>Ga0315902_10006026_pt1 | contig 16938 bp, 11 predicted proteins | sample LakEriMetagenome_9_FD_203523 | JGI IMG/M metagenome (GOLD analysis project Ga0315902, IMG submission 203523) | Freshwater fungal communities from buoy surface, Lake Erie, Ohio, United States - Buoy 12 MA117 | ecosystem: Environmental > Aquatic > Freshwater > Lake > Lake biofilm | place: USA...
AGGAAAGCAAATTTCTCATGCATTTCGATGGTACCAACGAATTGAGATCGTTCCCTTTCAAGAACTTCAACAACAACACCCTCCAACCTGGTTTTTCCTCGCCCGGTGATGTGTACACGCACCCTGTCACCACCGAGTGCTTGTCCAATATTTTGAGGGGCGATGTAAATATCGGCTTCTTCATCGTCCGTGATCACAAATCCTGCACCTCTGTTCGTAAGTTCAATACGTCCTTCAACACCATGATTTTTTTCTGGAGAAAGGAAGTAGATACCATGTCCGTGCGACTGCAGAAATCCTTGTGAACGAAGTTCTTGAAGTATGTCAAAAACTAGCTTCCGCATGGCTACGTCCCGAACATCAATAAGCGCACAGACTTGCTTGTGGCTCAGAATGCTTTCCGGATTTTTTTCGAACACCTTGCGGATGATGTGAACAAGACTGTTCTTTAGTTTACCGCTCTTGTTACCTCTTTGTTTGTTCTTTTTCGACATATGTGCGAAGTTACACCGAAAAACAAGGAAATAATCTGTGCCATTGGTATAAATCCGTTCAGAATCATAAATTTGTGTTGAATGCCTGTCTGAAGAACAAATCTTTGTCAGGACCGTTTACTAAATTCAACAATATCCCATGAATAAGAGAGTAGAAACAGCACTGAACGAACAGATACAGAAGGAGGCATCGTCCTCGCAATTCTATCTTGCCATGGCATCCTGGGCCGAGAATAACGGGCTTAACGGGACGGCTAAATTCATGTACATGCATTCAGATGAGGAGCGGTTCCATATGTTGAAATTAGTCCGTTTTGTCAACGAGCGTGGAGGAAAAGCACAAATACCAGCCATCGATCAACCGCCTGTGGAATTTGAAAACCTTGAGAATGTATTTGAATTATTGCTGAGCCATGAAATAAAAGTTACGGAAAGCATTAATCATTTGGTCGACATTTGTCTTCAAGAAAAAGATTACACTACACACAATTTTGTTCAATGGTATGTTTCAGAGCAACTAGAGGAAGAGGCTTTGGCGCGAACAATTTTAGATAAACTCAAATTGATCGGAGGCGATAAGGGAGGAATGTATATGTTTGACAGGGATCTTGAAAACTCAGCAATTGCTGCACAACCCGCAACCGGCACAGGCGGTCAGAAAGCATAGGTTTTTTGCAATGAAGTGGTGTAAAGAATTGTTCGCCACAGGAGCGTTGTTGCTGTTGGTTGTACTGCCGGCAAGGGGGCAGATCACCTATCGCTTCAGAAATTATACCATCAATGACGGGCTCTCTCAAAGTTCCGTTACGAGCATTTTACAGGATGAGAACCACGCGCTATGGATCGGTACGCAAGATGGTTTGAATCGTTTTGACGGGAAGAATTTTGAGATCTTCAATTCAGAAGTAACGGAGGGAATCCAGAATGAATACATCAAGTGTTCAGTCAAGACAAGTGACGGGAAGTTATGGTTTGGAACTTCTGACGGTTTGCTTTACTATAACCCAGATAAAGAGAGTTTTACCACATTCACTACAGGAGGGATCAATACCCTTCAAGTGGAGTGTATTGTAGACGATCACAAGGGAAAATTATGGTTAGGCACCATTGGTGAAGGAGTGGTGTCCTTTGATTTAAGCAAAAGAGACTTTACCACATACAATGCGCTTGTTCCGGCAAGAAAAATCCAATCCATTGCAACATTGGAAACAGGTGAGCTGGTGATCAATACAGAAGATAAAGGGCTCTACATTACTACACCTGATAAAAAGCGTTCTTTCAGAGTCACCATTCCATCTAAGAACAATTCCCAGGTAAGCATCAATTGCATAAGAAGTATCAACGGAAAGGTCTATTTCGGCACAAATCAGGGGGTTTTTGAATTTTCCCGAGCTGATTACATGGCTTACCCGGTATTTCAAAAACTGGATAGGGATCACGGTTATCTAGGTATTTCGGAGATCTATAAAACCTCTGATCAAACATGGTTTTTCGGGACAGTGAATCAAGGGCTTTTCACGATCCGTCCCGATGGAACTGTATTCAATAGTGTCCAGGACATATTTCAAAAGAATGCACTTCTTTTTAACGATATCAACGGTCTTTTTGAAGATGCATCTGGAACAATATGGTTGGCAACAGAGAGGGGATTGTCCAGTTTTGATCCACGGAATCAGGGATTTCTGGGTGTAGGCCCAAGTGGGAATCTAGAAGCCGGAATACCCACACAAACTGTCTGGAGTTTTGCGGAAGATAAGGACGCAAAGTATGTTTTTGTCGGAACAGATGAAGGTGTTTCCCGCTACGACAAAAGCCGCGGAAAGTTCAGGCAATTTTACCTAGAATCGGCCACTTCAGCTACATCGGAGGCCAATGAAATAGCGGTTCTTAGCATGTTTGTTATAGATCCTGAAAAAGTTCTTGTAGGCACGGCCGATGGCTTTTTTGAATTATCGATCTATCCGGGGAATAGTTACAACTTCAGAAAGATTGATTTTTTTAAGAACGAGGAGGAATCGATTAGACACGCCAGGGTATACAGCATTCTTCCATACAAGGATCAACAGTATTTTTTAGCCACCAAATCAGGTGCCGTCTTGTTGGACCTCAAGAAAAGAAAAGTTCAGCTCTTTGAACATGATCCGAAACGGCAAAAAGAAACGATCTCTTTAGGGATTTGTCGTCTGGTTTTCAGGGGTAACAGCGGTAGGATCTTTTTTGCTACGAGTGTTGGAGGCCTCAATGAACTTTATGAGCGTGAAGGCCAGTTGGGAATACGACCTTATGCGTTCAATAAGAAATTGACCTCTTTGACAAAGGATTATATTTCGTCCGTTTGTCAGACAGGAAAGACTGAGTATTGGTTCGGTACGTTTGGTTCCGGTCTGCTATACTGGAATGAAGGAACAAAAGAGGCGAGGGTGTATACTAAAAGAGAGGGCCTCCCGAATAATGTTATTTACAGCGTACTTCCGGATGGTTCTGATCACTTGTGGTTGAGCACAAATAAAGGTTTGTGTCGCTTCAGCCGGGTGAACGGTAAAACAACCAACTACACGGAAGATGACGGGTTGATGAGTAATGAGTTCAACTTAGGCGCGTATATGCGTTCACGGTCAGGAGAACTCTACTTTGGTGGTATATATGGATATAACTTTTTCGATCCGAAAAAAATGTCGCTTCAGAGCAACGATATTCGGGTCAAACTGACCCGGATAAGACTGGACAAGGGTTGGTTGAAACCGGGTGAAAAAGGGTCGCTGCTTAGCGTTCCACTTTCGAGGCTGAAGACGATCGATCTTACTTACCGACAACGCAGTTTTTCTATCCGTTTTCAACCCACAGACCTCAGTAATCCGGAACAGGTTAATTACAAGTATATGCTTGAGGGGTCGGATGACGGTGAGATACTTATCGGTAACAATAACGAGATTCGATTTACAAGCCTTTCTCCCGGAGCCTATAAACTGTTGATTTACGCGCGCATTGGTGATGGTGAATGGGGTGTGCCTACTGTTCTAGAGATCAACATTGGAAATCCATTCTGGGCTACCTGGTGGTTTATTCTGATGGTTGCCGCCATTTTAGGTATAGGTATCCGTTTGTTCGTTAGAAAGCGAATAGAGGATGCAAGGCGGGAACAGGTTCGCCTGGAAATGAAAGTGGCACAGCGAACACGTGAGATCCGTGCCCAGAACATCCAGATCGAAAGACAGAAACAGCAACTCGAAAAAGAGAAGAACAAGGTTGTGGAACAACAACGTCTGCTTCAGATAGAAAAGGATAAAACTGAAAAACTGCTCAAGAACATCATACCGGAATCCACAGCGGAAGAATTAAAGAACAAAGGAAGGGCGAGTGCCCGGGCGTATAAGACAGTATCCGTGATCTTCACGGACTTTGTTGGTTTTACCAAGATCGCAGACCGAATGACGCCAACCGAGCTCGTGAGTAAGCTGGACGTGTATTTTAGAAAGTTTGACGAGATAATTGTAAAGAACAATCTGGAGAAGATAAAAACGATCGGTGACGCCTACATGTGTGCAGGAGGAGTTCCTGTTCGCAACAACACCAATCCTATCGATGCATGTCTGGCAGCGCTTCAGATCCAGGATTACATGGCAAAATTAAAATTCGAGGCAATTGCCAACAATGAAGAATATTGGGATCTCAGACTTGGAATAAATACAGGTGAAGTAACAGCCGGAGTAATCGGAAGTGAGCGACTGGCCTACGATATCTGGGGGGCCACGGTCAATCAGGCCCAGCGTATGGAAATGCTCGGAGAGCCGGGCAAAGTAACTATAACCGGTAACACGTTCAAGCACATAGAACCGTATTTCGAATGTACCTTCAGAGGCAAAGCACAAACTAAAAGCCGTGGACTGATCGATATGTACACGGTGGACAGGATCAAACCAGAATTGTCGGTAAATGGTGAAGGTATTATCCCAAATGATCGTTTTCAACAGATCGTTAATCTACACCATTACAGCTCGATCAACTATTACAAAGCCGAACGGCACATAATGAAAGTGTTGGAGAAAGGTCTTTCTGATAAGTTGCGTTACCATAGTATAGAGCACACAAAGGATGTTGTTAAAGCGGTAGAACGCATCGCTTTGAGCGAGGGAGTAACCGACGAGGGGCTTTTTCTCTTGAAATCGGCAGCTACATACCACGATGCCGGTTTTGTGGAGCAGTATGAAAAAAATGAGCCCATCGGTGCCAGGCTCGCAGAAGAGATCTTACCGAAGTACGGGTATACAGAACAACATATTGAAACGATCAAAGAGCTGATTTTCGTCACACAGATTCCGCACAAACCCAAAAACAATCTGGAAGAGATCATTTGTGATGCTGACCTCGATTACTTGGGGAGGGATGATTTTCACGAGATCGCAGATAAGCTGAGAATAGAGCTTAGGGAGCACGGAAAGATCGATAGTGACCGTAAGTGGGACGAAATGCAGGTGGCTTTTCTCACCATGCACCGCTATTTTACGGAAACATCCATTCAGACGCGCCTTGAGAAAAAGATAAAGAACCTGGAAGAGGTAAAAGCACGTTTGGAAAGGGATGAATATATTGACTAACAAGTAAAACAGAAAATTCATATTTTTGATTTATGACGTTCAGTACATCCTCCTCAACCAATGCGTTAATAATGAATGGCAAAGCGGCCCACGTCGTAAACCCATGGCACATTACCATAGATCTGGAAAACGAAACGATCACCATTCGGAAGCGGAATAAAATTCTGATAGGTGTAGATGAGAAGGTTATCGCATTCAAATATGTTCGGAACATTACAGTTGATGAGCATCTTTTTGGTGCAGATGTGCACATCAAAGTGGTAGGAGGCACGGCCTCCGTCTATTGTCTCTCAAAAAGCGATGCTCAGCACATCAAAGAAATGTTGCTTGAACACAATCGAACGAAAGGCGGTAAAAGTATCGTAGTGATTTAACAGGCATTGCAGAAAAACTAGACGTTGAAACAAATAAATAACGTTCTGTTTAAAGCAGAACTTTTGGTTTCGGGTTGTAAAAAGTAAGATTCAATACCAAGTACAGTAGAGACGCTGGATGATCAAGGAATATGCACCGATCATCAGGACCCAAAGATCACACGGGTAGCTGTACACCAATAGTTTTTATTTATAGAAAAGAAACGCAGACACATTGCCTAAACCCGTTTCAACTTCCTCGTTGATCTATACAAAAAAAGCTACCGGTTTGGGCAGCTTTTTACATGTATAATAGTTCTATTACTTGATCTGATCAGGGTTGTTCGCCGCTTTGTCGTTCAGCTTTTTCTGGATGTTCAACCAGTAGAATAAACCGACAAATCCGAGGACGATCAATGAATAATTCACAAGATCGCCGATCACCTCAAAAGGGATGAACAATACGTTGTTGAACAGATCACCCAATCCATAAAAAAAATCTGAAGAGCTCATGTTGATACGATTTGTTATGGCAAAGAAAATCAATTTTCCAGAACACTTGTAAAAATGACCTTTTTTTAACAAATCGAATCGTTAATTAAATCCCTGGATCATTTTTGTTAACGCGATGAAGTCTTCAACGGAGAGTCTTTCCGGACGCTCTTGCAGGTATGGATGCTCAAATCCGTTGTCCTTGATCAATGGTTTTATGGAGTTCCTTATGGTCTTTCTGCGTTGGTTGAAGCTCATCTTGACCACACGAATGAAAAGTGCTTCATCGCAACCAAGCTCTTTTCGGTGATTTCGCGTGCAGCAGATCACGCCGGATTTTACTTTTGGTGGCGGACTGAAAACGTGTTCGTCTACTGTAAAGCAATATCGAATATCATAGAAGGCCTGAAGTAACACGCTTAGAATCCCATATTGCTTAGATCCCGGCTTCTCGGCAACGCGCTCGGCAACTTCCTTTTGAAACATACCCATGATCTCAGGGATCTGTTCACGGTGATCCAAGCATTTGAAAAGGATCTGAGATGAAATATTGTAAGGGAAATTTCCTACCACACCGAACGGTTCATCGCCCATGTATTTTTTTAGGTCAATCCGCAGGAAATCTGCCTCGAAGATCTTTCCTTGAAGTTGTGGAAAATGTTTTTCGAGGTATTCAACAGATTCTGTATCAACATCCATCACCGAAACGTCAAGATCCCCGCGTTGTAAAAGGGACTCTGTCAGCGCACCCATTCCTGGGCCGATCTCCAGCACACGTTTGCTACCATTTTCAACTGTGTATTGGTCAGCAATCTTTCTGCAGATGTTCTTATCGGTCAGAAAGTGCTGCCCCAGGTGTTTTTTCGCACGAACTGTCATGAGTTCCTGAATTCCTCGATAACGGACAAGATCGTCCGAAACGCAGCAAAACGACCGGCGAAGCGTTCAGCATGTTCTTTTTGTAAACGAGGGGCATGATTTTCCCTGTATTCTTCGATCTTCTCCTTATTTGGAGACAGGTAGGTGATCGCGTAGGTAATACCCTCATCTTCTTCTCCGTGAACACGTGAAATACGGCTTTCAATAAAACAGCTGGTGGCCATTACATCGGGAATATGTTTCGTCCGCATCCAGACCAGCCATTCATCGGCAATGCCCGGATCAACACTCACGGTTACGTTGTAAAGGATCATAAAAGGAAAATAGGGTTGATTTATTGCCTTAAAACCCAGCCGGAGAAACCCAGTGAACCTGCTTTCGTTACGACCTGTTGTAACGCTTCTTCGGAAAGAGCGCCACCTGCGCTTACCCTGATCAGTCCATTTGCCTGACCAACGATGGAGGCGTCAAAACCGTTGGCTCGTAATTTAGCCATAAGATTATTGGCATTTGTTTCACTAGCAAAACAACCGACAACGAAGTGCATTCCTGCATTGAAAGCATTGGAAGAGGGTTCTTGTGTCTCTGCACTCGGCTCATTAACTGAAACGGGCGCTTCTATTTTTACGGGTATAAATGTGTCATCATCAAAGGCGTAAGAAAAGACCTTAACATCCGTTGGCAGTTCGGAAACATCTTCGTCAAGACTTCTTTCTTTTTCCGGAAAAACACGCAGTTTTAATGCTTTAGTTTGATAGCTTCCATCAACGCTGTGGTAGAATGGGTTAAAATCACTGATCGACAGCATGCCAGATTCCAGCACATCCGTTTTAACAGGAATCCAGTAACTGTAGAAAGCTATGGGTAAGAAGCATGCAGCAGCAACATAACGCCACGCTTTGGAACGTTTTTTAAGTTCTTTCGGCTCAGCAGTGTCTGTTCCATTGTCTTTTTCTTCCACCTGATCAACCCCTGCGAAATCGATCGAACGGATAGGTGTTTCTGTTTTGCTAGCAGCGGCCCCGGTAACAACTGTTTCTGCTTGTTTTTCAGAAACAAAGTGAACCTTACCTAATCCATAGGATTGAAGTAGAAGGTTGAAGAAACGATCTTGATCGAAACGAATATTTCGTTCATAGTCAAAATACAGCTGACCGATGTTTTCAAGTGTTACACGTTCTCCCCTACGCAATGTATCCATCCACCTCGTTGCGGTGTTGAGCACATGATCACTGGCATCCGTATATGTAACAGCATTAATGCGTGCATACTCGCTAACGAGTAGTCCGTCGTTATTGATGAGCTGACGATTGAATAAGAGGGATTTTTTCGGAGGAACCATAGTGCCCAGAGCGTAATCGATCGTTGCCGACGATTGGTTGGCAACAAAGCCTCCAAATGTCGGGACAATGACACAATTGTGCCTAAGTAACAAATCGCCAATGAGTTGCTCTACCGAGATCATGGTTCAAATTTAGGAATTAGATTCCACCTTTACAACATACGAGCGGAATGCAACCGGGTTACAGGAATTGCAATACTTTTTCTACATCTTCCGGCACATCGATGTTTGGTGTTTCAATATTCGTTTCAACGATCTTTATAGGGTAACCATAGTATAACCAACGGAGCTGCTCCAGTGATTCAGCCTTTTCCAGCAGTGTAGGTTCCAGCTGGGTGATTTCCCTTAGGACATCTGCACGATATGCATAAAGACCAATGTGGCGCAGATAAGGGTAGAACTTCTTCGGTTCTGCAGCTTTCGAATGTGCATAATTCGGCACACAGCTTCTGCTGAAGTAAAGAGCAAAGTCTCTGTGGTCTGTTACAACCTTGATCCTATTTACATTTTCCAGATCATCGGGTTGTATTTCTTTTGTTCCAAGTGTTGCGATCTTCACTTCCCGGTCCGTGAATACCGCCAAAAGCTGATCGATCTGGCGGTGGTCCACCAAAGGTTCGTCTCCCTGTATGTTGATCACAACATCCACATCAGGATGATAATCAAGAACCTCCGCACAGCGATCGGTTCCGCTGGGATGCAGTTCCTGGGTCATGCGCACTTTTCCGCCGAAAGCAATTACGGCGTCGTAGATCCGGGCATCATCAGTGGCAACTACCAGCTCACTGATCAGCTTTGAACGGGCCGCACCTTCGTAAACACGCTGGATCATGGTCTTCCCTTTCAGGTCGATCAGTGGTTTACCGGGAAAGCGGCTGGACCCGTAGCGCGCGGGGATGACACCTAGAACCTTCATCAGAATTTCATCTGCAGCTGAAGCACAAAGTTTCTCGGAGGCTGAATATCTCCAGGTCGAGAAGAGTATTCAGCATTCAAAAGGTTATTTACAATGAAGCCAAGTCGAAAAGAATCGCTGAGTTTATAACCAAATCGGGCATCAAACACCAAGTTTCCTTTGTTGTATTTCTGTCGGTACTCTTTCAATCCCGGCAACAGATAGGTGCCATTACCGATGAGATCCTCTTCGAAGATCTTGTCAATATTGTTCATATTGCTGTTGTAGCGGCAAGAGAAACCTAGGGAATACTTCTTGTAATTCGCTTCTACATCTGCTTTTACGAGGTGATTGAAACGGTATTTAAGCGTGTAATATCCGTTCTTGGTTCTGGTAGTGTCTGAAAAACCATTCACGTAAGTTGAATTGTCATTCAACGTGACGGGATTCATGTAGGTATATCCGATAAGTGAAACAACCTCAACATCCTTGATCTTACCCGTGCTGTTAAAAGACAGCTCCAACCCTGTAATTCGGGCATCTTCTGTGTTCTGCGCCTGAAACCCAATGAGTCGCTCGTATTCGTACCCCTGAGACAGAAGATCGAAGAATTCTGCCGCATCAACGGCATTGTTTGCAGGATCGAGCTGGCGGTAGGTGATCGGATTATAGATCCCGAAAGTAAACTCCATCATGTTCGAATACTGATTGATGAATCCTGCCACATCGATCAGCCCTTTCCAGTCACCAATCTTTACACCCTGTTTTAAACCAATCTCTGCCGCCCATCCAATCTCCGGACGCACGAGTGGGTTCGGGAAAATATTCAAAGCACCTACGCTAGTTTCAGTGTAACGCTCAGCAACGGAGGGATAACGTATGCCCTGACCAGCTGATACGCGAAGATGTGTGTACTCCGCCAAACGATAATGTGCCCCGGCTCTAAATACAGGATAAACATTGATCTCTTTGTTAAGCAGCCCGTAGAGGTCACTTTTGGTATCAACGGTGTTCGTATCCATTTTATAGTATTCCAGACGCATTCCAGCCGTAAGGTCAAGCCGGTTCATGTGGTGCTCATATTGCGAGTAAAGCGCGAGATTCGTTGCGTCATGGTCACCAAAAAGGTTTGACCGCACAACATTGTACGATTCCATAATACCTGCAGACAATGTGCTACCATTTTCATACTGTCGCTGGAACTGGTATTCAGCCATATAGATCGTAGCTTGATTACTTTGTGCGTCATTGCTGACATTACCATTCTTAGCAAAATAAACACGCGTCTTCAGATTATGCCGATTGTTGAACTTATCAATGACCTTAAGATATGGGTCAATAAAAAATCGTTGTCCCAGGTTGAATGACAAGGTTGAAGAAGAATCTGCCAGAGAAGGCTCATAACTTCCAAAAAGCGAGGGCTTACTGAATACTCCTCCGCTTGGTGAATAAGCAGCAGAGTCGCTTTGCCAGATCAGGAAGCTACCGGTCTTCTGTGCTTGAAAGTTATAGCCTACGCCCATTTTCGCTCTTTTCAGTTTTTCGGGCCGGAAATAGATCGTACCGCTCAAGCGACCACGGTATTCCAACTCACCTTCACGATAACCATCGTTGTGAAATAATGTTGTGGAAGCGGTGTATCCCCATCTTTTGAACATTTGTCCACGGTAGGCTTCTATCATCTGGCTCATCGGCACGCCAGCAGCAGGTCTCACCATGCTGTTGTTGTTCGCGTCCCACCATTTTAGCGATGATCTGGAAGGACTGTCGTAAATTCCCGCCTGCACTTTGATCTTCGTCTCCGGCTTTAATCCGGGTTCTTTTTCCGTAAGTGCGATCACACCGTTCAAAGCACCACTTCCGTAGAGCACAGAGGCAGCACCTTTCATGATCTCTATTTGTGACGCTTGCTCAATGGGAATGGCGTTCCATTGAGTATCTCCGGCATATCCTGAAAGAAGCGGCATACCATTCCACAGAAGAAGCACGCGGCTTCCTGCTCCATATGCGAATCCGCTGCCTCCGCGAATGCTCACCTGACCATCCATAGTGAAAACGCCCGGGCTTTGATCCACTGCCTGTTCCAGGTCGTTCACACCCTTGTTATCGATAAGACTGGGTCGCAGGATCTCCATGGATATCGGCACTTCCTCTATTTCCTGTGTTCGTTTTCCCGCGCTGACGACCACCGTTGACAGGTTTTGAACAGGCTCCCGCATGGTGATGGTGATCGTACCCGGTGCTTCCAGGACGGTTGTATCCGGGCCATAAGGCAGCATTGTGGTGATGAGTTGAACAGGGTAGTTCGTCACAGAAATTTTAAAATTTCCATCGTAATCAGAGATAGTACGTTGTCCTTCTGAACTAACGATCTTTGCTCCTACCACTGGTTCCTTATTTTGGTCTTCTATTACTTTACCGCTGATCTGAGCATTGAGTAACAGGGGCATGAAAAGCACCAAATAAATAAGTTTATGCATGTTATTCACGGCTTATATGAAGTTCAATATTAACAAAATTTTACTTAACGCTTGCGTTACTGAAAATGGTACTGGAACTGAACTATAAAATTCCTGGGAGGTTGAATGTCGGCAGGCCTTGAGGCATATTCGGCGTTGAAAACGTTGTTCACAATGAATCCTACCCGGTATTTATCTTGGAATTTATAGCCCATCCTGAGGTCGAAAACGAGGTTTCCTCTCTGGTTATTTTCTCGGTACTCTTTGAATCCCGGGAGCACATAATTACCGTCCGGGAGTTCCTCTTCAAATATCCTGTCAATATTTTTCATAAAGCTGCTGTATCTACTAGAGATCCCAAAGCTGACATTCTTGTAAGTGGATTCTACGTCGGCTTTAGCCAGGTGATAGAAACGGTACTTCAGCATGTTGGAAGAATCGGAAGACCAGTAGGTATAATCTGGACTTGTATTGAGACTAACAGGATTCATGTACGTATATCCTAACAGAGAAACGACCTCAACCTCTTTGATCTTGCCCATGCTATTGAATGACAACTCTACTCCCGTTATTCGGGCTCTTTCCGTATTTTGTGCCTGAAAGCCGAGCAGCTGCCCAATGGAAAACCCGTTGTTCAAGATCTCGCCCAGTTCAGCAAGATCGGCCGTATCAGGACTTGTTCCTAGCACATCCAATTGCCTGAAATCATACGGGCTGAATACTCCAAAATTGAATTCGATCATATTGTTGTATTCGTTAATGAAGCCAACGGCGTCTATCATCGCCTTCCATTTGCTGATCTTAAAGACCTGTTTGATGCCTGCTTCAGCAGACCAACCTTGTTCAGGGTTTAATTTAGGATTGGGAACAACAACAACACTCCCGTTGGATGTGGAGACATAGCGTTCAGCAACTGAGGGAAAGCGAACACCTTGCCCGGCAGAAGCTCGTAGAAAGGTGTGTTCTGTCAGGGCATAGTTCAGACCGGCTCTGAAAACAGGATAAAAAGGAATGGTATCCTTTCCAACGAGTAGTCGTGAGTCAGGATAAAGACTGTCCATCCTGAAATATTCAAGCCTCAGTCCTGCGGTGATTCCCAAGCGACCAAACTTCAGGTCTGTTTGAGCGTATGACGCCATATTCAGTGAACGGTGATCTTTAAACACTGTGCTGGTTACCACGTTGTTATTGTTCGTAATTCCAAGGGTAAGCTGTCCGAATTTTTTAAAGGAATGCTGGAACTGATAATCTGCATAGTACATTTCGGCTTTTGCGGAAGCATACACATACACATCATTTCCTGTTGATACCATGTAGTAGCGGGTTCTCAGGTAATGCGTATTGTTTTTCCTGTCGATATACCGGATATACGGATCCACATTCAACCGCAATGAACGCTGAACACTGATACTGTTCGTCTCATACGCCTCCTCGGCACTTCTCCAGAGGATGAACATGCCCATTTTCTGATATTGAAAGTTATAACTCAAGCCGGCTTTCAAACGTGTTTGTTTAAACCGGTAAGATAAAGAACCGTTCAATCGAGCTCTGTCCTCCGTTTCATCTTGTCGATACCCGTAGTCTTTAACGCCGTTGAACCCCATTGTGAAGCCGACTCGCCCGAACTGCTTTCCATAGTACCCTTCTGCCAAGTGAAAAGTCGGATTTCTCTCCCACCAGATCAGACTTGACCGTCTGGGATCCCCGTAGATCCCTGATTGCACTTTGAATTTAATTTCCGGGGTAAGTCCGGGTTCTTTTTCCGTCATCGCGATGATGCCGTTGAGTGCGCCGCTGCCGTAAAGAACGGATGAGGCGCCTTTAATGATCTCTACCTGTGATGTTTGTTCTAAGGGGATCGCATTCCATTTTATGTCTCCCACGTCTGGAGAGGTCATCGGAATTCCATTCCAAAGGGCCAGTACCCTGCTGCCTGCGCCATAGGCGTATCCGCCTCCGCCCCGAATGCTTACCTGCCCATCCATGGCAAATACCCCTGGAGTCTGATCAGCAACTTGTTCAAGATTGGTCAATCCTTTATTGTCGATAAGTGCCGGACGAATGATCTCCATTGAGATGGGTACTTCTTCAATATTCTGATCAGAACGGGAGGCGGAAACAACCACATCCCTGATCTCCTGGACCGCTGTAAAAAGACCGATCGTCAGTGTGGTATCTCTGGTTACATAAACCGAATCGGTTAAATACCCCGTTAAGGAGAATTTTACCTCAACAGGATAATCTTTTACGGCGATAGTGAAAGAACCGCGCGCATCCGTCAGGGTGTTTTGTCCGCTGGAAAGTTGAACCCGGACACTGAATAGGGGTTCACCCGTTGCTGCATCGGTTATTCTTCCATTCAACTGAGAAAGCAGTACGAATGGCAGTAGCAGAGTGAAAATAAACGGAACGAACTTCATGTGAAGGTTCGAAATTATTTATTAAATTAAGTTCCCGAAACTACCAAAAAAATTGAAACAACAAGACCTAAAGTACAAGATCGCCTTGACTTTGTTGCAAGGAATAGGGCCGAGAAAGGCATCATTGCTTTTGGCTAAGATGGGTTCTTCTGAAGCGGTTTTCCTTGAGAACCTATCCGTAATTCACAGAGAAACAGGAATCAGCAGGGAGTTGCTTAGATCATTGAAAAGGGAAGAGGCTCTCGAAAACGGAGAAAAATATGCTGAGTATGTGGTTCGTCATGGGCTAAATTCCCATTTTTTTCTTGATGCGAATTATCCCCGAAGGTTGCGGCAGATCGCTGATGCGCCGATCATGCTCTACAGCAAAGGAAATATTGAGATGAATGCGGCCAGAACTGTTGCTGTTGTTGGAACGAGAAGCGTCACTTCATATGGGCGGGCGCTATGTGAAGAGCTCATTCTCAGCTTAAAGGAGCATGAAGTACAAATAGTGAGCGGTATGGCTTATGGTATTGACATTTGTGCTCACAATGCTTGTGTTAGAAATGAACTTCCGACAGTGGGAGTATTGGGTCATGGCTTAGACAGGATCTATCCGCGACAACATAGTAAAACAGCAGAAATGATGCTGGAGAAAGGAGGGTTGTTGACAGAGTTCTTGCCGGGAACAAAGCCTGATCGGGAGAACTTTCCGATGCGAAACAGGATCGTGGCCGGAATGACTGACGCTACAATCGTGATCGAAAGTAAAGTGACGGGAGGTTCTTTGATCACAGCTGATCTTGCTTTTGACTACGATAGGGAGGTTTTTGCTTATCCGGGAAATGTTGGACAAACACATTCTGAGGGTTGCAATCTGTTGATCAGAAAAACCAAGGCTCAGCTCATTACTAACGGTGAACAATTCCTAGATGCTATGAGCTGGGGTCACAACAGGAAGCATGAACGGGTAACTAAGCACGTATTGTTCGACCAACTTAGTGAAGCAGAGAAAAAAGTTTTGGAATACCTTTCTGATGATTCTGCTCACATGGACATGATCGCGATGCACTTGCACATTCCGGTTTTCAAAATGAGCCCACTTCTTCTTAGTATGGAGATGAAAGGTTTAGTAAGGACTGAGCCTGGAAATATGTACAAGGCAACATAAAAAAGGGGCCGATCAGGCCCCTTTCACTTATCTTCTGATACCGATCTTCAGGAATCTTCTGTTATCAACCACTTCAGCACTCTTCTTGATCGCGCTCAATGCCTGATTTTGAAGTCCGCCCCGCAACGTAGCCAGCATCTGATCTTTTTCAGCATTGTAGTTTGATGCAGAAGGGGCCTTGACGGTTTTGTCTATTCTGATCACATATACGCCCATTTTTCCCTTCAATGGAATCGTTTTCGCACCGTCCTTCAGATTAGAGAATAAAGCGCCGATTACTTCCGGCTCGAATCCTGCTCCTGTGATCTGTGGGTTCCCGAAAGTGACTTCAGCTTTCATGACAGTAGTGTTTCCACGTTTTGCCATTGCATCGAGCGTTTTATCCTTGAGAAGCTGGTTGGTTAATCGTTGTGCTTTTTTCTCTTCGATGAGGTCACGACGCATCACTTTTTCGATGTCTTCAAAATTCGGAACGCCCTTCTCACGAATGGAAGAAACCATAGCTATTACATAACGATCTTTGTCTTTGATCGGCGCTGTGGTGAGGTCTCCGATCTCCGCATTTTCGTCATAAGCGAGTTTTAGGATCTTATCCTCCGCAAACGGAGTTGTGAAACCGTATAACTTGGGATTATCTGTCATGATCTGAAGTGGGCGGGCAAAATAGCCGGCCTTCTGAACAATTGTATCGAACATGTCCAGTTTTTCTTTTGCTCCTTCGAGTTTAGATATCTTTGCATCAAGTTTATAAAGCAGATCGTATACTTCCGAGTCTTTTTTATCGATGGTTTCCTGACTTGCTTTGAATGTCTTCTGAATAGCAGCTACTACAGGGAAAGTTGACTCGTTTCGTCCAAGAACTTCAATGATGTGGATCCCGTATTGGGTTTTAACCGTTCCTATAGTGCCGATCGGCTTGGTAGCACAGAAAGTTGAGAACTCCGGAACCATTTTGGCTTCAATAAAGTCTTCATATTTCCCTCCGTTATTTGGCGCCCCTTGCTGATCTCGGTCATCTGTGAACTTCATTACATTCTCATCGAAATTCTCTTTGGTGAGAAACTTCATAATGCTGTCCGCTTTCTTTTGAGCAAGTGCAAAAGCTTTTTCGTCCGTAGCACCTTTGGTACTGATCAAAATGTGGCGGGCCGTTAATGATTGAGGAGTAAATCCTATCACCTTTGATAGAACGAGGTATCCATTTTTTCCATTGAATGGACCAACAATATCGCCGATTTTTGCCTTCGCAAACGTTGAATCCATCGATTTTGGATAGGTAACGGCCACGTTCTGAGCATTTGGATTTCCTTCGGGAACTGCTGTTGCAATTTTGCCTGAAGAATAGAATTTCAATTCTGAGTTTTTCAGCACGAACAATGAATCATTTGGTGCTGAGGCGAAAGAAGACTTCAGCTGACTCATGGTTTTGTTAAAGTCCATTGAATCTTTTTTGGAAGGCAAGATGTTTACATCGAACCAACGAACCTCACGACTCTCCTGACGGTTCTCATACTTTTTCTCGCCTTTATGCTCATCGTAGTATCTTTTGACGTCCTCGTCGGTTACCTTGATGTCCTCATCACTGATCTCTGAGTATCGCCTGACAACATAAGAAATACTCTTAACCTCTTTCTGCGCAAAATACTCTTCCTCAGCCTCTAGCTTGGTAACATATAAACCCTGGCCCAGCAAAGCGAAATATTTTTCTTGCTTTCTGCGGTCGATGTAGTACTTTTTACTGTCTTGCCATTGTTTTTGAACGTTTTTATCACTGGATTTCTCCATTTCTTCAATGCGTTTCTGCAGCAGTTTCGAGTTGAACAAACCGGTCACAGAATCTGTGAATCCTTGCGCAA
>Ga0315902_10006027_pt1 | contig 16938 bp, 15 predicted proteins | sample LakEriMetagenome_9_FD_203523 | JGI IMG/M metagenome (GOLD analysis project Ga0315902, IMG submission 203523) | Freshwater fungal communities from buoy surface, Lake Erie, Ohio, United States - Buoy 12 MA117 | ecosystem: Environmental > Aquatic > Freshwater > Lake > Lake biofilm | place: USA...
GACCTCGGGAAGACCTTCCGGTCCCGGGCACACGATGCATCGGACCCAAGAGTGACGGTGGACCGCCAAGGGGTGCTCGAAATTGAACAGGGCAATGGTGGGGACCTGGAGTCCAACCGAGATGTGGTAGGGTCCGGAGTCGGATGAGATGAAGAGGTCGCAGGCCCGGATGAGGCCCGGGAGTTCGATGAGCCGGGTTTCACCTGCCGTATTGATCCGGGGAGGGCCCGGTCTTCCCGCAATCCGGCCGAGGATCTGTCGGTTGGTCTCCGACTCGAACGGTGCTCCCGTGAGCACCACGGCACAGCCGTGCACGTCCTGTAGCCATCCGATGAGCTGCTCGATCAGCCCAGGGTGTGGTCGGCGACAATCCGCCCCCGGGGTGCCACACCCGACGTTGATCCCCACGATCGGAACGCTTGCCGGGATCGCGAATCGATCACGTAAAGCCTCCCGGAAGGCGGTCGCCTCCTGGGTTTCGCGCAACTCGATGGGGCGGTTGCCGCGGCGGATCCCGAATGCCGCCAGGGGGACGAATGCCAATTCGGAATACTCGAGGGGAGGTGTGGCCCTGTTCTCGATGGCATAGCGACGGCGGCTGGGGGCGGCCAGACCATAGAACAGCCCGCGCCCGGGCCAGTCTGCAATCCCCACCGTGCGGATCCCCGTCCGCATTCCGACTGCGACGGACAGGACTGTTGAGCGCAGCCCATGGGTGTCGAAGTCGATGAGAAGGTCCGATCGGGTTTCCCTGATCACCGTCGTGAGCCATCGCACCGCCGTCCGCCAGTTTGCGAGGGTGTTCCGCCATTTCGGATGGACATGGAACGAGTCGAGCAGGTGATGCCTGCGGATGAGGTCCTCGGAGGCATAGCCCGGTTCCTGGCTCACGAAGGCCAGGTGGAGCCGGGCTCCGGGGTAGTGCTCGCGCAGGGCCGCCCAGGCAGCGGAGCCGCGCAGGAGATCACCGATCCCGGCGCTGTGTCCTTTCAGTAGAAGGATGTTCTTTGGAACCGGAGGCATGCCCGAGACGGCGACACTAAGAGTGAGGAGGGGCCGATGCGAGATCTGCCTCGTCTGATGGAGAGATCGTGCCGCTGGCGGCGTCTCCCCGACGAGGGGGCAACTTGCCAAGCGTTCCCGGCGACAGCTACCGTCTCCGGCGCGCGCGGGGGTTCCTGCGCCCCAATCCCCTTGGAATTCATCGATCTCAAGTCGCAGTACCGTCGCCACCAGGCCGCCATCGATGCCCGAATCCGGGCTGTCCTCGACCACGGGGCGTATGTGATGGGGCCGGAGATCGCCGAGTGCGAGGCGGAGTTGTCCCGCTTCCTCGGGGTGAAGCACTCGATCACGGTGGCCAATGGCACCGCCGCCCTCGAGATCGTCCTTCGGGCCCTCGACATCGGCCCCGGCCACGAGGTGATCACGGTGCCGTTCACCTGGATCAGCACTGCCGAGGTGGTCGGACTCGTCGGGGCTCGACCGGTGTTCGTCGACATCGAGCCTGACCACTACAACATCGATCCACGGCGGATCGAGGCGGCGATCACCCCGCGAACCCGGGCGATCATCCCTGTGAGCCTCTTCGGGCAGATGCCCGACTTCAGCGAGATCAACCGGATTGCCGAGCGTCATGGCCTCACGGTGATCGAGGATGCGGCGCAGAGCTTCGGGGCCACTCAGCATGGACGGCCCAGCGGGTCGGTGACCCGCGTGGCGACCACCAGTTTCTTCCCTGCGAAGCCGCTCGGTTGTTACGGGGACGGTGGGGCGATCTTCACGGGCGATGACCTCCTCGCAGACCGGATCCGGGCGATCCGGACCCACGGTGGCATCCAGCGGCACCATCATCCGCTGCTCGGCACGAATGGGCGGTTCGACACCCTCCAGGCTGCTGTGATCCTCGCAAAGCTGCCGCATTTCCCGGCCGAGGTGGAGGCCCGGCGGCGCATCGGGGCCCGGTATTCCGCGGCCCTGGCGGATTGGTGTGTCACGCCCGCGATTGCGCCGGGCAACACCCATGTCTACGCCCAGTATACGATCCGGGTCCAGGATCGGGACGGTCTTGGTGCGGAACTCCGGAAACGGGGTGTCCCGACGGCGATCTACTATCCGAAATGCCTCCATGAGCAGCCCGTGTTCGCGGACTGCGGCCATCAGCCCGGGGATTTTCCAGAGGCGATGCGGGCGGCCCGCGAGGTGATCAGCCTGCCCATGCATCCGTTCCTCGAGGAGGCACAGCAGGACCAGGTCATCGCCGCGGTCCGCGAGGCCTTGTCCACTGGCCGGGTGTGAGCCCACGGGGTGGACCGATGGGCCAGGTGTGATGCCAAGTCCCGGTCCGGTTGGACGGTGGTTCCGGCGGGATTTTCGAAAAAGGCCTTTCCCTCGTCCGGGGAATCCACCATTTCTAGTGCAGGAGGTGGGTCGTGGTCAGGGTTTTTCGCCAATTACTTTGTGGCGTGGTGTTTGCAGCAGCCGTGGATCGCGGCTGGGCGGCCACCACGGGTTCGCTACTCGGGACGTCGTCCCCGCCGGCCGTGATCGGGGGGCAGCCGCTCCTCGCATTCCCGACCGATGCGACGGCGGAATTCACCAGCGTCACCACCGTTCCCTCACCCTCCGGACTCAATCTCTCCTTCGACCAGGGCGTGGAGCACCTGGTCGTCGGCTCCTCCTGGTACAATTGGGGCCACGGTTATCTGGGTGACATCTATGCCACGGATCCGACCTCCGTGTCCTTTTCGCTCACCATCACGCTGCCTGCCGACACGACCCGGTTCGTGTTCTACGCGATGCCCTCGGATCTCGTCATCCAGCCCTTCACCGTCAGCGAGACCGCATCCGTGTCGCCGCTGGTGCAGTCGATCGACGGTGGTGCCGATGCCGCAGGCTTCCTGTTCGTGGCAGCTCCCGGTGCGACCCTCAACCAGATATCCATCACATCGACGGGATCGTTCGCGGTGGGGGAATTCCTCCTCACCTCGATCCCTGAGGCATCGACCGGTGGGGTCGGTCTCCTCGTGTTGTTCCTGACGGCGAACCGATTTCGCCGGGAGCGTCGGTCGTGAGGCTGATGCCGTGCCCGGATCGGAAGACCTCATCGGGGGTTGAACGGTCCTTTGGGCTGGGAGGGTTCGAGGGGGCGGTTCCTCCGGGGTGGCCCCGTGGCTCCCGGGTGGATGTGGCGTTCTGGACGGTGCCGGTTTCAATCTCTCTATGACGTGGCGATATCGTTGGTGGTTGTGGGTGGTTGGGATGTTGGTGGCGGGATCCGCCTGGGGTGGATCCAAGCCCGCGGCTCCGTCCATCCCGGATCCGGCCAAGAAGATCCATCCCTCCCTCCGGAACGTCTCGACCGAGGTGGTGGCGGTGGTCCGCTTCAACGAGCCTCCCCTTCTGGCCCGGCTGGGTCGCAATGCGAAGAACCAAGGGGCGAGGCTGACGCCATCGCAGCAGTCGGCCTATGTGAACCGGCTTCGTTCCCGCCAGTCGACGACCGTCTCCCAGGTGGTCTCGTCCGGCGGTGCCACGCTGGGACAGTTCACCAAGGCGCTGAACGCCGTGGTGGTCCAGATCCCCGGAAACCGACTCATCGAATTGGCCCGGAGGCCCTCGGTGTTCTCCATCAATCCGGTGAGCGACTACCGCCTCGACCTCACCGATTCCCTCGGAGCGGTCGGAGACGCGGCGGCGCAGTCGGCGGGTCGGACGGGGCAGGGCATCCGGGTGGCGGTGATTGATACCGGAGTCGACTACACCCACCGCAACCTGGGCGGCATCGGTTCCTCGGCCGCCTATGCGGCGGCCTACGGTTCTGGTTTTGATGACCTGCTGAACACGACCCGCGACGGGTTGTTTCCCACGGACAAGGTCGCGGGGGGCTGGGATTTCGTGGGTGAGTACTGGCCGGCCCTGCGCGACGGCGAGGTCGTCTCGAGCCTGACACCCGATGAGGATCCGATCGACCGGCAGGGGCATGGGACCCATGTGGCCGATGTCCTTGCGGGCGCGAGTCTGGACGGTCTCCACCGCGGGGTGGCCCCCGGGGCGACCCTCTATGCCTTCAAGGCGTGCAGTTCCCGGGAGCTCGCCTGCAGCGGTGTCGCCCTACTCCGGGCCCTCGAGGCGTGTCTGACGCCCGACAACCCGAGCGGGGCAGACGGGACCATCGACCCGAACGCCACGGTCATCGACAACCCGGTCGACATCATCAACATCTCCCTGGGGACCCGGTATGGCCAGTTCCAGGACGAAGCGGCCTACATGGTGGAGTGGCTGACCTACTTCGGGATCACGGTGGTGTGTTCCGGGGGCAACCGCGGTGACCTGCCGTATTCCGTCAGTTCCCCTGGAATCGCTCCGGGTGCGATCTCCGTGGCGCAGACCCAGACCCCCTCGGCCAAGGCCAATGCCATCCGGATCTTTCGCAACAGCAATCGGGTCACCAGCACGATCATCAACACGGCGAGTCTCGACTGGGCCCCGGTCACGACCCTCGTCAGCGGCCCGTTGGTCTATCTGGGTCAGGGATGCGCTTCGGATCCCTACCCAGTACCGGATGCCAGCATCCGCAACGCCATCGTCGTGGTGGACCGTGGTGGCTGCAACGTGAGCCTCAAGGTGGACCGCGCTGCCCGTCTGGGGGCTCGGGCTGTCATCGTGGTGAACAACGAGCCTGGGGATCCCCCCACGTTCTCCCAGGGAGCCGGCTCGGTGTTTGTTCCAACGCTCGTGGTCAGCCAGGCGGATGGGAATGCGCTCAAGGCGACGCTCGGTTCGGGGGTGAATCGTGCCGCCCTCGGTCCATCCATCGCCACTTCGCTGGCCGGAGGCCTGGTCGACACCTCCTCCAGAGGGCCGAGCATCAGCTTCCAGAGCATCAAGCCCGAGATCGCCGCGCCCGGCGCCCTGATATCGGCCGAGGTGGGGACTGGTTCGTCGGAGTCTGCCTTCGCCGGGACCTCTGGATCCACCCCCGTGGTGGCCGGCGCAGCCGCCCTCGTCCAGGGCGCCCTGCTGGAGGACACCGGATCCCTCCTGGAGAGCTGGGCCCTGAAGGCGTTGCTGATGAACACCGCCGACCCCGGTGTCCTCCTCAGTCCGGTCTCCCGACCCGGTGTCCTTGCTCCGGTCATGCGGACCGGTTCCGGCGAGGTCCGCATCCCGGCTGCCATCGCAGCGCCGGCCGTTGTCGCCGTCGATGCCCCGGGTGTCCCCTTTGAGGATCGTCAAGCTGCGCTCTCATTCGGATACCGCGCCTTCCTGGGGACAAGTCCAGTCATCCTGACCAAGCGGCTCCGGATCTACAGCCTCGTCCCGGAAGCCAGGACCTACACCGTGTCGGGCGGATTCCGGGACCCGGCCGACCAGATCCTCGGTGCTGTCACGATCCGGTTCTCGGCGTCGACCGTCACGGTGGGTGCCTTCGACGAGGCAACGATCGATGTCTCCATCGAGGTGGATCCGACCCGGTTGCCCGCCTGGGCACTCGATGGCGGTGCGGGGGGAGGCGATGGCGAGGCGTTCCGTCTCCAGGAGTTCGATGGGATGGTCACGCTGACCAGTGGTTCGGATCGTCTCGGCCTGCCGTGGTACCTGCTGCCCCGAAAGGCGTCCAACCTCGCGATCGACGAATCCCAGCTCAACCTGACCGGCGGCCCTGCCACATTGAATCTTTCCAACATCGGTGGGGCTGCCGTTGGCATCTCCGAGGTCTTTCCCCTGAGTGGGACGAGTCCCCAGGACTATGTGAAGCCGGATGAGTTTGGCCGGGGCGAGGCCTTCCCCGACCTCAAGGCCGTCGGTATCCGGCGCTCCGGGACGACCGTGGAGTTTGCCATCGCAACCTATGAGGAGCGGAGCCATCCGGCCTACCCAGCCGAGTTTGATCTGTACCTTGATGTGGACCAGGACGGAGCCGAGGACTACGTGCTGGCCAACGCCATGGTTCAGCTGGAGAACGGGGATCCAACCGGTGAGGTGGAGGTCCAGGTCCTCGAGGTCCAGTGGACGGCCTCCGGGGCTTCCTTCCAACGGATCGGCTCGGGAATCGCCGACTGCGACTTCAACAGTTCCACCTGCATCTTCTCGGTGGACGCCGGGCTCATCAGCCTGGCGGATTCCGGGGTGTTGAACTGGTATGTGATCGCATTCGACAACTACTTCACCGGAGCTGCCACGGATTCGATCCCGTCGGGTGTCGCCTACATGACCGAGGACCTCGATCTGCCCTATTTCTCAATCCAAGGGGCTCAGACGCGCACGGTGCCGGTCGGTGCGGCTCCGCTGCTGACCGTCGAGGAGGTACCGGGTGGAGCTCTGGCCTCGCCGACCCAGGAGGGGATCCTGTTCCTCCATCGGAATGCGCAGCCCGGCCGCTGGTCCGACATCCTCGGGCTCTCGGTGAGCGTGCCCCAATGAACGGTGCCGAGTCCCACGGCGGCCGGTGCGCCCAAGGACTCGTTCCAGGGATTATCGGGAGCGGACCTTCCGCACAAAGCGGTCCATCCGCGTCATGGCCTCCTCGATCTGCGAGAACGCGGTGGCGAAGCAGCAGCGGACGAATCGCTCCCCGCTCGCGCCGAAGGCTCCTCCGGGCACGCAGGCCACCTTCTCCTCCTGGAGGAGGCCAAGGGCGAACTCCTTCGCTCCGAGTCCGAGCCCGTCGATGCTCGGGAAGGCGTAGAACGAACCCCGCGGCAGATGGCAGCGGAGGCCCATTTCGTTCAGAGCCTTCACGATGAAGTTGCGGCGGAGCCGGTACTGCTCCCGCATCTCGGCCGTGGCGGCCTCCCCGTGCTCAAGCGCCTCGATGGCAGCCTCCTGGGCGATGATGCTGGCACACAGCATCGAGTACTGGTGCACCTTCATCATCGCCTCGATGAGGGCCACCGGACCACATGCGTAGCCGATGCGGAACCCGGTCATCGAGTAGGCCTTCGAGAACCCGTGCAGGAACAGGGTCCGTTCCGCCATGCCCGGCAGGCTGGCGATCGAGACGTGCTCCCCGTCGAAGGTCAGCTCGCTGTAGATCTCGTCGGTGATCACCAGCAGGTTGTGCTTCCGGGCCACCGCCGCGATCTCCTCGAGCTGCGCCCGGGTCATCGTCCCGCCCGTCGGGTTCGTCGGGAAGTTCAACATCAGCACCTTGCTGCGGGGGGTGAGGACGGCCTCGATGGCGGAGGCCCGGACCGCGAACCCATCCTCCGCCCGGCAGGCGACCGGGACGGGCTTCCCATGGGTCAGCACCACGCTCGGGCTGTAGCTGACGTAGCACGGCTCGTGGTAGACCACCTCGTCCCCGGGATTGATCACCGCGCGCAGGGCGAGGTCGAGGGCCTCGCTGACCCCGACCGTCACCAGGATCTGGTTCTTGGGGTCGTATTGGACCCCGAAATTCTTGGCGACGTACGCGCTGATGGATTCCCGGAGCCGGAGCAGGCCCAGATTGGAGGTGTACTGGGTGCGGCCGCGCTCGAGGGCGTAGATCGCTGCCTCCCGGATGTTCCACGGGGTCGCGAAGTCGGGTTCCCCCACGCCGAGGGAGATCACGCCGGGGGTGTTCTGGACGATGTCGAAGAAATCGCGGATGCCGGATCGCGGAATTCCGGCGACGTGGCGGGCAATGGCGGCCGTGGAGTCGAACATGGTCGGTGGGACAGGAGGCTGGCGACGAGTGACCCAGGGTGGGTTCGGCGGTCTACTTCGCGGGGGCTAGGACGAGTACGATCCCATTGGTCGGGCTCCCTGGGGTCAGGACGCGGAGGGCGTCGCTCTTCATGATCAACATCCCGTCGGCCTCGCGGGAGGCCTTCGCGATCAGCGTGTAGCTGTTTTCGGATCGTATACGGGCTGCATTGTAGCGGATGGAAAACGCCACGGGGGATCCCCCCTCGAAGTTGATCTGGTCTACGGCCAGGATGTTGGTCGAGGCCGGGGTGGGGATCGTCTCGATCAGGTGGATCCGGAGGGTCGAGTCGGCGGGCAGCGCGCCCCGGAACGTCACGGATCCCCTGAGAGTGGCCTGAGTGGCCTTGTCCCGGGAATGGGCGCACCCCAGCATCAGGCCGAACAGAAGGGCGATCGTGGCGTTTCGGATCATGAGCCGGTGAGGGAAAACTAGCCATGGACCTGTCGCAATTCGAAATTCCCGCGCGACCCATTGATGCCCAGCCCCCGGAGGCCAAGCGGTGGTGGTGCTTGGTTCCCAGGCCCAATCCCGTCACGATCCCTCCGTGCCGGCCATCGACGTCCATGGACTCACCAAGGAATTCCGCAGCGCCAAGAAGGCTCCGGGTCTAGGAGGTGCAATCCGGGGTCTGTTCCGCCGGGAAACAGAGACCGTGGTCGCGGTCCGGGACGTGAGCTTCCGGATCGAGGAAGGGGAGTTCGTCGGGTTCCTCGGGCCCAACGGAGCCGGCAAGACCACGACCCTCAAGATGCTCTCGGGTCTCCTGTATCCGACCCGTGGGAGCGCCAGCGTCCTGGGGCATGTCCCGTGGCATCGGGAAGATGGCTACCGCAGGCAGTTTGCCCTCCTGTTGGGACAGAAGAACCAGCTCTGGTGGGATCTTCCCGCACGGGAATCGCTGGAGCTCAATGGGCGCATCTATGGCCTGCAGGAATCGCGATTCCGCAGGACCATCGACGAGCTGTCCGAGCTGCTAGGAGTCCGGGACAAGCTGTCGACCGCCGTCCGGGAACTGTCACTCGGGGAACGGATGAAGTGCGAGCTCATCGCCGCCCTCCTGCATGAACCCCGGATTCTCTTCCTCGACGAACCCACCATTGGGCTGGATGTCGTGTCGTCTCAGGTCGTGCGCGAGTTCCTGAAGCGTCACAACCAGACCCGCCGGACGACCATTCTGCTGACGAGCCACTACATGGCCGACATCCAGGAACTCTGTGAGCGGGTGATCATCATCGACAAGGGGACCGTGTTCTTCGACGGCCGACTCGAGGAAATCCTGGGGCGGTTTGCGGGACACAAGATCGTCACCCTCCGTCATGACCCGACGCCGGTCGGAACGGTGGACCCTTCCCGGTTTGGGGAGGTCGTGGAGCAGACCCCCGCGTCCCTCAAGCTCAAGGTTCCCCGGGATCGGGTCATCCCCTCCGTCAAAGCCCTGCTGGACGCCTACCCCGTACAGGACTTCAGCGTCGAGGAGGTTCCGGTCGAGGACATCATCCGTCAGCTCTTCCGGCGGGATTCGCCCCCGGCAGCCGCCACCCAATCCACCTGAAGATCCGGGCCTGCAGAACGTCCACTCCAGCAGCCTTGTGAAAGATTTCACGAAGAGCTTGACCCATTAACGAACCTGTTTAATTTGCCCCTGCCTTAGAAAGACAAACTTCTCTCATTATCATGAAAACTCTGGTCCCTGTCGCTGCCACGGTCATTGCCGCTGCCCTCCCTTTGTCTGCGGCTGAGATTAACGGTAAAGTAACCCTCAAGGGCACCCCTCCGCCTGCTGCGGTGATTGCTGCGGTCAAGGCTGATGCCAACTGTGGCAAAGTGGCAGTGGGTGAGGCGAAGAGCAGGGTCTACGTGGTGGGGGCCAATGGCGCGCTCGCCAATACGGTCGTCTACATCAAGAAGGGTCTGGAGGGTAAGACCTTCCCGGCTCCGACCGCGAAGCCTGAGATCGATCAGAAGGGCTGCATGTACTACCCGTATGTGGCAGCCGTCATGGTGGGGCAGAAGTTCGACGTCAAGAACTCCGACCCGTTCATGCACAACGTCAACGCGACCCCGAAGGTCAACAAAGGGTTCAACTTCGCCCAGGCGTCACAGGGGCAGGTGAATGAGAAGTCGTTCGACAAGGCCGAGCTGGGAGTGCGCTTTGCCTGCAATGTCCATCCCTGGATGATCGCCTACGTGAACGTGATGGAGAATCCGTTCTTCGTGGTGACCGACGAGTCGGGTGCCGTCTCGATCAAGGGCGACATCCCGGACGGGAAGTACACGATCGAGGCCTTCCACCAGAAGGCGGGGACGCAGGTCCAGGAGATCGAGGTCAAGGGGGGCAAGGCCACTGTGGACTTCTCCTTCGAAGTGAAGAGCTGATCCGACGCTTTCAAGCCGGGATCCTAGTGACGGGATCCCGGTTTTTTCATGAACACCGACCGGTATCGATTCCCGTTCGCCCTGCTGACCGCCCTGGCCACGCTGGGATTGGTGTGCATGGGCGGGCTCGTCACGAGCAAGGGGGTCGGGATGGCGGTGCCCGACTGGCCCACCAGCTTCGGCTACAACATGTTCGCCCTGCCGGTGAACCAGTGGTTTCACGGCGGGGTGTTCGACGAACACACCCATCGGCTCTGGGCTTCCTCGGTCGGATTGCTGGTCGTGCTTCTGACGCGTTGGATGGGCGGTTCCCCGGCCAGAAAACCCCTCGCGGTGGTGGGGCTTCTCGAAATCATCGCAGGCATCCTCCTGCTGCGGCTCGGTCCCGAGTGGAAGGGCGGTGGAGCCTTTCTCGCGAGCATCGGCGGGGTGGTGATGCTTGCCGCTTCGATTCCCGGTTGGCGATCCCCGGCCGAGGGGATCCTTCCGAGGCTCGCATGGATGGCGTTTTTGTTGGTGCAGGTGCAGGGGCTGCTCGGCGGACTCCGGGTGGTGCTCGACAAGGCGCTCGTCGGTCATGTGACCCTCGGAACCCTGTTCGGGCTCGTCCATGGGTGTCTGGGACAGACGTTCTTTGTGCTCCTCGGGGTCATCGCGCTCCTCAGTTCCCCGTGGTGGGCACGATTGCCCGTCCATGGTGGGCTCCAGGGGCGGTCTGAGGTCCGGGGTCTCCTCTTGGCCATCGGATTGGTGGCCCTGCAATTGATCCTGGGTGCTTCCATGCGTCACCAGCACGCCGGGCTGGCCATCCTGGACTTCCCGCTCGCGTACGGCCGCTGGTGGCCGCTCACCGACCCGGAGTCGGTCGCCCGGTACAACCAGGTCCGGATGGACGAGTCGACCGTCACGGCCTTCCAGATCCAGCTCCAGATGATGCATCGCCTGGGCGCCGTGGCCGCCGTGGTGGCGATCCTCACGGTGTCGGTGCGGGTGGGACGCCGATTCGGCTGGGGTTCTCCCCTCGGTCGCGGCGCAATGGTGTGGAGTGGGATTGCGCTCGGCCAGTTCACCCTGGGGATGCTCACCATCTGGACCAACAAGGCGGCCGATGTCGCAACGGCGCATGTGGCGGGAGGGGCGTCGCTGCTCTGGTTGGGTACGGCATTGATTCTCACTGCCCGCAGGCTCACGATGCCAGCTTCGTCCGGGATGGAATCGTCCCGGGTCCCGGGACTCTCCCGGGTTGCTGTGCAGGGTACACCGTGAAGGCCACTGGAACGACCATCGCCCCGACCCCCGAGCTCGTCCGCGAGCGCGGGGTGGTCTCGTTGCTGATGGAGCTCACCAAGGCCCGGCTGACTCTCCTCGTGGTCCTCACGACCGTCGTGGGGTTCTACCTCGGCTCCCCTTCCTCGGTGGATCCCGTGCTGTTGACGCATGCGTTGGCGGGCACTGCGCTGCTGGCGGCGGGCGCGGCCGTGCTGAACCAGTTCCTCGAGCGGGAACTCGACGCTCGGATGCGTCGAACCGCGGAGCGCCCGATTCCGTCGGGGCGCATCACCCCGACCTCGGCGCTGCTCGTCGGGGCCGCCCTCAGTCTCCTCGGACTGGTCTGGCTCCTGTTCCAGGTGAACCCCCTGACAGCACTGCTGGGTGTGGCGACCTGGACCAGCTACGTGGCGGTCTACACGCCGCTCAAGCGGATCACGGTGCTGAACACCCTCGTGGGCGCGGTCCCGGGTGCACTGCCCCCACTCATGGGATGGTCTGCCGCCACCGATACGGTCTCGGCTCCCGGCTGGTCCCTGTTTGGCGTCCTCTTCTTCTGGCAACTGCCCCACTTCATGGCGATCGCGTGGCTGTACCGGGAGGAGTATCAGCGCGCCGGCTTCCGGATGCTCTCGGGCGCGGATCCTGATGGTGCGAGGACCGCAGCCTCCGCCGTCCGGAACACGTTGGCACTGCTCGGCGTCAGCCTCTTCCCGTTCGTCTTCGGACTCGTTGGACACTGGTACCTCATTGGGGCTGTGCTGCTGGGCGCCGTTTTCCTGGCATTCGCCATCCAGTTCGCCCGGACGCTCTCGCCGATCGCTGCACGGCGACTTTTCTTCGCGAGCATCATCTACTTACCCGTATTGCTGGGTCTTCTGGTTCTGGACAAGCAGACCCGGCGATTGACATCCCAGCGTCCAGGCGATTCAAGATCTGTGGCTTCCGTTCCGGCGGCGGTGGCGCAGACGCTCCCGTTTTCCGGATCAACCGACTGACACCACCTTATGGCGTCCACATCATCCCACACTGCGGCCTCGCACGGCGTCTCCCACGACGACCATCACCACCACGAGCCCGGCTTCTTCGAGAAGTACATCTTCTCGACGGACCACAAGGTCATCGGGATCCAGTACGGGTTGTCCTCGCTGGCCTTCCTGTTCTTCGGGTTCCTGCTGATGATGGCCATGCGGTGGCAATTGGCCTATCCGGGCAAGGCAATCCCGGTGCTGGGTGCCCTGTTCGAGAAGGTGCTCGGCACCGACATGGCCCAAGGCGGGGTGATGCAGGCCGACCTCTACAATGCCTTCGGCGCCATGCACGGCACCATCATGGTGTTCTTGGCGATCGTGCCGCTGGCCTTCGGCGCCTTCGGCAACTATGTGACGCCGCTCCAGATCGGGGCGCCGGACATGGCGTTCCCCCGCCTGAACATGGCGAGCTTCCACCTCTACTTCCTCGGTGGCGTGGTGATGCTGGGCAGCTTCTTCATCCCGGGTGGCGCGGCGAAGTCGGGTTGGACCAGCTACTCCCCCCTGGCGACCCTCGCCGACCCCGTCAATGTGATCGATGGCCAGACCCTCTGGCTGGTGGGCATGGTGCTCCTGATCACCTCGTCACTCCTCGGTGCCGTCAACTTCATCACGACCATCATCCAGCTCCGTGCTCGCGGAATGACCTGGATGCGCCTCCCGTTCTTCGTCTGGGCCCAGTTCGTCACGGCCTTCCTGCTGCTTCTCGCATTCCCCCCGCTCGAGGCGGCGGGTCTGATGCAGCTGGCGGACAACGTCCTTGGGACCTCCTTCTTCCTGCCGACCGGTCTGGTCACCAGCGCTGGACAGGTCCCGGTGTCGGGCGGCGGCAGCCCGCTGCTCTGGCAGCATCTGTTCTGGTTCCTGGCCCACCCCGAGGTGTACGTGCTGATCCTCCCCGCGATGGGTGTGGTCTCCGAGATCATCGCCAACAACACCCGCAAGCCGCTCTGGGGCTACCGCTCGCTGGTCTACGCCGCCCTGGCGATCGGCTTCCTCGCCTTCATCGTGTGGGCCCACCACATGTACATGACGGGCATGGGCACGAAGATCGCCACGTTCTTCCAGACGACCACCATGATGATATCGGTGCCGTCGGTCATTATCCTCTCGGCCCTCTTCATCTCGCTCTGGGGTGGTTCCATCCGGTTCAACACCCCGATGCTCTTCGCCCTCGCGTTCCTCCCGATGTTCGGCATCGGCGGTCTCACGGGACTCCCGCTGGGGCTGAATGCGACCGACCTCTATCTGCACGACTCCTACTACGTCATTGCCCACTTCCACTATGTCGTGGCTCCCGGGACCATCTTCGGTCTCTTCGCCGGCGTGTACTACTGGTATCCGAAGATCACGGGTAGGATGATGAATGAGACCCTCGGCAGGATTCATTTCTGGGGCTCTCTGGTGTTCATGAACCTGATCTTCTCGCCGATGTTCATCCAGGGCATCCGCGGCATGAGCCGACGCATGTATGACGGAGGGGCCACCTACTTCCAGGATGGCGTCGGTGCTGATCCGGGGATCCTCAAGCTGAACGTCTCGATCACCCATGCCGCCTTCGGCTTGGCGCTGTTCCAGCTGCCGTTCATCCTGAACTTCTTCTGGAGCATCTCGAACGGCAAGAAGGTCACCTCCGACAATCCGTGGGAGGCGACCACCCTCGAGTGGCAGACTCCGACACCGCCGCCGCATGGCAATTTCGCCAGCGAGCCGGTGGCCTATCGCGGGCCCTATGAGTACAGCGTCCCGGGCGCCAAGAAGGACTTCACCCCGCAGGGACAACCCGGCTGATCTGACCCGAGGTCATCACTTCCTCCGACTCACCTCCATGGACATCCCGTACACAGTCAAACCCAGACCCGATACTGGCCTCTACAATGCCAAGGTCGGCATCTGGTTGTTCCTGGCCTCCGAGGTCATGCTCTTCGGCGCCTTCTTCTCCGCCTACATCCTGTTGCGCGTCACCGCGCAGCATGGGTTCTGGCCGGATGTCGCGGACGGCTGGCCCCACGGCCTTCTGAACATCCCAATCGGCACGTTCAATACTGCGGTGCTCATCAGCTCCTCGGTCACCGTCGTCATGGCGTGGATGGCCCTCAAGGAGAACAATTTCCCGAAGTTCCGGAACTTCATGCTCTTCACCGTGGCCTGCGCCCTCGGGTTCCTTGGGATCAAGACGTTCGAGTACAAGGAGAAGTTCAGCCACTACGTCATCCGGACGACCGACGGCAAGGTGGTCACCGGCCACCTGGATGTGGACGGCAAGTCGCCGCTGTTCTGGAATCTCGACACCGTCAAGGCCAAGAACATCGAGAAGCTGAAGGTCGAGGTCGACATCCCGAACAAGTACCGGTTCCCGGTCGGGATGCATGTCCCTGAGGACATCCACAAGGCGCATGCCGAGGGTCGGCATCACGACGAGAAGGAGATCGAGGTGAGCCAGATCGAGAGCCTCAAGGCGTTCATCCCGTCGACCCATCCGTTCTTCGCGATCTATTTCACAATGACCTTCCTCCACGGTCTGCATGTGTTGGGTGGCGCCATCGTCCTCGGGTACTTCGCCTTCGTTGGCACGGACCTCTGGCGGACGAATCCCGAGCAGTTCACCAACCGAATCGAGGTCGGAGGCCTGTTCTGGCACTTCGTCGACCTCGTCTGGATCTTCCTCTTCCCCGTCGTCTACCTCCTCTGACCGCAACGCCCCGCATCACGCCATGAGCCACAACCACCATTCGTCCCACGGTCATGAAGCCGCCCATGGCGGTCATGACCACGACCATGACCACGAGGGGCACAAGAAGATCTATTGGGCCGTCGGCACCGCACTGCTGGTCGGCACCGTGATCACCGTCCTCGCCCGGGAATGGGAGTTCAGCAGCGTGGCCCTGACCATCGCCGTCGCCCTGTTCGTGGCCTCCATCAAGGCCTTCCTGGTGTGTGGCTACTTCATGCACCTCCTGTCCGAGAAGAAGGTGGTCTACCTCACCTTGGCCACCACGGTCGCCTTCGCGATCGCCATGGTTGGGCTGATCCTCTGGTCCGACAAGGATCCCGTCACTGGGACCTCACCCAAGACGTTCTATGTCCCTTAAGACCTTCCATATCGTGTTCGTCACGGTCTCCGTGCTGCTGATGCTGGTCATCGCAGCGTGGAACTTCGGCAATTATCGCGACAACGGGACGACCTCGGATCTGACCTGGGGCATCGTCTCCGTCGTGGCTGCCGTCGGGCTGCTAGTCTACGGCAAGGTGTTCCTGCGGAAATTCAAGAACGTCAGCTACCTGTGAGCCGTCTCCTCGTCAGCCTCGTCCTGATGCTCCTCGCCAAGCCGATGGCATTCGGATGCGCGGCCTGCTTTGGCCGCTCCGATTCCCCGATGGCGTATGGCATGAACGCCGGGATCATGACCCTCCTTGCGGTCATCCTCAGCATGCTGGCCCTGATCGCCACGTTCTTCGTCTTCATCGTCCGCCGTGCCGCCCAGGTGGATCCGGATGTTCCGGAATCCACTCCGACCTCGAATTCCTGAACCGCTTCACCGTTTGTCTGCCATGAGTCTCTGGAACTACCTCCTGCCTCCACCGAACGCCTCCGCGCAGGGCAAGGCGATCGACGACCTGATGATCTACATCCACCTCCTGATGGTGGTGCTGTTCGTCGGTTGGTTGGCCTACTTCCTCTACACGGTCTTCCGCTTCCGCCAGTCGGCCAATCCCAAGGCCGACCATGTGGGGGCCCGCGGCCATGTCTCCACCTACGCCGAGATCGGTGTCGCTGTGGTCGAGGTCCTCCTGCTGCTCGGCTTCGCTGTGCCGCTGTGGGCGAGGGCTGTCGATGAGTTCCCTGTGAAGAAGGGGGATCCCAAGACCGACCCGATCGAGATCCAGATCATGGGACAGCAGTTCGCCTGGAACGCGCACTACGCCGGTCTCGATGGCAAGTGGGGCAAGCAGGACATCAAGGATGCCTCGGCCAACAATCCCTTCGGTCTCGTGCCCTCGGATGCGGACGCCAAGGATGATGTCACCTGCCTCCGCGAGCCGTTCCTGATCCCGATCAACCGCGACATCATCTGCCGCATCTCCTCCATGGATGTCATCCACAGCTTCAAGCTCCCCCGGATGCGCATCACCCAGGACGCCATCCCCGGCCTGACCATCCCGGTCCATTTCACCCCGGTCGAGAAGGGTGATCACATGATCATCTGCGCCCAGCTCTGCGGGAACCTCCATTCCACCATGAAGGGTGAGTACAAGGTGGTCAGCCAGGAGGAGTTCGACACGTGGTATGCTGCGAAGTCCAAGGCCGGCGGTGCCGGTGCCTCCTTCGAATAGGCCATCGCCGACGTTGTCGTCCTGACGAATGACCCCGCCGCGGCGGGGTCATTCCATTTCGTCCCCGGACGTGTCGGCGTCCGGATCCTCGAGGAACGCCCGGGAATTCTTCCTGGTGCGGCCTGGCGGGCGCTGACGGCTCACCCGCTTGCTGAGTTCGGCACCCTCCTGGATGAGCTTCAGGAAACGTTCATGCCGATCCTTAGGAATCGAACCCGCCGCCACCCCGGC
>Ga0315902_10006030_pt1 | contig 16936 bp, 22 predicted proteins | sample LakEriMetagenome_9_FD_203523 | JGI IMG/M metagenome (GOLD analysis project Ga0315902, IMG submission 203523) | Freshwater fungal communities from buoy surface, Lake Erie, Ohio, United States - Buoy 12 MA117 | ecosystem: Environmental > Aquatic > Freshwater > Lake > Lake biofilm | place: USA...
CAAAGCGCCTGATGCGCGCCTTTGATTCGTTGCTCGCTGGTGCGCCAGACGCAGAATCCGCCGACCTGCTTGACCTCGCAATCCGTAAGATCGCGCCCGAGATCCGATCGCCATTCGTGATCGGTGCCGCGCGCGACCTCCCAATCAACGAGACTCGCGAATGGGACGGAGCCGCTGCAGCGCAGCGTGTCTTCGCCCTCGCAGGCTTTGACGGCGAGAATCCGCAGCCGGATATTGCCCGTCGCGCGTTCCTCGTCTACGATGCCGCCGCGCCTGAACTGCGCGGCTCATACAAGCTCGGCTTTGCCGATGTGATTGACGGCGAACTCGTCGCGATCCGTGCCGGTCTGAACGCTGCCGCCTCGCGGTTGCCACAGACCGACATTCCACAGGAAGTCATTGACCGCGCTCGCGCGGTTCTTGATGCTTATCGACCGGAAGAGGATGCTCCAGAGAGGGCAATCCCGCTCTCGGTTCGTGAGCGACAGTTGGCACTCGCCAAGCTGGAAGCGCCGATTCGCTAGGACGCAGCGCGAGGGCCTTGACGGGCACCACCGCTGGACGCACCACCGAAGAAGCAATCAACCAAAACCCAAGAAGCAGAAGGAGTCAGACGAAATGTCCGACATTACCAAGACGCTTCACGAGCAGTACCGCAACGACTGGGAAGAGGCGAAGTCTCTTCTCGCTCGTGCAGCTGACGAGAAGCGAGAACTTACAGCGGAAGAGGAGCAGCGCTGGGATGCGTTGAACACCTCAATGTCCGCACGCAAGAGCAAGATGGATCAGGTTGCCGCCGCTGAAGAGCGCTCCGAGAAGATCGGCGCCCTTGCAGAGCGCGCACTCAAGGTTGAGAACGCAGTCAAGGCTGACAACGATGCAGACGTGCTCCGCGCAATCGCCTCTGGCGAGAAGCGCCGCGCGCAGTTTGAGATTCGCGCTTTGGCTTCAGCATCCGCAACCGTGCCTGTGACCTTCGCCGACTTCGTGGTTGTCGCCCTTACGGAAGGCAACCCGGTCTATGAAGGCGCGACCAAGCTCCGCACGACCACGGGCGAGAACATCACCGTTCCGCGCGTGACTGCGAATCAGTCAGCCGCCTTCGTCACCGAAGGCAGCACAATCACACCAGCCGACCCAACGATCTCGTCAATCACCCTCTACGCGAACAAGATTGCCAGCCTGACGCTTTTGTCGGCTGAGCTCGTTCGTGATGCAGGCTTTGACATTCTCGGGACAGTCGGTCGACAGGCAGGTGCGCAGATCTCCTATGTCGCAGGTTCAGCAATGACTCTCGGCACAGGTACAGTTCTGCCAACCGGCTTCGTTCAAGCTGCAACCGGCTTGAGCACCGCAACAAAGAGCGGCACCGTCACGGCGACCTTCTTTGATGCGCTCGATCTTGCGACCGTGCTTTACTCGCTGAATCCTTCGTACCGCAACACCAACACTGTTTGGCACGCGGCTACGACGGCAGTGAGCAAGCTCCGCAAGCTACAGGATCTCAATGGGCAGTTTGTCTTCCAGCCGGCTATGGCCGCTGGCCAGCCTGACACCCTGATGGGATACCGACTCAAGGAGAACGTCCATATGGCTGCGGTGGCATCTGCCTCCAAGTCAGTGGCGATCATCCACGAGCCTTCGTACTATGTACGAGAACTCCCGATTGAGGTCGCATCCTCGAGCGATTACCTGTTCAACACGAACCAGGTTGCAGTACGCACCCTGTATGGTGTTGACGGAAACATTCCTGATCTGAACGCAGTGAAGGTACTCGTTTCGGCGACGACCTAAACTAGCGCTTTAGGCTAGAATCACCTCCCGCTGGGCTTCGGCTCGGCGGGAGGTAAACAAAGGAGGCAGTACCGTGAGAATCGGTTGGACATCAAACGCTCCGTGGGCACCCACGGGATACGGTTCACAGACCAACGAGATCGTTCCGCGCCTTGCAGCAGATGGTCACAAGGTTGGGATTATGGCGAACTACGGCTTCGCTGGCTCAACGATGGAGTGGCGTCCTGGCGTACCAATCTTTGGACAGGGTTTGGATGCTTACAGCAACGACCTCACGCCAGCGCAGATCGGCAACTGGATCAACCAAACAAATACGGACGGCCCTGGGCTTGGCATCAGCCTCTACGACGTCTGGGTCTACAAATCACCTCAGTGGGACGAGATCCCGATGCTTTCGTGGACGCCCGTAGATCATTCGGTCGTGCCAGAAGAGGTCAAGGCGTGGTTCAATCGCCGAGGCAAGGGAAAATGGGCGATGGCAATGTCCAAGTTCGGCGAGCGGGAGCTGCTCGACGCAGGCATTGAGCGAGATCGCGTGTTCTACGCCCCGCATAGCATTGACATCAACACCTTCAAGCCAACGGCATCAACGCTTCGCGCCGAACTGAATATTCCCGCCGACGCGCACGTCACGATTTGCCCACAGGCGAACAAGGGCATCACGCCAATCCGAAAGGCGTGGCCAGAACTTCTCTATGCGTGGTCTCAGTTCGCGCAGAAACACACGGATGCTTACCTTTATCTGCACACAGAGATGTTCGGTCTCGCAAACGGCGTCAAGATCGAGCGCCTGCTGAAAGCAGTCAACGCGCCAATGGATCGCGTTCGCTGGGTGCCACAGTTTCAATACCGGCAAGGATTGGATCAGATGGTGCTCGCCAAGTGCTACACGATGGCAGATGTTCTCCTACAGCCGAGCAAGGGCGAGGGCTTTGGCGTTCCCGCAATCGAGGCACAGGCGTGCGGCATCCCAGTCATCGTGACCAACTGGACAGCGATGCCAGAACTCGTTGGCGCAGGCTGGAAGGTCGGAGGGCAACCCGAGTGGGATGAGCTCCAGACCGGTTGGTGGATGACACCGAACGTAGACGAGATCATTGACGCTCTTGAGCAGTCGTATGCGCTGAAGGGCGACACCGAAAAGAGCAAGGAAGCCTCACAAGCCGCGATCGCTTTTGCCGCCGAATACAGCACTGACAAAATCTACGAGACGCATTGGCGTCCGATTCTCAAGGCAGTCGAGGCACAGTTGCCAGCGACAGGAGCGCTCAACCGCGAACAGCGACGAGCCGCTAAGCGAAAATGAGTGTCACGGTCATCACGGCAACGCTGCCAGAGCGCGATGAGTTTCTAGAGCGCGCCGTCACCTCGGTACGCCGTCAGACGCTACGGCCAGAGGCGCACCTGATTGGCTACGACTACGCACGACGCGGAGGGGCGGCAATGAAGACCGACCTCGGCTTCGCCGTAGAGAGCAAATGGATCGCGCTGCTAGACGATGACGACTATTTCTATCCCGATCACCTTGCCTCGCTCGTAGAGGCGGCGGAGCGCGAACACGCAGACGTCGCCTATTCGTGGTGCGATGTGAGCGGCGCCAATCCGTGGCTGGGCTACAATCAACCGTTCAATCCTGAGCTGCTGAAGACGACCTCAATCGTCAGCCACAACGCCCTGATTCGCACGGCGCTATTCGTAGAGCTCGGCGGCTTCAAGCCGGTGAAGGGCTATGACTGGCTGCTATGGGTAGCAGCACATCAAGTAGGCTCACGATTTACCTGCGTGGAGCGCTCGACCTGGCACTACGACCTCTCTGAATCGCACCCGCACGAGAGCAGGCCGTGATTGTCATCCTCGCCGCCGGCAAATCCACGCGGCTTGGTGGCGCTAACAAGCTGCTGGTGGAGGCTGGCGGGCAGCCCGTCCACGAATGGCATCGCCGAGCGGCGGCTGGGCAGCCGACCTACGCCGTTGTGCGATCGGCAGACGAAAAGGCGGTTCTAAGCGCCGCAACGTGGCTGAGTGGGATCATTCCCCACGATGAGGCAGACGGCCCGTCTGGAGCGCTCCTGAGTGCCTCTACGAGCCTTGTAGACGGCCCACTGACGGTGCTCTTTGCCGATACCCTGCTCCCGCAGGTGCCAAAGCAGGAGGGCGACTGGGTGGGCGTCGCACCCGCTCCGTGGCGCATCTGGGATTACTACGAACACAGTGCTGGAGGCTGGACGCGCGGCGTGCCAGAGGTGTTAGTGTGCTGCGGAATCTACCGCTTCACGAATCGCGAACTGCTGAACGATGTCTGCTATGACCTCAAACTCGCCTCAACATCTGAAGTCCATATGGCGGATGTGTTGAGGTCATACGCTCCACACCAGCCGCTGACGGAACTCGTGATCAGCGGATGGCAAGATGCTGGCGACCCTGATGCGCTCAAGCGCGTCCAACCGATCAAGGAGACCTGATGGCAATCACGAATGGCTACACGACCGGCTCTGCCGTCAAGACGGCGCTCGGCATCATTGACGCAACCTCGGATACTGAGCTAGAGCTCGTAATCGAGTCTGTGAGCCGCCTGATTGACGACTATTGCGGACGGTTCTTTTACAACGCTGGCACCGTGACTGCCTATTACACCGCGAAGGAATACCTGTCGCAGCCGATTGACGACTTCGTATCCGTATCGGCGCTGACGACGGACGGCGACGCCGACGGCACCTATTCAACGACCTGGACGGCAAACACGGATTATGCCCTAGCGCCGTTCAACGCCTCCACGATTGGGCGACCCTACAACGAGGTCGTTGCGCTGACCGAGGGTGCCAACACCTTCCCGATTGAGATCGTAAAAGGCGTCAAGGTAGTCGGAGTGCGTGGGTGGCCGAGCGTGCCCAAGCCTGTGGAGATGGCGACGATTATCCAAAGCGGTCGTATCTTCAATCGCCGAAACACGCCATTCGGCATCGCCGGTTCGCCTGAGGTTGGGCAAATGCGCCTCCTCGCGCGCCTCGACCCTGATGTGGAGCAAATGCTGCGCGCCTATCGCATCGCAGCACAGGCGGTCTAAATGTCGCTCGATACCTACGCGATCGGCACCGCGCTCGCCGCGCGATTCTCCGCTGCCAATGTGACGCCGCCTACGGGCTATGACGATATCCGCTTGGCGACGGCGCTTCCGCCAGATATGATCTCCGTGTTTCCGTCCGTGGTGGTCTTTCCCCCTTCCACCACGGCGGAATACGGCCCCAATCGCCTCGTGCGACAGATTCACCGTTTCCCTGTGCGCTTCTATATCGCGAAGGCTGCTGGCACCGATCGCAATGTGAAGGCGCTCTATCTCTGGCGCGATGTGCTCGTGGAGCAGGTGGTCTCCAAGATGGAGCTCGGCCTTCCCACAGTCGTCGTCAAGGCACTCGTGCCAGACATTCGTATGGGAGAATCGGAATACGGCGGCGAAATGTTCGCCGTGATCGAGATGCAGGTGGAAGTGACGACACGCGAAGTCTTGGGGACGATCGCACCGTAATGGCGCAGACCTCATTCAGCCTCAAGTATGAGACAGAGTTCACGGAGCGCTACGCCTCGCAGTTCTACGAAGGGCCAGTTGAGAAACTCCTAGAGCAGATGCGCGACGCCGCAGGTAAGGCGATGCGCGACGTCATCAAGCAGTTCTATATCACGCAGGGCGTCGGGCGAAAGACCGGCAATCTCTACAAGTCCATCAACGCGAAGAAGATTCGTAGGCAGCCAGGCACCATTGGCGTGATCGCGGCTGCGATGGGCAAGGGCAGCAATCATCGGCACCTGATTGAATACGGCACGAAGGCGCACTTGGTGCGACCTCGAGATACGGGCGCGCTACGGCTCGCGTTTGGATTCTCAGAACTCGTGCAGCATCCTGGCGGTCAAGCAAAGCCGTTCGTCACTCCATCCACGCAAACGGCACAAGAAGCGGGTCAGCAAGCGGCTGACGAAGTTCTAGGCAAATACATCGAGCGGGCAAATAGCCTGAACTCGGTAGAAGCAGCATAAGGAGCAACAAATGGCAGTCAACCAGCTACTGAAACTGGTGGGAGCACTTGAATCAACGGCTGGTTCAGCTGCCACCGCGACGCGAGTTCTTTACGCAAACGAGGCTACGCCTTCTCAGGAAATCACCAGCATCGCAAATACCACGCTTCGTGGAAACTATTTTGAGACCTACGAGATCAACCCTGGTATTGAGCGCAATGGGCTGAACATCGCTGGGCCAGTGCTCTACAACCAGATTCCGTTCTGGCTTGAGACCGCCGTCAAGGGCGGCGTTTCTGCGTCTGGAACCGTTGCGCCATACACTTGGGCATATACGCCCAACAGCGGCACAGCCAACGCCCCAAAGACCTTCACCGCAGAGTGGGGCTGGGCAGACGGCGGCACGGTCGTGCCGACCTACCTGCTTGCGGGCTGCGCGACGGACGAGCTGAGTATTTCCTATGTGAAGGACGAGGCGGTCAGCTTCACGGCGACCACCATCGCAGCCGGTACGGTGGCACTCGGGACGGCGTACAGCGCCAGCCCAGCCGATACGACTCAGGTGAGCGTGCTCGGCGTAGACGCAGCCGTCTACATTGACGCGACGACCATCGGCTCAAGCGCCGACACCTCGGTGCAAGAGGCGACCTTCACGCTCACGCGCGGCCTCGTCCGACGCGATGTGCTTGACGGCACCTCGGCAGCCGTGGACACGGTGGCTCCGGTGGCACGACAGGCGCGACTGGAGATCGTCCGATACTTCACGAATCGCAACGAGCTTGACAAGTTCCTGCTGAAGAGCGAGCGGAAGATCCGCATCGCGGTCACTGGCCCGACCCTGGGCGCAGGAAACTATGAGTTCACACTTGACTTCTATGGCGTGGCAGACACGCACGAGATCGCAGAAGTTGATGGTGTTATCGTGGCGAACATCACCTATCGTGGGATCGTGGATTCGTCCGCTTCAACGGACTTCTCCATCACGGTCAAGAACAATCTTTCAACGATCTCCTAAGCATCAAGAGGAGGCTGAATGCTAAAGGCGAAAACAACCAAACTCGCACTATCTGGCGATCTTGACGGTCACTGGGTAGAAGTTCGTGAGTTTACTTGGGGCGAGATCAAGGCTATCCGCGCCGCAGACGCGACTGAAGAGGAAAGCACCGATCGGCTGCTCACACTCATCTCGTCGCACAATCTTGGCGTGGATAGCCTCGACAACCTCCCACTCAGCGCGCTTGTCACGATCGCCAATCGTATGCGCGACTGGATTGAAGAGATTACACTCCCAAAAGATCAGGGCAGCAACTCCGTACAGCCCTCGCCAGAACAGCGATAAACCCTGACGCGAAGGCTCCTGTGCCGCTAGAGTACGCGCTTGATGCGCTTGCTCAACGGTGGAGCATCGCACCGTGGGAACTGGATGAGGCGCCTGGCGAGTGGGTGCTGCGCGGCTTGGAGTTTATGCGGATTGAATCGTCTGTGACGACGAGAAAGGCGGGTAAGCGTGGCTGAACGAACGACGACACTCGCCTTCATCCTCAAGGATTCTGCGTCAAAGGGGATGCGCGAACTCAACAAGACCGCGCGCAGCTTGGAGAAGACGGCTGGCACGCTCAACGCACCGTTCGCGGCCGCGGCGAAGGGATTTGCCATTGCCGGCGCAGCCGCCGTCGCAGTAGGTGGAGCGATGTTCGCAGCAGCGAAGGCTGCCGCCGAGGAGGATGCGTCAATCGCGCGGCTCAATGCTGCGATTGCTGCTAACACACAGATTACGGATGAGCAGACGAGACAGATGGATGCGGCGATTGAGGCTCGCCAGAATCTTGCCTTCAGCGATGATGCGCTTCGTGACTCGCTTTCGCGGCTCGTGCCACGCACGAAGGATGTGACGCAAGCTCTTGAACTGCAATCCCTGGCGATGGATTTTGCCAGATTGCGTGGGGTTGACCTCAGCACGGCGTCCGACCTCGTTGGCAAGGTGTTCAACGGCAACGTTTCCATCCTGAGTCGGTATGGATTTACTGTTGACAAGAGCACGACGGCAACGCAAGCACTTGCGATGATCCAGCAGGCCGCCGCAGGGCAAGCAGAAGCTTATGGTCAAACCACGCAGGGCGCTCTTGAGAGCATCCAGATTGCCATTGACAACACGGTCGAGGATATCGGGCGCGTTGTGCTGCCCATTCTCGCCGAAGTGCTCACTACGTTCCGCGACGAGATTATGCCGCGCATCAAAGAGTTCGGACTCGCCTTCGCGCAGGCATTTACACAAGCAGTTGAGAAGCTGCGACCGTTCATCACGACAATGGTGACTCAGGTGCTTCCTGCTGTCATCGGAGTCGGTGGGGCAATCTTCGGAGTTCTTATTGAGGCACTGAACGCCGTAGGAACTATCTTTGGAGAGCACTCGGCACTGCTCATTGCCATCGCTGGAGCCTATACCGCCTTCACTGTCGTCGTCAACGCTGCGGCGATGGCGACAAGATTGGCTACGACCGCGATGGGTATCTTCAACGTCATTCTCGCGATGAACCCGATCGTGCTCGTCGTTGCGGCGATCGCCGCACTCGTCGCCGGGCTGATCCTTGCCTATCACAACATCACGCCCGTGCGACAGGCAGTGGACACGCTGTTCAAGGCGATTCAGCCGCTCGTCAAGGTAGTCGTTGATCTCGCGCTGTTCATCGGAACGAACATCGTTCGCGCGTTCTCGGCTGCCTTTACCGTGGTTGCTGATCTCGCCAAAATCTTATGGGGTGACGGCAACGGCCCATTGGCGATCGCCCTGAAGTTCATCGGCAAGGCATTTGAGGTTATAACAGCCCCGATTCGATTCTTCATCGGACTGATCCAGAATGCAATCGGTTTCGTCCAAAACCTCATCAACCTGGTGAATAAGCTCCCGCTCATCGGCGGATTCCTTCCTAAGCAGCAGCCGGCATCGGCACCAACCGGCGGCACAAGGGCTAACGGAGGCCCAGTATCGAGTGGGAAGTCGTATTTGGTTGGCGAGCGAGGCCCTGAGATGTTTGTTCCATCGCGCTCTGGAACCATCGTTCCTAACAGTGCACTTGGTGGGGTAAACATTACGATTCAGGCTGGCGCGCTGATGGGCAATCAGAACGAAGCTCGACAGTTTGCGCGCTCAATCTACGACGCACTTGCCGACGAGAACGCCCGACGCGGCGGCCTTGCTTTTGCAGGAGGTAGATAATGCCTGTCAGCCAGCCAACGCTTGTCTCTGGCGCCACTAGCATTACGTTGCCATTTCCATCTCGCTCAAATGCAACGCAACTTCAATGGAATGAGGTCGCGAGCACTCGTAGAACACTTGATGGGACGTTGCGAAAGCAGTCGTTTGGCTATGCGTGGGTCTACACGATGACGTTTGAGTACGAAAACGTGGCGACCTACGAGGCGCTCGTCAGCCTCGATCAGACTATCGTGACGAACGATACGCCAGCGACATTCACTTGGTCTGGCGGCCCGTGGACTGATGCACAAACAGGCACGACGGTCGTGATTGACGATATTTCGGCGCTGTCAACCACATATCCTGACGTCACGAAGGGTGATTTCAGCATCACGCTAGTCGAGACTACGCTCAGGACGTCCTAGCGATGGCAGGGATCACAACAGCCCTTGCTGACGCAATCAACGCGCCGTATCACCAGCCGAGCGCCAAGCTCTACGTTGACTGGGATGGCGATGGCGTATACACCGACGAGACCACCTATGTGATCTCAATGGACGGCGTGGAATCGCTGGATCAGATTACCGGCGCAATCGCCCAGCCAGCCGAGTGCAACATCCTGCTGGATAACGCAACTCGACGCTTTGACCCGACGAACACGAGCAGCCCGCTCTATAGCCTGCTCTCTGGCGGCCTGCTTGACGCTCGCGCCAAGATCGAGCTTGGCTACAACGGTGAGCGGCGGCAGATGGGCGTCTTCTTTATCACGGATCTGCGACCAATCCTGCGCGATAAGACCGCCACCCTACGGCTCGTTGAGACGATCTCGCGCACGTTTGACCTTCCGGTCACCTATCAGCCAGACGGCAACGCCCCTCTGCGCGACGTCTTTCTCTCCTACGGATCGGCGGTAGGTCTATCTGGGACGGCAGAGATTACGGCCAGCGCGACGATGGCCACGGCGGTCTATGCGGCATCCGTCAACGCTAGGCTCTACGACGAGTTGTCGCAGCTTGCTGTCGCTGAGGGCGGGTTCATTTTTGCGGATGAGGATGGGGTTCTCACGTTCCGCAACAACGCGGCTCAGAGCACGGCGCTTCGCCTTCCAAGCATCGTCCTGACTCGAAGTGAAGTCGCTTTTGATCAGATTGTTGGTCGCAAGCGAGATGCAGCCAACCGCGTTGTCCTAGAGTATGAAGATCGCAACGCTGCCGCCGTTGACGAGGACGTCTGGAAGATCGAGGGCACTCCGCTCAAGGTGCCTGCAGCAGAGACGGTCACTGGCGCAAGCGTCGGAACCTACTACACGCCTGGTACGCTTACGCTCCAGCTACAGCCGCTTGATCGCGTGCGCTGGGTGGATAACTTCCCTGTTGTCTGGAACACGACGCCAACTCTTGCCACTGCGAACGCGGCAGAGGATGGCTCTGGCTCGGCAATCGCGATGGCGGCGGGAACGCCAGCCTCTCGTCTGTCGCTTGACGGCACCTGCTACTACACAATCAGCGTCGGAACCGCAGAGAACGCAGCAGTCATCACATTTGAGAACTTCGCCAAAGACTCAGGCGGCACGGCGATTGCATCATTCGTGCGTGGGTTCACGCTGCAAGGGAAGCCATATCGAGATGTGTCTCCTTATGCGGTCGTGGCAAACGATACCGAGAGCCAGGCGACATATGGTCAGGTGATTGAGACACGGCTACGGAACGCATATCTCCCAACCACTGATCTCGTCATTGACCGAGCCAAAGACGTCCTTTTTTTCCTCTCTGGACTTGGGCCGCGCGTTGAGGGCGACTTCCCTGGGCTTCCGCTCAAGGCTGGAGAGGTGTTTCAATACGCCGACGACATCACGAGTCAGACCTTTTTGGCTCGCGTATTGACGCTCAGTTGGCGATTTGACACGAACGGATATTTCTGCAATCTAACAACGGCGCCTGCATATCCAGCACCGACAACCGCATTCGTTGGCGATATCGTACCTGCGCCGTCAGAAAGCGTAGTATTCAACAACTTCACGCCGCCGTTCGTGTGGCAACCGGCTGGCGTTGGTCAAAGCGGCCTCAACTGGGGCGAAGGGACGTGGGACTAATGGAGCGACAAGATCTCATCGCGCCGATCAAAGGTTGGGTCACGCTCGAGCAGTTTGCGCCAGACGGCACTCGCGTGTCCTACGAGAAGTCCAACACCTTCACGCTTGCTGGAGCCACGCTGATCGCGAAGGCGTTTGCGGGCGAGACGGCGGATATGGAGACCTACTCGATCGTGACGTCCTCTGGCGGCCCACGCATCTCGGACTGCGACGGCACGGCTGGATTCACCGGCTCGCCAGCGCCAACGGCGAACTCGTCTATCTATCGGCAAGGCCTCGCCAGCCTCTCGATCACGACCTCTGGCCCAAGCACGACAAATGACGTCGCAAACGCCACAGCGGTCGCGTCAACAAGCGTGCCGACTGGCTCAGGCATTGAGTTCAGTATGCGGATTGAGGCGACCGCGCGCGTCAGTATGGGCAGCAGCGAGCTGCGAATCTACTGCAACGGCGGCACAGCCGACTACTACAAGGTCACCTTTGCCAGCATTCAGACGCTGACTGGCACGGACTTTGCGGATACTTCGTGGAAGGTCAGTCGCATTCCGATCGCGGACTTCTCCACTGGGGCGGGCACGCCATCGTGGTCAGCGGTCACAGGTCTTGGGGTATTCGTGACCTCGACCGCAAGCGGCGCTCCGACGATCTACCTTGACAACGTGTTCGTTTATCGTGGCGATATTGACACCTCAAACGCCGCAACCAGCGTTCCAAACGCGCTTGCGACGACAATCATCACCGATCGGTCAAGAAGCACAAGAACTACGACAAGCCGCGCGCTCTATGGCGCAAACGAACTTGTGGGAGAGACGGTCTATCTTGCCGGTCTATACGGAGACACAGGTTCCACACTTATCGGCATCACGTCAATCTCTGCGGGAGTGTATAAAGCCATTGGCAACACGCTCCTCGTCACCTGGGCGCTAACCGCGCAAGGAGGATAAATGAGCAGCACGCAATCGTGGACAGAGGCCGTCGCGGGTAGCGCAGCGGCAGCGCAGCAATACAACAATCTGCTTGGTCTGCACACTGCTGACCTGCACTACACTGGCTCGTCATCCGTCAGCAACACAGGCACGGCGGCTGGCAGCGTCACGACGCTTTCAACCTACCTCACGCAACCCTTTGTGCTGTCGTCCACCTCGATCACGAGCGTGCAGCTCTATGGCTTCCGATCTGGCGCAGGCACAGATGTCACGATCAGCATTCAGGGCAATAGCAGCGGCAACCCAGATGGCACTGCGGTTGCCACGACTATTCTGCCAAGCGAGTTCCAGAGCGGCACGCGCTATATCAGCCTGCCGCTCGCGGCGTCTGGGCTTAGCAGCGGCGGCACCTATCACATCGTGCTGGCGAAGGCTGGCTCGGCCAGCGACTTCTTTAATGTTCAGACCGAAGGCAATGCCACGCCATACCTTCGTACCTCAACAGACGGCACGGTGTGGACGGCTGGCACAACGCAGTTTCTGTTCAGCGTGAACTCTGGCGCGGCTGGGACGCTCCTCGCCTTCAGCGAGGACTCCACGGCAACCACGATGCCGCGCTACACAGAACTGGTTTACACGAGCGGGACAGTCACTGAGCTATACGAATACACGGGCACTTTTCGTAATACCAAAACATTGACATACTCGGGCGGTACGCTCGAGTCAATCGGATAAGGAGGAGCCAATGGGCCTCGCAGACGCACTTATTCCAGGCGTAGCATCTAGCGCCGCAAACCTTGTTGCGCGCAAGCAACTCAAGTTCAAGGAGTTTACCTCCTCTGGAACCTTTGTTGTCGGCGCGAGCGGTGACGCTACAAGCGCGGCTACCGTATTCAACGTGCTGCTTGTGGGCGGCGGAGGCGGTGGCGGAATGGGCAGCATTACAGCGCTTGGTGCAGGCACCGTAGGACTGGCCGTTGGCGGCGCTGGAGGTGGCGGAGAAGTTCGCGAGTTTGCGCTTCCTGGGCTAACAATCCTGAACGGCTCAGCAACAGGAACAGTGACCGTGACCATTGGTGCTGGTGGAGTTGGCGGAGCTTCGTCAAATGGCGGCACGGCTGCCGTTGGCGGGGATTCATCGTTCGGATCGTACACCTCATTCGGTGGCGGCAGGGCTGGATCTAACTTCAGAAATCTTGCGACAACAACCAGCGTGTCCAAACAATATCGAGCGACGGGAGCGAGCTCACCAACCATTTCTGCGGGAACTCCAACCGCAGCTCGCGTCACCTCAAGTTCTGGGGGCGGCGGCGGTGCAAGATTTTCCGATTATGCAATGCTAGTGACTTCAGATCAAGGTGTATTTTTTTACGGCCCTCAAAACGGTAAAATCGCAAGTGGGACAGCTGATAGTAGCTACAGTCCAGATTCCCAGCTTCCACCTGAGTTTGACAATAATTCTAACGACGCCTCTTTGCGTCCGTGGTGTGGGCTTGAGGGAAATACTACATTCTCAAAAACCACGGTCAACGACGGTTGGTACGGGCGCGGAGGTATGGGGATCAAAGGCCTCGGAGGTGGCGGGGCTGGGGCAATCGCATCCTATGCAGGCACCACAATCGCTCAGGTTCTAATCTTGCCAGCAAACTATTGGGCAACTGACTACAATCAAGCATATTTTTATTCAGTTGACGGTGGTGGACGTGGAGCCATTGTGACCGGAAACGCAACGGCAAGTTATATAGCAGCAACATCTGGAACTGCAAATACTGGCGGAGGCGGCGGCGGCGGCGCAGCGTGGGGAACCGCAACAACTGTATATAACTCCGTCTCGTCAGGCGGATCAGGAGCAGCAGGCTACTGCCTGGTGTATTGGTGGGAATAATGAGATTTGCAATCGTTCGCGGCGTTGAAGTCATCAACGTCATCATCGCAGAATCGCAGGCGATCGCAGACGCAATCAAGCCAGCAGGCTCAACGGCCTACGAGGTTGATGGCTTGCCAGTCGGAACCGGCTGGACGCTCATCAACGAGACGTGGACGCCGCCTGTTCCTGTGCTTCCAGCACCGCGCGACATCAACGCGGAGATTGCTGCGCTTCAGGCTCGCATCGCCGAGCTACAGGCTGAAAGCGAATGACCAAGAGTCAGGTTGAGGCGATCCTAGATCGCCTTGATCGGATTGAGTCTGAGGTCGCTGCCGTTCGCGTAGAGATGGCAGAGACACGCGGAGCCTATCGGCTTGCCAAGTTCGTCATTGCCCTATTGGGAATCAGTGGGCTGGGAGGCCTGACAGCCTGGTTATCTAACGCTAAGTGAATCGCCGTCTGCTCGCACTCGTTGCGACGGCGGCGATTTTCTTGCCGTTCGCGCAGGTCTACGCGCTTGACAGCGCCGACGAGTGGGATCAACAGGTTGATTCCAACGGCACGATCACGCTGACCGAAGGCACCATCCTGATTCAAGGCAGCGACAACGCTGGCCCTGGCTATCCGTGGCAGAATACGGTGACCGGCTTGACGACCGATTCCTCCATTGGCGAGACGGTCACCTTTGACTGGGCGTACTGGACGACCGATGGTGCCTTCTACGACCGCGCGCAGATGCTGCTCGATGAGAGCTGGACTGACCTCGCGATCTGGGATCAGGCTGGCTACAACCCGCTGCAACAGAGCGGCAGCCAAGTCGTCTACATCGCGGCTGGCGGCCTGTTCGGATTCCGCATTATGAGCGTGGACTCGTGCTGCGGCGCGGGTTTCTTGCAGATCAACAATACGACTTGGGTCGTAGGCAGCCCTGCGCCGTCCCCAGAGCCGACTCCTGAGCCAACCCCGACACCTACGCCAGAACCCAGCGTAGAGCCGTCTCCGTCGCCTACAGAGCCACCTACGCCTACGCCACAACCTACCCCTGAGCCAACCCCGCAGCCAACACCTGAGCCGTCGCCGGAGCCGTCGCCTGAGCCAACGCCAGAGCCGACCCCAGAGCCGACGCCAGAACCAAGCGAGGAGCCATCAAATGAGCCAACACCTACAGCCACGCCACCAGACGAGACTGCCTCACCCGAGCCGACGCCCGCTCCATCCGAGGAGCCGTCGGAATCTCCTGTGGTATCTCCTGATCCCACTCCTGTACCTACTGACGAACCCGAATCCCCTTTGCCAGATTTAGGCGAGGCCGCTGAAGCGGTTGCCGAGGTTGCAGGCGCAACCGTGGAAGCCGTCGCCGATGCGCTCGGCGACATCGCGGCAATCGGCGAGATCGGGAAAGACCTAGACGCAACTGAGAAAGAAGAGGCGCAACCGATGGCGGTCGCCGTCATCTCCAGCCAGATCGCCAGCGTCGCAGCTGCGGCAGCCAATGCCGCACGCAGCACGACCGGCGGATCGAGCGGCGGAGGTGGCGGCGCTGGAGGCGGCGAGACGGGCGCGCGTAGCAGAAAGGGCCGCCGCTAATGTTCAAGAACATCATTCTTGACCTAATCGGGGGAGCCTGGACGATTCTAGGACTCCTCTTCGCCGTAGTCGTGCTCCCAGAGGGTCAGACCCAGAGCACGATGGCGGCACTATTCATCCTGTTGACGATCGCGTGGATCGCCACAGGGCCACTACGATGGAGGGACTAATGGCACGAAGCGAAGATCACATTGAAGACATCCACGAGCAGGGCTGGACTCGCGTGGACACGGCACCCAACGAATGGGTTGCCCTCGTTCCGAATGAGGACAACAGCGCCTTCGGCGGCACGCTTTGGAAGCGTGGCGAGGATGGCAATGACTACAGCGAAGGCTGCACGGCGGGACATCCTGTCAGCGCCGCGCTAGGCTTTGAGGCAGCGGCTCGTGCCGTCGCCGTAATCGTGAAGGAAGAGAATCCCGCGTGAGAATGCGGATCAAGTCGCAGCTCTACTCTGACGCCGAGGCGCAAAAGAAGGTGGGGGCGGTGCTCGATGACTGTGGGCCAAGCAGCGCGGCTGCGGCGGTCGCCTATGTCAACGGCTACAGCCCTGACCTCCAGGCATCGGATGGCGTCGCAGCAAAGGCACGCGCCACCGGCTTCGTAGAGAAGCAGGGCGTGAGCGACAACGGCTCCAGCCTCGCTGACCTGATGAAGACCGTCCGCGAACTAGGCGGCAAGGCTCGTCCTGCCGACACCTTCGCCGAGGCGGTGGAGGCGGCTAAGGCGGGCGCGGCCCTGATCGTCTGGGTGCAGGCACCAATCGGCTACCCGAAGCAGGCGCTCTCCAAGTGGCACCGCAACTGGGCGTCGTACTGGCAGAAGAAAGATCCGAAGGTCATCGCCGCAGGCTACGGGCATCTCACGAGCGCATCCTACGACTCAGACGCGCAGACCCTACAGTTCGCCGACCCTACCTTTGACGAGAAGATTCCGAAGGAGCAGTTCGCTGTGCCGATCACGGAGGCTGATCTCAAGGCCATTGCATCGGGCAAGCCAGGCTCGCCCGCATCACACGTCGTCATTGTGACGAAGAAGGAGAACCGATGAACAAGTTCAGCGCATTCCTCGCAACGACCTCGGTAGACGAGGCGATCGTTGACTTCCTCCGCACCGGCTTGAGCACGGCGATCGCCGTGAGCTTGGGCTTGGGCATCCCGCTAATGGACATCTCGGGCGGCGACTTCCGCACCGTGCTCAGCGCCGCACTCGCCGCAGGGCTTCAGGTGCTACAGACCTACCTCGATCCGTCTAACGACCGCTACGGTCTTACGACGAAGCCAAAGAAGTAGTGCCAGACACTTGGCATAGGTAAGCCTGTATGTTGGTGATCGCGGCAGAAGCCGCTCGTGGAAGGAGGCAATCACCGTGTCTAAACTCGCGGCTGCGCTTGAAGCAGTCTCAGCAACGAAGAAGGGGCCGCAGTGCGGGGTCTCTGCACTTCTCGCCCGTGTGGATCAAGAAGA
>Ga0315902_10006033_pt1 | contig 16931 bp, 15 predicted proteins | sample LakEriMetagenome_9_FD_203523 | JGI IMG/M metagenome (GOLD analysis project Ga0315902, IMG submission 203523) | Freshwater fungal communities from buoy surface, Lake Erie, Ohio, United States - Buoy 12 MA117 | ecosystem: Environmental > Aquatic > Freshwater > Lake > Lake biofilm | place: USA...
ACCTGCAACCTATTTACATTTGCCGAAATACAAACCGATTATGATTGTCTGGCTCTTACTCATTGCCCTGGTTGTTATATACAGCATCACTCTGCCGCAGCTTTTGAAACGCGCGGGTATCAATGGCGCATTGGGTTATATCCCGCTTGTCAATTTTATTCCTATGCTCAAGATGATCAAGAGGCCATGGTATTGGTTTTTTGTCATTTTGTGTCCGGGCATCAACTTGCTCTTGCTGGTTATCATAAACGTGGAAGCCGGAATTGTCTTTGGAAAGCGATCTACGAAAGATCAATGGATGTTTGGCGCTCTTCCTTGGATGGCCTTCATCCAATTGACTTTTAAAGAACAAAATCTCCCTTATTTGGGACCGCGAGATTGGACCGGAAAGAAAAAGTCGATGGCACGCGAGTGGACCGAGGCCTTGTTATTCGCAGTTATTGCCGCATCTGCCATCCGTACATTTTTCTTTGAAGCCTTTACCATACCCACACCATCGATGGAAAAAAGTATGTTGGTGGGCGACTATTTGTTTGTAAGTAAAATGAGCTACGGACCGAAAGTGCCGCAAACTCCCTTGGCCGTTCCATTTTTGCACAACGCACTTCCTGGAGGCATGACGAACAGTTATTCGGAAATTACTACCCTCCCCTATTTCCGATTGCCCGGATTTGGTGAGGTAGAACGCCTCGACCCTGTTGTATTCAATTTCCCTCATGGAGATACAATTATGGTGGATCCGTTTTATGCCGGACACGATTATTATAGTTACGTTCGCAAAGAGGCAATTATGCTGGCTATGGGGTACGACAAGTACATCCAAAATCCGGAACGTTTCAATCAGCAAGCGCGAAATAATTTCGCTATCAAGAAAAGTTGCACCGTTTGCGGTTATGAGCGGAATGCTCGAAATCCGAGGCCATACTCTTTTGGCGGTATTCGATATCGCCCTATGGACCGACGCGAAAATTACGTGAAGCGATGTATCGGAATTCCCGGCGATAATCTTAGCATTATCAACCGTCAGGTGCACATCAACAATGAGCCACTGCAAGACCCCGAAGGCGTTATGCATAGCTATCGCTTTCAAGTGAAAAGTCCGGCTGCCTTGAAAAAAATATATGCAGAGTATAAGGTAAATATTAGCGACAGAAATGGAATGAATGAAGGTGGAATGACCTACTATCAATCATCTTTCACGGCCGGAGATGCAGAAAAGCTTAGATCTAACCCGGACATAACTTTTCTGGAAGTGAATAACGATACGCTTCCGGAATCGTTCGACCCGCAAGCCATATTCCCGAATTCACCGCTGGCTCCTTTCGACACGTGGACTCGCGACAACTTTGGTCCCGTGCATATTCCGGCCAAAGGTGAAACCATACCACTTACTCCGGAAAATCTCGCGCTATACAGCCGTGTTATTCAGAATTATGAAGGCAACACTCTGCAAGTTGTGGACGGTAAGGCCATTATTAATGGGGCAAATGCAGAATCCTATACGTTTAAACAGAATTATTACTGGATGATGGGCGATAACCGTCACCAAAGCGCTGACTCGCGCTATTGGGGATTTGTACCCGAGGATCATATTGTAGGTAAACCGGTGTTTACCTGGTTATCGAAAGAGGACCCCAACTATCAGGAATCTAGTGAAATTCGGTGGAAGCGTATGTTTAGATTTGTAGATTGAATCTCCGGATGCGCTGGCATTCGTATTTGCTTTTAAGAACTATTGCTAAGGAGTGTTACTAAGGCCCAATACTCCGTCGAACGAAATTCTATTCATTCAACTATCTAATCAATATCCTTATTAGGAGTTGAAGACGATTTGTTTATTAAATCGATATACAACGGTAATCGTCTGGTTGCAATAGGTATCTCAGATCCATCGCTCAAAACTGCCGCGGTATCATGCTGCTGTTTCCAATCTATTATGCTGCTTGAATTGACGATTGTATGATTATTCAACTTAAAGAATTTTGATTCATCGAGCACGCGCTCATAATGACTTAAAGGTTTACAAGTTGTGGCATTTCCACCATTATTGAAATAAGCAATTGTATATGGGCCTTCGCTCTCGAGCTTAAGAATCTCGTCGGGTATAGCCTCCCGATAACCGTTAATGTCAGGCAGTATCATGCGATTTGTTGTCAATTGCTCCAAAAGATCTAATAAAAAATCCAGAGAGATCATCCAACCTTGAGCAAATGCAGGACAATGTTCATGCAGTGCCTTTAAATCCATTATACGATGCTCCAAATGCAGTATAACTCCGGTATCAGCTGGTAGTTCAATACTTTCAATGGCACATACTTCAGTATTTATTTTTTGCGATTGCGAGGAATGCTCAAATAAGACCGGTACCGTATTGGCGTAGTGCTCAATCCATTTCCGAGCGTACAATACAACTTTAGGATCTGTTTGAAGAAACACTACGTCCAAGGGTGACAGTTCAAGGAATTCATTTTGTTCAGCGATCACAATTTTCTGTTCTATTGTGAAGCGTGTGGTGTATTTACCCAAAGCCACTTCCAATAGCTCAATGTTTTCGATGCTTCCCGATATAATTGCGCATTTCATTAGAAAGGTTAAGACTTCAGTTAAGTGTTTAATTCCGGGCAAAAATGACTCTGTTTATTATTGTATTTGAGAACCGTGGTCAACCCAGATGCAACTCACTTAAAGTCAATACAACTTATACTTTTAATTTAATACATGTACTAATTTTCACAACATCAAAATCACTGATGTTGTATTTAATAACAACACAAATAGCTAAGTTTAGCATGCGTATCAACACCAAAAACAACCAGTATTCTTGGAAATTAAGTGGGATTGAGCTCTTGTAACCGAGTTAATACTGAAAGCTCCCCTTATTCCTGAGTGTTCAAAATTATACTTTTTAAGCTGTTGTTGATGTTGTCATGTTGGAATGTGGGAAACTCGCACGGGCTATTGGGTTGGTGAAGTTTTCCATATTTCAACATGAATTGGACAGGGGTGTGATATTTCAATGAGCTGTGCGGTCTTTCATTGTTGTATGACCACATCCATGCATGTGTGAGGAGTCTGGCTTGTCTCAGGTTGTCGAATGAAAATGCATCTAGGATTTCCGTTCGAAAGGATCGATTGAACCGCTCGATGTAGCCATTCTGTTGGGGCTTACCCTTCTCAATGAACTGTAGCTCTATCTTATGCAGCTTCGCCCATTGGGCTAGCGCGTTAGCGATGAACTCCGGACCATTGTCAACTCTAATGCGTTCTGGTTTACCCCGCCAATCAATGAGTTGATCGAGTTCGCGTATTACGCGACGGCTATTGAGTGAGGTGTCAATCGTAATATTCAACGCTTCCCGATTAAAATCATCAATCACATTGAACGAACGAAAAGTCCTACCAAACTGAAGACTGTCGTGCATAAAATCCATCGACCATGTGACGTTGGGCATCAATGGCTGCAATAGAGGCTCTTTAACGCGCGCCGGAAGTCTTCGCTTGTATTTTCTGCGCATATTCAGTTTCATGTTCTTATAAACTCTGTAAACGCGTTTGTGATTCCAGTTGTAGTGGTTCATTCGTAGGTTGTAAAACATCAGCCAGAAGCCCCAATTGGTATGCACTTCAGCCAAAGACCGCAGTTCATCTTCAATGATGTGATCATCGTCTTTCGACTTGGCTTTGTAATAATAAACCGTCTCGCTAATGTGAAAAAGGCCACAGGCCTGATGAATACTCATTCCGAACACCTGCTTAGCATACCGGACGAGCTCACGCTTTTCATCAGGCCTTAAAGCTTTTTTTCGATTACATCCTTGAGAACTGTAATGCTCAGGGTTTGCTCGGCAACAATCTTTTTGTACTGTGAAAGCTCCGCCTCAAGCTCTTTGATGCGCTTGAGTTGCTTGACATCCATGCCGCCGAACTTGCTCTTCCAACCATAGAATGTTGGCTGGCTGATGCCATGCTCTCGACAAATGTCGCTCACCGACTTGCCTTGTTCCTGTTCGCCAAGAATCTTGACAATTTGAATTTCTGTGAATTTTGATTTTTTCATAACGTCCCGAATTTATTGAATTGTTTGATACTCTATTTTCAAACACTTCAGTTTTCGGGGGAGCTTTCAATGCTGAATGCTGAATTGCTTTATGAAAGACATAGTGCACAATCGTTTATTCACATACACATTCCTATCCATGCATAGAAAAGCAAACAAGCTCATAGTAGATGGCCGCAAAAAGAGTATTCACGTAGCCGTTGTGGACGACCACCGCCTTATCCGACAGGGAATAATCTCACAGATAAGCCGTGGGCATCGCATTAAAATTGTTGGGGAAGCCATAAACGGTATTGAATTATTCAATTTACTGAATGAAGTTCATATAGATGTCGTTTTACTCGATGTACAAATGCCGGAGATGAATGGGCCTCAAACCCTTCACAAGCTTAAACTTGAATATCCCGAGTTAAAAGTGCTTATAATTTCGATGTTCTCCGATCCGAAAATTATTCGAGAAATGATCCGTTTGGGGGCTTCCGGTTTTGTGAACAAGGATATTGCAGGAGAGGAATTGATTGATGCCATCTACAACGTAAACTTTCGTGGGATGCACGCTCAAAATGAAGAGATACGGTCTGTATTCAACAAAATCAATTTATCGGATCCAAATGATGCTGTATTAGTCATCCAAGATTCGATACGTTTGAAAGATCGGGATATTACCATATTGAAAAGAATTTGCGAGGGTTATACCAGCGACGAAATAGCTGATGACGTTCAGTTGTCGAAGCAGTCTATTGATTTATGCCGCTTGAAACTTATAGCTCATTTTGGTGCACGAAATATGGCACACCTGGTTGCAGAGGCAATTCGGCGGGGCTACTACTTTCCCTGAATGACAAAAACAGTTTCGACTTAAGCGGAGGAAGCCTTTATTTGTGATCCATAAAAAATTCATCCATGCTGAAGAAAGTTCTAATTGCTATCCTTGCTGTTGTATTGGTTGCCGCCGGTGGAATATATTTTTGGCTCCAGCATTCTCTGCCACAATACGAGGGCGATGTTTCTATTCCCGGGCTCCACAATCCGGTGAATGTTCATTTCGATGATTTCGGGGTTCCCCATATCGAGGCCACTAACAACCATGACCTCTTCATGGCATTCGGCTATTTGCATGCGCAAGAAAGACTCTTTCAAATGGAGATGATGCGCAGAGCCGGCAGTGGAAGACTTGCAGAAATTATTGGTCAACCCATGATTAAGGTAGATCGCATATTTCTGACGCTGGGGATGAAGGAAAACGCAGAACAATCGGCCGCTTTGTTTGAAAAAAAGAAGGGGACACCGATGTATGCGGCTATTCGCTCTTACCTCGACGGGGTCAACCATTTCATTGAACATGGGCCTACCCCACCCGAGTTCAGCATTATTGGCATTACCAAACAAAAATTCGAGCCCATCGACCTTTATTATATTACCGGCGCTATGGCATTCAATTTCGGCATGGCTCAGAAGACAGAACCTGTGGTTGACTATATCGCCAAACATTACAGCGAAGCGCACTTGAATGATATCGGTTTATTTCACGCGAATGAATCGTCCATCCCAACTACACCGCACGACTCCGCATATTTCAAATCCATACTGGGACTTGCCAAAGCTTTCGAAGAAACCGAAGCAATTATGCCCTTTGCTACACTCAACGGAAGCAACGCATGGGCCGTTAGTGGCACTAAAACAGCCTCGGGCGAAGTCATTGTTAGCAACGATACCCATATCGGTTATATGATTCCCCAAACCTGGTATGAAGCCCATTTAAAATCGCCCGATTTTGAAATGTCGGGGCACTACCTGTCAGGTGTTCCATTTGCCCTCATCGGACGCGACCGCTACAAAGCCTGGGGGGTTACTATGTTACTCAATGATGATATGGACTTTTATGCCGAACAACCTTCACAAGGAGATAGTACGTTGTTTTTATATGAAGGAAACTATGAACCCTGTGAGCAAAAAAGCTACGCTATTCGTGTGAAAGGTTTGCCAGACACTACCATCAACGTGCGCGTTACACGCCATGGGCCTGTTATCAACGATGTATTCAAACTCATGCCTTCGCGGCCCGTATCGGTGAAGTGGACCTACACAGAACAGGAAAATCGCAACCTGGATGCTTTCTGGCAGATGAACATCGCGCGAGATATGAACTCGTTTGAGCAAGGTGTAAGCCTGGTGCACGCACCCGGCCTAAGTATTAATTATGGCGATAGCGATGGCAATATTGCATGGTGGGCCGCTGCCCGATTCACCGAGCGCGGGCAGGATGTAAATAGCTGGACCATCCTCGATGGCAGCATTGCAGCCCATGATTGGAAAGGCTACTATCCCTTTGCGATGAATCCACGCTGCATAAATCCTGCTAGCGGATACATCTACAGCGCTAATGACTGGCCCGATGATTTACTGAAACACGCTACCGATACGAACCATACTCCTTTATTTTACCCAGGTTATTACAAGCCGCAATACCGTGCGGATCGGATTCGAACCTTGCTAGAACCCGAGAACAAATGGACGTTGGAAAAAATGAAGGGACTCATCAATGATTGTCGCAGCGAAACAGATGAGCAATTATTGAACGAGTGGGAAGAAATTCTCTCACAATCTCAACTGAAAGCAGACGACCGATTGGCCAAATTAAAACCAATGCTCGAATGGAATGGCGAGTATAATCCGGAATTGGTCGGACCTACTCTTTTCAACCGTATTCTCTACCATGGTATGAGACTAGCCATGGAAGATGAACTCGGGCACGAACTTTTTAAATTATACCTGACCACCCATCAGTTCCAGCGATCGATACGGGTGCTCAACAATTATCCGGACAGCCCCTGGTGGGACAACATTCACACTACGACGATGGAATCTAGAAAGGATATACTGGTGGCAGCATTTAACGCAACCTTCGAGGAGCTTGAAAACGCATTTGGAAGCAATCCGGAACATTGGACGTGGGGAAAATCTGCCTCCTTGGAATTGAAGCATCCATTGGGAGAGGTGGCAATGCTGCGACCCTTATTCAGCATAGGAAAAAGGCCCGTTTGGGGTGGTAATGAAACGATTCATCAGTCCGGCTTTTATCTCGATAGTACGGTCTATGCTAAAGTTTTCTTTGGCTCACAAATGCGTACCATGGTTGATTTTTCAGATGTCGATAACGGATTGAATATTACTCCCTCCGGTCAAAGCGGACACCTCTTGAGTGCTCACTACGATGATCAGGCCGGGTTGTATGCTCAACGGGAATTCCGTGAACAAACGCTGCTTATAGATTCGAGCTGGCGGAAACTCACCATGTCACCATCGCCCTAAGTATTTTAGTCGCCCCGAAGCAGCGACCTGAGCCTTTTGGACTGCCCTATATTCATCGCATCCGGATTGCGTTTTTTCTTGCGTTTAGGCATTTCACTGACATTGGCTCCTTCCGCAACTTGATTTTCGTTCAGTGATTCCTGGACTGTTGTCGTGGTATTTAATTCGACTGTTTTTGATTGAGCACGCGACGGAACTGCAGAAGGTTTCGAGGGCACATCCTCTTCTACAATCGCAATTACAGCGTCTAAATTTTCCTGAGCTGTTACCACAGGCACTTCGGACGGCTCACTGAGTTCGGCCTCTTCAATATTTACCGACTTAACCTCTTCATCAAATTCATACAATCGTTGGGCACCGGGGGGCGCCTGCGGAATTGAAGCCGGTGCAACCTGAGCAAGCAAACGCTCCACATCGGAAGGGAGAGTCACTTCCGGGACAGTAATTACGGGAGTTGGCTGCCCCACAAGATTTGCACTATCCTTTTCCACCGATTGCTGTTGTTCTTGCTCTGCTTGAGCGGTTTGCTGCTTATCGGAGCCCGGCCAGAAAAACACCACACAGAAGCCCACGATTGTTGCAGCTACTGCCCACCCCATCCAAGGCGAAAAACGCCGTGTATATCCGCGAACCTTTTCGGCATTTTCAGCAAAACCATACATCAAAGCAGTTTCAATCGATTCCGGCGCATCCTTCAAGTCTGAATCAAATGACAACTCATGCATCTGCAGCAGCAACTCTCGCATGGAAGTATACTCCGCCTCGTCCTTCACATGCTGGAGGACGAAAGCGCGCTCCTCTTCGAGTAATTCAGCGAATGCCTTACTCATCAGCAGCGACTCAATGTCTTCGTGTTGGTATATATCGTGCTCGCTCATAACAGCCCCTCCAGTAAAATTAAACATGCTAACCACCCTGCAATTCCTTCAAAAGCTTTCAACTTGCCATTAAGATCCTTGAGCAAATAAAATAGTCGCGACTTCACAGTTCCCTCACTCACGTGCATGATTTCGCTTATTTCAATAATACTTAATTCCTGCACGAATCGCAGTTCAAATGTTTCTCGCTTCACCTCGTCGAGCTGGGCAAGCACAGCGCCCAACTTTTCCATAAACGTTTTGCGATCCATATCTTTCTGTGCGACGGGCGAAGTAATACCTTGCGAATCGGCCTTCAATGATTGTTGCGCTTCCTTTCGCACCTCCACCTTGGCATATTCATTTTTACACATGTTGTGGGCAATACTATATAGCCAGGTTTTGAAGGGGCGGGCGGGATCGTACAAATGGGGTTTCTGATATACTTTGGTAAACAGCTCCTGCGTAAAATCGCGTGCTTTCTCCTTCTCCTTCCAAAGCATCCGGTAGAAATAATTGTACATGAGCTTTCCATATCGGCTGTACAACTCCTCAAAGGCTCGCTGATTATGCTGCCCCACAAGCAACATCAGTTGCTCGTCGTGTTCGTGTTGATATGGACGTTTGCTCAATCGCATCTGCCTATTTCTTTCCGGGAAGTGTTTCGCTCTCGCCTATGCTTTTGGCTATTTCTGCATATTTCTGCTGAAGCACCACATAGTCATTCGTAAACTCCATTCTGTTTGCATAATCGGCCAGCATAGCGATTGGCACCAGATAATTTCCATTTAAACTATACCCTGAAGTCATGTAATTCTTGGCACACCGGGCCCACCATCCGTAATACATGGCCTTGACGTTTGAAAGCGGTTCCGAAGAGTATTTGAAGGCCAATCCGGTGCAGTATAGATCCGATGCCAAATCAGATATCAACTCACTACCAGCTGCCAACGATACGTATACAGGGTGTTTACGAGCCAACAGACGAATTCCCTTTACCCCAGATTTTTCGATCTCGATAGCAGACATCATCCGCTGAAAAAATGCATCGTCCTTCAGCCAGTCGGTATGAATAACACGCACATCGGTGCGCATGCCTTTCAAATATTGCAGAATGATTACGGAATACGTATCGCCTTTACTTCCCGTGAAAAGAATGCCATTAACTTCAACACTACTTAGAAGATTGGATGCATATTCAAGTTTGTCCGGACCATAGGCGCCCGTTGAAGCCAATTGCATGCATGCCGATTGGATAGCATTCGCATCGCCTTGGATGCAGGCCTTGCGAACCTTTTCTTCTGCTGCCCCAGCGGAATCGGACTGTTGCGAAAACGAAACAAGACTCGTCGCGACGAGCAAGCTAAAGGTGGCTATGGCATGTGAAAATCGCATAGATATTCTCAAATCTGTTGCGTTATTACAGGCAACGCAACGAAAGGTTCAATGCAAGTTAATCAACCAATCCAAACAACGACCTGAATTCTTGTACCATGATAGCGGTTGCACCCCAAAGTGTGTGACCATGAATGTCAAAATATCCACTTTCGAATGTTCGCTCATATTTCGATACAAATATGGACTTACGGGCTATGATTCCACTCTCGAATAAACGCTCGATGGGGTATTCAATCCATTGTACTACTTCAGATTTATTGAGCACAAACGTTGGATTTTCAGGGCCTATTGCCAGAAAGGGTTGCACCACGAAGTGACTGGGCGGAATGAATAGTGCCGACAAGTGCCCCAACACCTTCCAATGGTGAGGTAGCACCCCCACTTCCTCATACGTTTCGCGCAAGGCAGCTTGCAGATGCGTTTCGCCGGACTCGAGTCGCCCCCCCGGAAAAGAAAGTTGGTCGCTATGAACTCCCTGCCCCGAAGGGCGCTTCATAAACGCTGTATGCCATTGTTCGTTGCGCTTGAAAAGAGGGAAAATAACAGCACTTTCACGGGCCGGCGGATCCATGACCCGCGCTTCGTCGGGGGAAGCACGCGGATAGCCTATTATTTGATTGGCATGAGTGGCCATGGATTCGAGGCCTTCCAACCGCTTCACTACTTCCTCGATAAAGTTGTCGGAGATCATCATTCGCATGGCGAATTCACATCAAAGGCATAACAGCCCTTCCACACCTGCCCTCCCCAAAAATTACCCTCAATGTCGGTCTGTTTATTATTCACCGAAACATCCGTGCCGAGCATGATATCCGACTCTGCGGATATCCTGAAATTACCTTCATCTGAATTGCAGAAGAAAGGCGCCTGATTGTTAATCATACTTTCGAAATAATTGCCATCGTCTTCAACGCTCTCGTCGGTATCTACCAGGCAATAGCGGAATCGATAATTCGCATCGCCCGCCTCATCCAGATCAAGCAAGAATTCGTTGAAGTCAGTCAAGAAAGCATTGTTGCCAAACATGATGCAGTTGTTGAAAGTGCTCTCGTAGATATCCCTAACCTGAATATTCTGATAAATGTCTTCATAGTAATTATTGAGCACGAAGGTGGGCGTCTGACGACTATTGTCGCTGCCATAATTGGCGAATGTGCAGTTGTCCATGCTATATCGACCTCCAAGGCCGAGGTAGGCAGCCTGCTGTCCACAATCGGTGATTAATAGGTTTTTACCGCTAACAGAAGCACCCTGACACAACAGACCTATACCGGCCATGTTGCTAATTTTGGTATTGCGAATATCGACGGAGTAATTCAAACCCACATAACCTGCACCGGTGGTATCGACCTGAATACCGATATTGCCATTGCGTAGTTCGGCATATTCAATCGTGGAGCCTGGGCTCTGAAAAATCCAGATTCCTCCCCTTACAATGCTGGCAATTTGGGGGCCCATACCCGTTTCATAGGGGCAATCCAACTGAATTCCCCACTGACCGGGAATATCATCGTAATAAGATTCGAGGCGGTCGCCTTGAAAAACAACTTCTTCTCCCAAATTGCCATCAATTTCAAGTAGTCCTTTATAAACGTAAATACCCGATTTCCCATGGCAATACACTTGAGCCCCCGGGTTAATATGGAGAGTTGCGCCACTATCAACCGCGATAATTCCATAAATGACATGTGGCAATTCATTGGTCCATACCTCTGTGGTCCCGGTTGGAATGATGTAGCTGAATGGATCGGAACATGAGTTTAGACCTCCATGAAAAAATGCGTTTTGTCCCCAGGCTTGCAACAGCACTTGTTGTTCATTGCCATTAAGACGAAATCGAATGCGATCCTCCACGATAAATGGCAGGCTGGCATCCTGCGGATCGATGGTTACTTCTACAAAAATGAAAATGCTATCGTTCGGTAAAATCTCTATCCCTTCCTGCAATGGACCATCGAGGCCATCGATATTGATCCGAAACTGCGAGTTGGTGCCTGCCTCAAGAGCAATTTCATCGATACGCACAGATTCATTGTACGGATTTCGAACGCGCAAATATTGGGTTGCGCTGCCAATGGTAGAGAATACGGTATCAAAAAAAACCGTGTCGTTCGAAAAAACAAGCTGAGCCGATGAATCCTGATTAAAGCGCTCCTTTCTGCATTGAACGAGTCCAACGCCCAATACTATCAGGCACAACCAATAAAAGTAGGTTCTCTGTTGCATAGTTCGATGGCAAAGATGGTGTGAAAGAGATATAATATGCGCAACAATTTTTCAGTTGAATTGCATCGAATGTTGAATACTTCACACTGCTAAAACATCCGATTTATATGAATAACCCTTTCTTTTGCAGCTATGCTCGTTTAGATTGGAAAATCGTTCGACTCGTTGTGAATAGGTTAGCTGCTACTCAGCATTTCCCCATCGCGTGTAGACATTTTCGCTAAGCCTAGCATGGACATTACTTATGCTATTCGTGAGGTACACGTGGTTCGACATCCACATAGACCAACGGTAGTAATGCTATTTAAAACGTATAAAACCTAAAAGACCAAGCAAAAGACTTGTTCAAATACCTATCGCCATGAACGCAGGAATATTAAAAGCATTGATGCAATTGTTCGCTATCATCAGTGGTTCCGGTTTGAAGTCGGGTAGAGAAATTGTGTCGCTATTCTTGAAGAAGCAGCTCAACAAAGAAATGGTAGAGATTTATCTCAATCAGTTTGAAGAGTTTGCTGAAAAATTCTACAATGTCAAGGAATCTGAGAAGCGAACAAGCATGGCCTCTGTGAAAGTGTTGCGCATTTGCAGTCAGATCAACGAGGAATTACAGCAGAAAGAGAAGTTATTTGTTGTAGTTCAGCTGCTGGAGTTTTTGCGCGAGTATACCGAGCATGGCACGCAGCAACTCAATTTCGTAGAAACGGTCGCAGAGGCATTTCATATAGATGAAAAGTTATTCAGGCAAATCCAGGTTCTTGTCGATTGCACACCGGATAATTTTCCTGCAGATGCTGCCTACCTCATGGCTTCATCGGAGGGATTACCCGGCCTAAAGAACACGCAATACCTGCATACCGAGAGTTTGAAAGGTCAATTGCTCTTCTTGCGACTTGCGGAGGAAAATATTTTCTTCGTTCGCTACTTCGGTCCTGATGCACTGAACCTGAACAGTCAGCAAATAACGCCGTTACGCACCTACGTATTTGGCCAGGGCTCAAGTATTCGTGGCAGTAAAATTAGTCCGGTATTTTACAGCGACGTTTTGCATCAATATCTTCAGACCAATAGCAAACGAGCTATTATATACCGCGCCGACAATGTTTCCTATAACTTCCCATCAAGCAACAAGCAAGCATTACAACTCTTCAGTCTGGTGGAGGATAGTGGCTCGCTAGTGGGTATCATGGGGGGTAGTGGTGCCGGAAAAAGTACCTGCCTCAATGTCCTCAATGGTAACTACACGCCGACCCATGGGAAAATCACTTTGAACGGGATTGATATTCACCGCGAGAAACATAAAATCCAGGGCGTATTAGGTTATGTTGCGCAGGATGACTTACTCATTGAAGAGTTGTCAGTTTTTGAAAATCTTTATTACAATGCGAAGTTGTGCTTTTCCGGCAAATCGAATGAGGAACTAGCGCAGCTCGTGGATCGAACGTTGGTATCGGTCGGGTTGATTGAATGCAAAAACTTACGAGTGGGCAGTGTGCTCGATAAGACCATCAGTGGTGGACAGCGCAAGCGATTGAATATCGCCCTCGAATTGATTCGTGAACCCTCCGTACTGTTTGTTGATGAGCCAACCAGTGGTTTGTCGAGCCGCGACTCCGAAAATATCATGGACCTGCTCAAGGAACTGGCCTTGCGCGGTAAGCTCATCTTTACCGTTATTCACCAGCCTTCGAGTGACATCTTCAAAATGCTCGATAAGTTATTTATACTCGATCAGGGAGGCTATCCTATTTACTACGGTAATCCGGTTGAGAGTATCATTTACTTCAAGCGACTGGCTAACCAGGTGAACCTTACTGAAAGCGAATGTCCACATTGCGGCAATGTAAATCCGGAGCAAATATTCAACATCATCGAGGCTAAAGTAGTCGACGAGTATGGCCACGAAACCGAGCATAGAAGGGTAAGTCCGGCCGAATGGAATAATTTCTTCAACGTGATGATTGGCAACCACATGTCGAAGCGAATCAACCCAACGGATACGCCTACAAGTGCATCCAAACTACCGGGAGCACTGGCACAGTTGAAGGTATACATCATCCGAGATGTGCTGAGTAAAATTGTAAATAAGCAATATATGCTCATCAACTTCTTGGAGGCACCCATGCTTGCGGCCGTGCTGGCACTTTTCACCAAGTATTACCCCACGGGGCCGGCGGGAGTTCAACCCTATTCATTTTTCGAGAACCAGAACTTCCCTCAGTTTCTTTTCATCTCGGTAGTAGTTGCTATTTTTCTAGGACTCACCGTAAGTGCTGAAGAAATCATTAAGGACCAGAAAATCCTCAAGCGCGAACGCTACCTTAGTTTGAACAAGGGAAGCTATCTGGCTTCCAAAATGGCCATTCTCTTTTTCATCTCCCTGATACAGAGCCTTTCTTTTGTATTGGTCGGGAATACCATACTGGAGATCAAGGGCATGCTGCTTCCCTTCTGGCTCGTCCTTTTCAGTACCAGTTGCTTTGCCAATGTGCTGGGTCTGAATATTTCTGCCAGCTTCAATAGCGCGAAGGTTATCTACATCATCATTCCAATTCTGATTATTCCCCAGCTGCTCCTCAGCGGTGTTATCGTGCGTTTCGATCGATTGTATCCGGGAATCACCAACCAAGCACGTGTGCCACTTATTGGCAACACGATGGTAGCCCGCTGGGCATACGAAGCAATGGCCGTTTATCAGTACAAAAACAATGATTTTGAAAGACCATTCTATGAGTACAACCGCGATTGCGCCTACTATACATGGAAACAAGACCACTGGATTACGGCACTTCAAAACCGCAGTTCTGACGCTCAAAAACAATTGGGTGAGAATCAAGATAATCCTCAATTGAATGTAAATCTTCAGGTATTGCGTAATGAATTGAGTGCCGAATGTGAGCGTATTCCCAACTTCACTATTCAAGAGCTGTCATCGCTTCAGCCGAATGTAGTGACGGTTGAAACACTTCGAAACATCGATTCCGTTCTGAAAGTTCTTCATGGGTATTATGTGACGAATTTCAATACTGTCAATAGAAACAGGCAGGCCCTCATCAACGAACTGACCGCGGCACCTCCGTTGAAAGACGCATACCTTAAATCACAATATGCCAACACGAATGAAAGTCTTTCAGATTACATGACCAATGCGAAAGACATGAAACAGATTGTGGAATCGAATGGTTTTCTTATTCAAAAAGCTGACCCCATCTACCTGGAGCCTTCCGGTTTTTTCAATGCACACTACTATGCCCCCAGCAAGGTTTTCTTTGGAAAACGCATTTCGACGATTTCAGCTAACGTAATGATCATCTGGCTAATGACAGCTTCTTTGATCGTCTTACTGGCTTTGGATGGGTTGAAGAAATTCCTCAATCTATTCGGCGGAACTCGCAAGGAGTGAGGAGTGGGTGCCGGGTAGTAGGTATGAGGTTAAAGGGGCTAGAGTTAGGCATCAACAACCTAATAACTAATACCTATACTCAGTATCCAGTCCCTAGTACCTAAAGTGCCTGCTATCCCTCGATTTCGATCATTTTGAAAGGCACGTTCACGATTGCTTCGTAGTCCTCCCCTGCTTCAAGCATATCTTCATCGTCTTGCTCGTAGAACCAGTGAATCGTGGTCTTGCTGTTTACTCCTTCCAGTTTGCGAAACAGGTCGAGCATACACTTGCTGCTGGCAGTATTGAAGTATTCCAACTGCACATGCATCGTAGTTTCTGTCTGCGGGTTGCGTGAATAATTGTCGACCCACTCCAACAGAGGCTTGTAAAAATCCAACGCATTTTCCGGAATGGAACGACCGCGCATTTCAAGTCGCCCATCGGCGCTGAACTTGATTGAAGGTGTTTTGGGTGAGCCCACCAATGAAATATCGTCCATAGCTAAAAATCGTTTGGCGCAAAAATGCGAAAAAAGAATCACTCTACAATGATTTCACTTGAAGTTTTTGAAAACAGAGTGGATTATATTCGCCACCATGAAGAAGGAGAATCAGCCGAATGAAGATAATTGGTTTGCCTCTTGGTTCGATTCCCCCTTCTATCCCCTTTTGTATCGTCATCGGAATGAAGAGGAGGCAAGCATGGCACTGCACAACTTGCATGCTTTCTTAAAACTACCTGCAGGTTCAACCGTTTTAGATTTATGCTGCGGGCAGGGCCGGCACTCAAGGACACTCAGCCAACTTGGCTATAAGGTTACCGGCATCGACCTTTCCCCGTCCTCTATAGCCGTTGCGAAAAGCCTGTCTCAAGACAGGCAAATGTTTGAAATTCAAGACATGAGGACATTCGATGTAAACCAACACTTCGATGCAGTCTTCAATCTTTTCACCAGTTTCGGTTATTTCACAAATAGTTCGGACAACCTTCGAGTGCTTCATCGCATATCCGCCCACCTTCCGTTGGATGGCCTGCTAATTATTGACTATCTGAATGCTTTTCCGCTTTTCGCTCAAACCTATCAGGAGAATCGCAGTAAGGTCGATGATGTGTCTTTTTACACGCGAAAATTCATCGAGGGCGATTTCATCGTAAAACTCATTGAAGTAACGGCTGACAGCGGAAGCATCTACCACTTTCGGGAGCAGGTGCAACTCATTACACTCGATCATTTTCGAAGTATGCTCTCGGAAGCAGGCTTTGAAGTCGTGAATACATTCGGTAATTATCATCTCGAAGCTTTCACCCCCGAAACTTCAGAGCGGTGTATTATTATTGCACGCAAAACATGAGCGAAACTCCTCTTTTCTACGCAGTGGTGCTATTTGCAGCTTCGATGGCCGGCTGGGGTGTTTTTATGCTCACTCGCAAGCAGGCCAGCCGAGGCGTAAAGGTCATGTTGGCGTTCAGCGCAGCCTATTTACTAGGTATTACACTGCTTCACCTTTTTCCCGAACTCTATCATTCGGATGTGCCACACATTGGCTGGTATGTGGTAGCCGGCTTCCTTTTGCAGGTAGTGCTCGATTTCTTCTCCCATGGCGTGGAGCACGGACATGCTCATACGCACCAGCATCAGGGCACACGATTTCTTGCCAGCGTTATGATCTCGTTGTGGATTCATGCATTCATCGAA
>Ga0315902_10006036_pt1 | contig 16923 bp, 7 predicted proteins | sample LakEriMetagenome_9_FD_203523 | JGI IMG/M metagenome (GOLD analysis project Ga0315902, IMG submission 203523) | Freshwater fungal communities from buoy surface, Lake Erie, Ohio, United States - Buoy 12 MA117 | ecosystem: Environmental > Aquatic > Freshwater > Lake > Lake biofilm | place: USA...
TCTGATTTGCGGTTCTGCAAATCACAAGCAGGTGTTATCAGTAGTCCGAATGTAACTGAAGCTTCAAGAAGCCCGTTGGATGGAATGTTACTCCAAATGTCACCGGTTTGGAACGGACCAGCTGGAAATGTGTCGTAATAGTGCCTTTCAGATTGCACGGATGATATTGTCATATAGGATCCTCGCTTAAATTCATAATGGTGGCATCCGATGATGCAGAGTTCAACTCCCGAGACGGTGATTTTCTTGACAGATGGATGACGCCTTCGTATCGACGGTGAATCTCGTCGGTCCAATCGGCGTAGGGAATGAAGTTACCGTTGGCGTCGGTGGGCGGGCCGGGGGGAGGATTAAGAGGTGATTGGTAGTTGCGAAGGAGCGGGCGCAGTTCGTCTTCGGACTTGTCGGGGTTGGCGGTGCGGATGGTTTCGTTGGCTTCGATGACCTCGGTCATCTGGTCGTAGATTTCGAGGATGACTCGCTTGGTGCGATACTCGCCGTACTTAGCTTCATCCTTGCGGCGGACGATAGGGAAGGTGTCCATGATGTAGCTGACTGCATCGCGTGGCGTGGCGAACATTCCGAGTAGCGTCTCGTTGACGACTTCACTCATAGCCTCACGATTCGCCATTGTCCATGAACGCCTACAGCCTAAATAGAGGTGAAAGAAGGCTGCATCGAGTTCGCAACGAATCTTAAATCGGCGTTCGTCTTCCCAGCAAAACGGTGGCCCCTCGTACTTACAATCGAACGCAAACTCTCGTAAATCCCAAGCCGTAAATGTTAATTCAAGTGCACGAACTAAAATCCAGTCTCTGTTCTTCGTCCTATAGCTATTGCAGAATGCAGAATCGAACGCTTGTGGAGCTGGAACTGGAGTTTGATGAACGATGTAATCCGAAAGATGGTTCCCGCCGAGAAATTGACGGACGACAAAGTCATATACAAATGAGGTTATTGCTACGAAGTAGTTCACCACGTACGCCGGGGAAACATTCGAAACAAAAGCGATGCGAATCGTGAAGTTAGCGGCAGAATATGGCAGAATTGCGGCAATCGACGTTCGTTCGTTTGTGGTCGATCCAATGTCTTTGTAACCAAGGAACCATTTCCGGCCAGAGTTTAGTTCGTCGTAGGCGACGAGTTCTTCCTTGGGGTAAAGATACAGAGGTTTGGAGGAGAACTCCGGTCGTTTGAGATCTTCTAAATGCACTCTGACAGACTGGGCCCCTCGGTGCATATTGGTCTCATTGAAGACCACGCTTGAGGCCCGGTGGTTGAACATGTCGAACATTTTGCCTTCAAACATCGGTACGTAGGCTTTCATTGACTCACCGATCGAATCTGCGTTTATCGCTTTGCTTGATACGTCTTCCAATCCCATGTTGAATAGACGCCGAATATTAACATCCCATGCATTATCCGTTTGTATGTTTTTTATTGGTGGTATCCGTCGAGAAATCGCTTTTGCCAACTCAGCGTCGTGTTGCGATCGAAACACCGGGCAGGTTTTTGTATTTGGATTCAGGAGAGAAATCTCTTCTGACGTCAGTTTGAATTGTCTGTCCCGATTTGTGGTATCTGAAATATTGTGGCAAAAAAACGCAAATGTTGCGGAACGCCTTTGATTTGAATTCGCGCCCATCGTGATAAGGGAAAATTTCATTCGGCCGTCAACCCCTGGGAAGAGTTTTTGGCGATTTTCAAAATCAAATAAACTAATGAGAGAGTTCTTCTCAACGATGTCTTGGAAGAAGTGTTTTGTAGTGTCGTCCGTTGCGATTCCGGACTGAACAATCAAGCCTGTACGCCCCGTTCGGTTAACACAATTACGTGCCAGCTCAGCAAATATTGTGTATAGATTGATGCGGCCCCGTCCGCAGAGTGGATAAACCGGTGAGCTACCCAAAAAGAAGCCTAAAGAATCGTGATGTCGGCGTATTTCCAAGAACTCAAGAAACAGTTGTGTGTCCTGCTCGGCAAGTGCCGCAATTAGTTTCTTTCGTTCCGATCCGGTTCGTGCATTTGCGATTCGCGGTGAACGAGTTGCAAACCACTCTTTCTCCTTTAGCTCAATGTGCTCCCAAGGCGGATTCCCAATAAGTACATCGAATCCTCGGGAGCTGCCGGTGTGGCGATTCTCGGGCTCTTCGTTGTCGTCCGGCATGCGGAAAACGTCAGGAAAAGCCAAGTGCCAGTGGAAAAACTGAAATCTTTCAGCAATCTTCCTTACTTCATCTTGTAGCATCGCTGATGCGGCATGTGGGCTTTTTTCAATTTCACGGAACTTGCGTTCAGTTGGGCATAATAGCCCAAGCTCGGAGTCATCCTTCTTCCACATGAAAGCAGAACACCATGTATCGGCCCAGAATCTGGCATATAGGTAACCGGATCCTTTAACAAGTTCTTCATATTCCTTCTGCTTCTCCGCAACCGATTCTAGAGTGTCATCTTTCGCGGCAGAGAGTTTTGAAAAGCGGTCAGCGATATTCCCAAGTCTATAGAACGGTTCGAAAAGAGATCGCTGACCTGACTTGTGATCAATGCGTTCGCGCTTATTTGACTTTTTTAATTGAGTGCAAAATTCTTTATTATCGCCGTCGATTGGATTAAATGCCTCGTCGGGAATACCCTCGTTTAGTAGTCTCGGCGTGGCTCCTAACAGACTGTTACCGCATTTAATATGGTTCTCAAGGAAAGAGAATGGCTTCCCCGGTTCAAGGGCTTCCATCCAGAGACTAACCTTGCAAAGCTCAACGGCCATCTCGTTGATGTCTACCCCGTAGATGCAACGACCGATGATCTGGCGTTTGGCATGCTGGATTTGAAGCGTTGTTGGTTCGGTGTCTTGGGTCTCCAGTCGAGCCAAGTGCAATGCCATGCGATTGGCTGCAGCAATCAAGAAGTGACCAGAACCGCAGGCCGGGTCACAGACCTTTAAACTGAGCAGTCTGCGTTTGGCTTCTTCGCGATCTGGTACATCGATGGCTTGGTTGACAACGGGATCAAGCGCCGAATCGAGAAGGCAATTGATCAATGATGTCGGAGTGTAATAGCTACCGCTTGTCTTCCGTTCGTTGCCGGCAGCAGTGCGAAGTACGAACGGTCCATCTTGGCTGTCGATCTCCGGATGGAGTTCGAGCAGTGATTCATAGATCGATCCAAGCTCTTCGGAACCAAGATTGCCGAAGTCTACAGCGCGACGCACACTGCCGCCACGTCCAGTTGTGTCCTCAGTAAAGCAGAGATTGCGGAAGGCGTCGAGAAGAGCTTCGTTCGTGATCTGAGCACTGTCGAGATCAGGCGTCGCGGTATCCGAGAACAAGAACGAGCCAATACCAGGAATCCCCAGTGGTGCGTACCCGTCACGTAGCTTCAAAAATGTTGTCTTCAGACTTTCGTATAGATCGCGGTGCGGTGTGCCTCGTCGTTCGTTGGCAAGTTTACGTATACGGGCGATGCCATAGAATTTGGCGTAGCGATCTCGAATGTTTGCAGGCGTATCGATTGGGTGTAGAAGGTTTTGACCAGATTCAGTTCGCTTGTCTTCGGCGACCATTAGCATGAGAAGCCGATAGACCAGTCGCAGCAGTTGGCGATAGTAGTCCTGGGTTGAAAGCTCACCAGATCGAAGGCGTTGGTGCAGTGCAGCATTGCTAGAGCAGGTATAGAAACCAGCACCGAACGTCTGGATCGCTAGCTGGACCCCGTCACGAAGCCTCTCTTTGGCTCGCGTCCCTTGTTCCCCAGCAAGCTTGGTCCAAGCCTCTAGCCAACAGTTTTCGGGACCGAGTCGAGTTGGTTCTTCGATCTCTACCGCTTCTTCGTCATCGCTAACTTCAGATTCTTCCACATCATCATCGTCGAGATCAAGTGCGTACTTCGCCGGTTTCTCACTGACCTTTGTCGCACTTTTCGTCGGCTTGGCTGCTTTGGTTGTCTTCTTGCCGGTTCCCTTGTTGTCAGCAATTGGGTTTGGCTGAATCTCTAATCGCGATTGATGGCAGATGAGAAACAGTACGGTGAAGTCGGCGTGGTATTCGCCGTCCATCATCGTTTCGAGATCGAACTCTATATTGGCAGAACGTGTGAGCGAAGCGTTGTCTCGCAGAACATAGAGCTTGAGACCGTTGGATACGAAACCCCAGCGATGTTTGCCACTGCGATTGAGAAGTTCTTGGACGAGGCTGTAGGGACTTCGGGTGGCTGCGCCGGAGATGTTTTGCGTTCGCTTGTCGAGCGGAAGGCGAGCAGATAGCAAATGGATGGGAACATGGTCTTCCCAGCCGTGACTGATGGGATAGTCCTTGCTGTCGATGCTGATTGCTCGCTTGGTTTGCAACCGGCCATATCCCAAGCAGTCGAACAGTGGCAGAAGCCATTCATCGCGAGTTAAAGTGGTGCCAGTATCCGAGGCTGGCAGCGCAACAAACTTTTTCCGGAATGATTTCCAGTATGCGAGTGCGCGGCTGTAGGCAGCGGTTGCAGCTTCATTGAGTCGGATTGAACCAGCGACATGATAGTCGGCTGGGGTCATGCCAGGCAACGAACGATCCATGCTGCCGACTCGAGTGAGGAGATCGAGTGGGAGCAGGAGTCCGGCGGTGTTTATTGATGAGAACGGATTATTCATGGGTCACTATGTACGATGTTTTGTGCAATAGGTTGAATCTGCTAGCTCAGAGGGCGTGACAATAACGCCGTCGACTTCATACCCCGTTGCAAACGCTTCGCCGCGAATTGCATTGATCGCAGTAAACAGGCCCGCAATTGAATCGAGCTCGTCGTGGGAGATCTCAGGAAAATCGAGACCTTCGCTACGGATCTTGTCCCAATCGGACAGAGCCGCATTGAGTTCATCAAGTACCTTGCGATCAATGGGCGTTGCGTTCATGTCCAGGTCAAGCAACTGCGCTTCATGCTTTAAATAGGCAATACGCTCGAACTGGCCAGCAAGCGACGATTTAGTTTGGGGAATCCATCCAAGACCAACAACGAAGCATGCGTGCGGATGCACTTCGAGAACATATTTCGTACCCGGCTTTAGGCTTACTTTCCCAGGAGTTTCCCAGAGCGAGTAGCCTAAACCTTTGATGCTATCGAAGATCTTCCAACCGGTCTTTATCCACTCTGGAGGCTTCTCGCGTGGCGTATTGTAAAGCCCGATTCCATTCATGCGTAACAGTGCCTCGCAAACGCGAAAGTTCTCATACTTGCCTGTCTCAATCCCGTGTCTCGCAGGATCGGTGACTACACAGTTTTGATTCGTCTTGCAGGGGGCATCGATTGCGAGAACTTTAGGTTCGTGCACTTTGATCCAATCGAATAACTGATCGACGTTTGCTAATGGCTGGAGCAGAACCTTGTCTTCGGAAACGTATGCAACGTCCAACGCGCGAGACGAACCAGTGACGTCGACACATGCTGCGCTTACTATCATGACCATACCCTATGATGGAAGATACAGGTAAACGCCCAACACATCGGGCGGTAGCTGCGGCTCGATGCCGTAACGGATGTGGCGGCGTTGGCTGGCGGTTCGGACTCGTTGGTGAGAGTCCAGGAGTCGCTTGCCATGGGTTTCAGCGATGGCGTTGAGCTGCGGCTGCAGAACGTCAAACTCGCGCAAGATCTTTTCGAGGGACTCTCGAGCGATGTCTGGTGTGATGTTGCTAGTTGGAGTGGCAGTGAGCAATTTTTCAGCTTGTTCCACACCGAGCCAGCGAGCGTTCGATGGTGCGCTTTCAAAGCCAACCACCAGGCTGTCTTCGGCCAGTAGCGGAGACATCTCATCGCCCTTGATGACCAGAATGTGAAACCTGAGTCGAAGCAATAGCAACGTCGTGCGGACGGTGACTGCATCGGTTCGGATAGCTCCACAGCGACGTGCTACCGACTGCATGCCTGCGGTCGAATCAAGAGCCGAGTCCATGACGTAGCTGGTGAGTGACTCGACAACCGGGTGAGTGCGTGAGAGATACTCTTCGTCATTGTTCACTACGGGATGGAAGCGGGCGTTTAGGCGTAAACCCGTCGTGTTGGATCTGCCAGATGCTGCGGAAACAGATCCACGCCGGCGCGAACCGAGCATCTGTCCGATGCTTTCTCGGATTGGACGTGGTGTTTCTGTCAAATCAAGGCTAATGCGTTGGTTCTGTTCGGTGAATGTTCCACCCAATGAGCGAATCGACTCGGCGACAAAATTCTCCAGGTCAGAATTCGATCCGATGGCTTCTAATGCAGCAGAAACCTCACTGGCAACTTCGTCGGGCTTAATGGTGTGTTGGGCAAACAGAGAACGACTTTTCTTCTCGCGATCGGCTGCGTTTTGCCACTCTGCATCGAAGTTAGCAGCTTTTTCGTTTTGGTCTTCCTCAAATTCCAACAACAACTGTTCGGGATTGCGATCGCGAAGCAAAAGTCCCTCGTACAACGCCTCGAGAACGGAGTTGCTCGTTGCAGGTACTGGTACAGAGACGCCGGTGGCCGCACGGATCTTTTTGTGCTTATTGATCAGCACCTTGAGCACAACACCATCGATTTGATTGTCCGTGCCGTAATAGGTCAGCACTTTGACTTCGGACTTGGGTTGGCCGAATCGGTCGACTCGACCCTCGCGCTGTTCGTGTCGCGTCGGATTCCATGATAGGTCGTAGTGAATGACTGCGGAAAATTGATGTTGCAGGTTGATCCCCTCGCTCAAGCAGTCCGTACACACCAGCACAGCGTTCTTTGAATCGTTCCCTTCCGCGATCCGCTTCTCTCGCTCATCGGGCGGAATAAGACCTGTTACGGAGATCACCGTCGTATCTTTAGGCAGTCTTGCTCTCAATTGCTCTGCGAGATACTCGGCAGTCGCTATGAAGCGACAGAAGAGGATGGGCCGATGCCCTTCACTCAAAAGATCCTTGATGATCGGAACGATCTTCTTGAGCTTGGGATCCCCTTCACCTTGTAACTTGTCGGCTGCATTGGCCATATCCAAAAGGCGACGCCGTTCATAATCCTGTTCTGATTCCGAAGCTTGCAGATCCGATATGTCAGCACCGGCGGTGACGTCGGGCGAATCCATGGCTTCGTCGGTATCTTCGTCGAGAACCAAAGGCCGGGATACGAGATCAACTTCCTCAGGCGTGTCGGCCGAAATGGCTTGCAGTTTACAGCGAAGCGTGGCGGCAGCCGCCGCTGGGCTACTGGCAAGTGCTCGCAGCAATGCCAAAGCGGCCCACCAGCGAACACGTTGACGGACGCGTGACATCCCTTCAGAGCTTCTGACTACGCCTCGGGCGTAGTCGAGCAAGCGTTCGAAGAGCTGTCGATATTCCGATTTCTCCAGCTTGTATGTCTCTTCTCGCTCGAGCCGCGTCGGGAAAGCAGCATCGTTGGCAAGGTACTCTTCGATGTCCTTACGTCGACGTTGCACAAAGTGCTTGGCAAGGTTTTCGCGGTTCTTACGATTCCCATCCCCTGATAGATCGTCAGGCAGGTGTTCGAAATCAGCATTTAGCAACTGGAGAAGGGAACGGAATCCTTGCTCGTTGCCTGAGTGAGGTGTAGCAGTAACGAACAGCATGTGGCGATCTGGATTCGCGGCGAGTTTGCGGATGACCTCGTGACGCTGCTGTCTGGTACCTTTGTTGCCTTGCACACCGAGAGCGGTGCACGTGTGTGCTTCGTCAACGATCACTAGTTCGGGACAGGAGCGAATAAATTCATCGCGACGGTTTTCGGACTTGATATAGTCGAGCGAAACCACAACGAATGGAAAGACATCGAAGACCGACCGATTGCCACAGTACTTGTCTAGGCGACGAGCGGTGCTTGCCAGGATAAGCTCAGCGTTGATATGGAATTTATCGAATAGCTCTGTCTTCCATTGCTCTGCAAGGTGGGGTGGACAGAGGACTGCCATGCGATGGACTTCGCCACGTTCGAGCAGCTCCTTGGCGATCATGAGAGCTTCGACTGTCTTGCCAATACCGACGTCATCGGCGATCAATAGTCGGACGGTCTCCTGACGCAGGGCCATTAGTAAAGGGACGTATTGATAGGCACGTGGCTGTACGGCGATTTTTCCAAGCGACCGGAATGGGCCGGCAGAGGATCGAAATCCCAAACGGATCGCATCGCGCAGAATGCGACACGAGCGATGGTCGCCTAGCTGTGTTGGATCAGGAAGCGCGAAGGTGGCGGGTTCGACTGCTTCGAGACGCGTATCGATACCCGCGATTTCGTTGTCGGTGCCGCCGAGTGGTCGAACGATCAAAAAGTCGTCCTCTGATTCTGGCAGAACGACCCACTCACGGCTTCGCGATCTTACTAGTGTTCCCGGTGTGTACATATAATGGCTGACTTCTAATGGTTCTTATTGGGACTGGTGCTTCGCCAGAAACTGCGATGGCTTTCCAACGTAAGTTATAAACAGCTCATCTCGAGCGCGAGTCATTGCGACATACAGCAGTTGGCGTTCGCGCTGGAATGCGTCGTCATAATCGCCTTGATCGCGCATCTTTCCCATCACGAACTGGTTGGGAATGACGGTATCGCTAGCATCAACGACAAAGACGACTTTGAACTCGAGCCCTTTTGCACGGTGCATCGTTCCGAGATTGACGCCGTCGATCGATTCATCCGTATCATCCGAATCCAGCGGGACCGTTGAGATGCCCGCTGATTGCAGTGCCGATTCATGGGGCTTTAGTTGGTTGGATGTGCGTGCAAAGATCGCGATTTCGTGTGGAGCGATCTTTTCAGCCACAAGGCTCTTTATCTGCTCGACTACGAATTGCACTTGAGTGTCTGCGCTATCGAACCCGTATAGCTCAGGTGTCGGCCCGTGCAATAGGCTTACTGAGTTGCGTTTCTCTTCTCCCTCATTAAAGTCCTCGGAGGAGTCAGGCATGATCGCATCCGAGAACTTGCGAATCTGCTCGGTCGTGCGGTAGTTGATGCGTAAAACATGGGAACGGCCAACGGTGTTGATACCAAGTTTCTTTAGGCTGAATCCACCGGGATAGATTCGCTGGCCGGCATCGCCAAGGAGCATTAGCTCGCCCGGGTTATCTTTGGCTAAGGCATTGAGAAACAGAATCTCCTGGACTTGCAGGTCTTGGACTTCGTCGACGATAATAGCGTCGTACGGGCTTTCGATCTTTCCAGCTTCGAGCCCTTCTTTTGCGATTTTGCAAATGCCAGCCCAGGTAACTTGACCGGCACTGGCCATTGCCTCCCGGACGGCTTCAAAGACTTGCCAACACGACTTACGTTGTTTGACTGTCAGTGGCTTTCCACGACCGTAACGTGTTGCGCCACGATACTCTTGCCATGTGAATATGCCTTGTGGCTCGATGACTCCGTGCCATTCAGTCTCTAGGAATCCTATCGAGATTCCCGCGTCGCCACGCGAATGAAATCGCGAGATGAGCGGGGCAATTTTGTCAGCTGGTATCGGTTTGATACGAGGATCAAGCTTTTTTGCAAGATGAAGGGCTTCGGCGTGCACGGTATTGCAAGTGATTTTGCATTGGGAATGGAGAATGGGGATTTGGGAGTCGTCGTCGCTGGAGTCGTAAGTCTTCAGTTGGTTGACATGTAACGCCTGAACTCTTGCGAGTCCAGCTACGTCATGTCCAGCTGCGTCGTATACTATACCCGATTGAAGAATCGCCAATTGTCGGCAGTTGTTTTGACAAAGCGTCTTCACATAGGAGGTCATCAGAACTCGCTTGCCTTCTGAGGCCAGGCGATGAGCTCGATGGAGTCCAACCACAGTTTTCCCAGTGCCTGCCGCGCCAGTGATTTTTGAGGGGCCCGCGAATCTGGCATGGACCAGCTTTCGTTGCGTGGGATGGAGAAATCGAATCCAATCTCCGAGAGGCTTGGAGAGGATGTCCATCAACTCAGCGGCGCTTTCAACCACCCAGAATCGCGATGTAGCAACCCTTGATTTTGAACTAGCCTTCTTGACCTGCGCGACCGGAACGGGTGGCGTAACGATTTCACCTGACGCTAACGCAACTAGAGCATCGCCGACTTCGGAAGGTAGCCGGCTGGCGGCAAGAAGCAATTGATCGTCGTTCTCTATCTGTCGGATAGCTAGCAACCAATCCTGCGGTACACCGAGGCTCAGTAGATAGGCGTCATCGAAACTTGCAAATATGCGTTTCGGTGGCACCTCTGTCGAATCTAGTTGTGGAACTGTGGCCACAGCTTGGATCGCTGGTTCAACCGACTCCGCTGCCTCCACTAACTGCAATGCGCCGGTGACGGGATGGTTTTCAATGCGACGTTTGGCTGCCCACTTGTATGCATTATCATGCGAATCAACGTGAAGCAGGGTGAACGCTTTACCCGCTTGATGCACGATAGCTCGAATACCACGATCGATGCGTGCCGACTTCATGCCTGGATCGATAGCGTTGTTGACAGACTCTAAGTTCAAACCGGGGCTGGCGGGATTCTCAAGAAACTTAAAAAGGAACTTGAGAATCTTGCTTTGGTCTTTAGACGAGAATCTTTCGATGGCCTTCTGAAACGTATCGGATACGGAAACCGAACTCATTTGGCCTCCAACGCGGCGATAATTTTCTGAACTGCGTCGGAGTCGGCAGGATCGATAGCGATAGATGCTAGATTCTCTAACTGGAGTTGCATGGCTACGTCGCTGTTGGTGCCTTCATTCGTATCAATGACATAGATTGCCTTTTCATGCATCGAAATGGTGGCGACGTACGCTCCAATGACGCGCCCGTCTCTTTGGACGTCGGCTCCTGGCTCAATCGTCAAGTCAGCACGCTGAGAGAGGATGCTCACAACCTCTTGCCATTCATCCGAGAAGAGATCGAGATCAAGTGCGTCAGGTACACCGGTGTTTGGAGTAACACTTTGCAAGGCTGTGGCTGACTTACCCGCACCGAATACATGCGGGAATCTCTTTGTTAAAGAGAGCCAGTCGTCTTGATGGTGAAATCGTAGGACTGTGTAATCCATGTCATCGAGCAGAGTTGTCTTTTCACTGTCGCGTAGCTGTCGATCTGGGAAATCGTGAACCGGTCCATCCACATAGACCATGACCTTGTGATGTTCGAACTGGAAATCCGGTCGAGTCTGTGCGGGCTCGAAGTACTTCTGCGAACTCGTTGGTAAGTTCAGGCCATTGGCGACAAGGAAGTCGAGCCAAGCTCGCTCGAGATTCGAGTCGCATTTCGATTTGAGTTTGGTGAGGTGAACTGCAAAACTGTCTTGAGTAGGCGAGGACTGGACGACGCTTCGCTTCAGTGCGAGGAGCAGATCACGGATCGCGTCGCGAGCAAGTAGGCTGTGTTCACGTTGGTTGGAGTAAGACATAAGGCAATCGTAGCACGCCGCTTCGCAGTCTTCTGCCGCTCCCTCGGCACGCTTCAGATCAGATCCATCGTTTGCGTCGTAATGACATAGGCGAAGTGCTTCTGTCGCCAGATCAGCAAATGATTTTTCATTTTCGAGCAGCCGGCGTAGCACTCCAGCTCCACCCTCGGCGGATTCGTAAAGCAGAATTCGTTTGCGATTCTCGTTCGAGGGCAATGGTTCACTGGCTAGTTCGTTGTCTTCAAGTTGATAGAGGCCTTGGATTGCCTTCTTGATGATGGATTGGAATGACGCGAGTTGCTTTTCGCTGAGGTCAATGCAAGGCTCAACAACCATGCAGTTTCGTCGGTCCTCAACGAACGGAACAACCCGCTGCGTGCGTGCGCTCATTGGATCATCCGGATCGTCGTCTTCCTCCAATTGGTTTCTGCTCTGCCAGTAACCACGCTCCACATCGAGAATGAAGCCGCGTTGTTCCTTGTTCGCTCGCCTTCGCCATCCAAGATTGATCCGCCAAATCGTTGCTGCATCACCGTAGCACAAGTTGAACTGGGTTTCTCCATCGACCTGGACTTGGGCTACTTGGCAAATCTTGCGTCCGCCGACCTCCTTGTAACGAAGGCCCGTTGCCAATTCGTAGCCTAATCGCAGCCGTTCTTCCTCATCGCTACTAATGCGATCTCGCCGTTTTGTAGCGACGTTCTGCAATCTCAGCATCGATCCAATTGGGGAGAGCCGAGCTCCGTTGCAATTTTCACAGATGTCGGGGCCTTGGGTGGCTGATTGGCCTTCATGCATGTAGCCACAGTCGACGCATATGCGCGCAGAAGTCGTGACTGCATTGTCACCATCACCCACGGGTAAGATCACGCGGTTGACGATATAGCGTGAGCCTTCGTGGTAGATGATGCTTCGAGGTCCGAATTCCGAAATTGCTAGAAACCTTGGGCGGGAAAGGTATTCATCTTGACCACGGCCCTTGCGCCTCGCGCCAATGAACGCAGAAAGCGGTAACCGTGGGAAGTTGTAGCCTGGTAGGAAGCCTTCGCTTGCGAAGTAGCGGTAGCTGTAGAAGTCCGACTGAGCGACATTTCGCGAATCGGTCAGCAATTCGATTTGCGATTCCGCTTCCCGTCGCAGTCGTTTCGATTCGTCATGTTGTGCGCGACGAGCGACATCACTGATGATTGCGCCGTGGTATGCGGCCTGCTTCTTTGCAGCCCAGATAAGATCCTTCCATCGACCGCATGCTTGCTCAAAAGTGAGAAGGGCTTGGTTGATAACGATATCTAGCCAATTGTCAGAGAACCAAGGAGCTTTCTCTTTAGTTAGTTCTGAACGAATCGTATCGAGCACGGCCTTTGAAACCGACAGTGCCCGGGCTCTGGCATCTGCCTTACTCAGGCCGGCCCTTTTACTCGGCAGCAAGTCGAGCGTGGGCTTAAAACCTTCGACATCGAGAATATCCGTCAGCGAATTGCCGAGCGACTCGTTTGATTCCGCTAGCCAAATTGCTTGCACGTGGGCTCGGATAAGATCTTCGTTCGCGAGATCTAACTGAGGTGGGCTAACTGCGCCAACAACCATGCGTTTGGGTTGTCGGAAGAAGTACTGGTCATGCGAACTACCGCTGGTGCAATAGGTGAGCACCAAGGCTGGCTGACCACTTCTGCCAGCACGTCCACTTCGCTGTGCGTAGTTAGCCGGCGTCGGTGGAACATTGCGCATGTTGACGACATTCAGTTGCCGTATGTCGACTCCGAGTTCCATGGTCGGAGAGCAGTAGAGCACTTTCAGCTTTGCATTTCCGAAGTCCTTCTCCCGCTGCTCACGAAGTTCGTATGGAACTTGGGCGGTATGCTCGCGAGCCTCGAGGCCACGCAGATCGTTCGCAACGGTCCTATAGAAGTCGACGAAAAACTTGTTCGTTCGAGAACCGTCCTTTGGTGGATTGGGGACACGAATAGGATCATGAAACGCTACCGCTCCGTCAGATACAATCCATTTCATCGAGGAAGCAGCGATTTGATATCCAGGAATTGGACTTCCGTCAGAGGCCGGAATAACTTCCGATACAAAGCCAGCGCGAGATAGGACTTTGAATAGATCTTGGATGATCGATTCTTTGTCCGTCAGCTTTAGAGCGTTCGCGGTTCGATCCAATTCTGGGAAAGTAGATAGACGACTGAGGAACATTCCAAAGCCGCTTCGTCCGGACAGATAGCTGTAGAACATACGATCGTGCGGGCTACGGCTGCGCGGGAAGATGACCGATGCAGATTCCATTCGCTCATTCTCGTCAATTGCCCAAGGATCGCGGAGGCTCTGCGAACTTTGCTGCTGAACTCGCTCAAAAAACTCAGTCGTCAGAAAATCAACATTGATCGCGAGTTCACGACGCATGTAGTCCAGTAGCACCTTAGAGATAGAAAATCGCGTTTGCGTTGATGCACTCGTCAACGCCAAGTGCGTTCCATTCCAAAATGACTCCTCGGCTGCCAACTGGTCCAACGAAGGGTATTCGATTTTGAGCAGGCCACACTGTTCCAGGTTAGGTGATGTAAGCCGCCAACCTCGTCGTTGATCACGATAGATCCGATAGCCGAGAACATTCCTAAACGCTCGTTCTGTATCTTGCCGTTGGGCAAACTGAACTCCAGGCTCACGAGCATATAGTTCGATCGGAAATGCAAGTGACTTGAAAACTCTCTGTGTCAGTTCGTCGTGGTAAATGCCCTCAGGGCCGGCATTCTCAATCGCCTTGTAGAGTCCAGAGCGAACAAGACTGACTTCGACAAAGTCATTGAAGTGGCCAGCTTGGAGCGAGGCGTCTTGCCGATTGTCTGTAAAACTAAGGAGCTTTTTGGCGATATCTAGAATGGACTCCTCCTTTTGCAGGAAACGAACGTTCGAAATGCTGAGGATCGTCGTCGCCGTACTTCGTCCGCCACTCGCGAGTGTTGCCAATTGCGCAAAATCGCGGGAGCCTTTCCGAACGCGATAGGTTACACCACAGTTCAAACAGAAACGGAATGGTGCTGGAATGAACTCGTAACGGAGACCATCGGCAGAGACGGTACCGTCCGGATTGATCGGTGTCGCTTTGGGCAAATGCTCTTTGTAGGACGCCCGCAGTTTTTGCTGACCGCGATTGTCTTCCAGCCAGTCATCGGGGACTCGAGAAAACAATTCAGGGTCAGTGATCTCGGGAAATGGGCTTGAAGGATCTCGATAAAGAAAACCAGCTGTACCATCCTCAGGCTCTTCACCCTGAAACGTCATGTCACGCGGCGTGAGATAAGCATAACCTGACTTGTTTTTCATCTTCCAAACCGAATAGTATTCCGCACCACATTCGCGACAAAAGCATAGCGGCAATAGAACCTGCGACTTGTCGCTGCCAGGCACGTAGAGCTGCCCCGACATTGACATGCGCTTCTTTGGGAAGTCTTCAAGCGAGGCATAGACGGTATCGCCCCGGCTTATGAATTGGTGCAGTCGGAATGCGAATGGCTTTTGCTTTGTCGCTGGATTGGCTTCACAATCGTAACCGGCGAGTAGCCAGCGTTCGATTGCTGCCTTGCAATCGCCCTCATTACTTTCTGTTAGTTCACGGAGCTCGCTTGCCACTCCCCCTTCGCCTTCGATGTTTCTCGGTACTGCTCTTACAAGCCGTTGCGAAGCAGCGTCGAACCAGACACCAAACGTGCTCTCTAGCCAACTTGCCATCACGGTTGAGGTGAAGGCTGAATATTTGTTTGGAATCTCTTGACAGGTGATGTCACTCTTGAGTTGGTCTTTATGCCTCTGGGTCGTGAAATCGAGTTCGAGAGTTGCGCGGGTTAGTGTCTCCCCGATGATATTTTCTGGCTTTACTGTTGAACCAAATAACTTGGACGCGACACCGGCAATCGTCGACTGTTGCTGTTGAAACGTTCCACCGCTCGCCATTGTCGCAGAAGTGCCAACGCATAAAAGGTTGGTCGATCGACTCGCTTCACGAACTCGACGCACTAACATGGCGACATCGCTTCCTTGTCGTCCTCTGTAGGTATGCAACTCGTCAAGCACAAGAAACGCGAGGTTCTTAGCACCCGTAATGAGATTCCGCTCGTAAGGGCGAGTTAGAAGAAGTTCAAGCATCACATAGTTGGTTAGGAGAATGTCAGGAGGGTTATGGCACATCTGATCCCTAACCTCCATCGGTTCCTGCCCGGTGTACTTACCAAAGCGAACGGGCTCTTTGCCGTTTTCGAACCCGAGCTTCAGGAATTTCTCGAGCTCACCGTACTGACTATTGCACAAGGCATTCATTGGATAGACGACGATAGCCTGGATCCCACGTCGGCTACCATTACGCAAAACGTGGTCTACGATCGGAACAATGTAAGAGAGGCTCTTTCCAGAGCCAGTACCCGTGGTTAGGACATAGTTCTCTTTGTGGCTGGCACATTGAATCGCATCGTACTGATGTCGATGGAGCAACATCGGCTTGCCCGACAAGTCGTCGGCGGATTTGATTCGGAAGATCTGTCGACAGCCTTCGTGCAGTTCTGCCTTGTCGATGATATCGTCAATTGCTCCGCCCGAGGCGAAACTAGGATTCATCTGAATGAGCGGTTGAGGCCAGAGTGCTTGATCGGAAAGACCTTGATCAACAAATCTCTTGATGTCTGGATTGCGGATTTGTACGAAGCTACGAACGTACTCCGCGTAGTCATGGATAACGGTCTGTCGAAGGTTGAATACGTCCATAGATGAATCTCTTGCGATCCTCCGTTGGAATACAGGCAGGCATTATGAGCTACTTAGGGTGTTGGAATCTTGCCGTCGGCTATCCAGGTCCGGACCGTCTCGTGGGAGACTCCAAAGATCTCGGCGGCTCTTGCATCTTTCACGTATTCACTCCGGTTGGACACAATTCATCCCCTCCTCGACTGGAATTCGACCTTAGGCGTAAATTTACCAAACACTACAGCGAAATGACAGCATTGCAGATGCGGGAAATCCAAAGGACCAGGACATTTATCGTCCGATTTCCGCCCGCAAACCTGGAGAAATCGGTGCAGAACATGGCGCCAGTACCGTGCTAGAAAGTGACACCTTTGGACGCGTGGAAGTTGGTGGTGAAGAACGGGCGGACACTGGAAAAGTCGTGGGATCGCCAGTGTTGCAAGAGTCGAGCGGTTTCGGGGGTGACGTTCCACTGGGATGGGCATCGGGCGGTCGTCGGGTTCCAATCGAGGTGCGTGATTGGGGCGGTGCCGGGTACTGGCCATGCCCGCGGCTTGCGCCTAGGCGGCTCACGGGATCCCCCCTGCGGCGTTGAGGGATTGGGTTCCAATCGAGGTGCGTGATTGGGGCGGTGCCGGGTACTGGCCATGCCCGCGGCTTGCGCCTAGGCGGCTCACGGGGGCGCGCCTGCGGCGTTTGAGGGATTGGGTTCCAATCGAGGCCGTGGTTGAAAGATGTCTGTTCTTAGAATTCGCTGGCCAATTCATCGAGGGCCTTGTCGATGAGCACCGCAGGAGCTGCCATCCGATTTGCACTGCGCCCTTCTCCTTCGGCACTGCTGCT
>Ga0315902_10006037_pt1 | contig 16922 bp, 11 predicted proteins | sample LakEriMetagenome_9_FD_203523 | JGI IMG/M metagenome (GOLD analysis project Ga0315902, IMG submission 203523) | Freshwater fungal communities from buoy surface, Lake Erie, Ohio, United States - Buoy 12 MA117 | ecosystem: Environmental > Aquatic > Freshwater > Lake > Lake biofilm | place: USA...
TAGAAGCAACCAGGTCTTTCCATCGAAGAACAGAAAGGGTGATTACCTGCGGACTTCCTGTAAATGTGAATGTACGGTTAGGTATATCCTGACCGTTGGCGTTGGCTTCCACACTCGTCCAGCTACCCCTGGTGAATTTAAACGACACGGTTCCGGTTCCTTCAGGAATCACAAGCTGGTGTACGCCATTTACAACAGTAAGCGCATAGCCGGCATCGCCGGGGTTCCAGTTGTTGATTGATGCTGCGAAATAAATGGTGGAACCGGCCGGTGTATTGACAGGAATAGAAGTAAGGCGAATTGTAACCTGGGCGGCGAGCGACCCGGCTAAAAGAAAGAGAACAACAAAAAAAGAAAGTTGTTTCATAATGCAGGTATTATCCCTTTGACTGCAGTATAATGATAACCAGACAGCAGTGTTATCTGTTTTTAACTGAACAGGTATTCCACATCTTCGCGGGTGAGCGATTTCACAAAACCACTGTCGTCTGTAATCAGGTCTTTAGCCAGTGCCCTCTTCCGCTCCTGTAACACCAGTATTTTATCTTCAATAGTATCCTTACAAATCATCCGGTAGGCGAAAATATTATTTGTTTGCCCGATCCTGTGTGTACGGTCAATCGCCTGTTGTTCCACAGCCGGGTTCCACCAGGGATCCACAATGTATACATAACTGGCAGCGGTCAGGTTCAAACCAACGCCACCGGCTTTAAGTGAAATAAGAAACACCCTGATTTCTTCATTATTCTGAAATTCCCTGACCGCCCGTTCCCGTTCCGGAGCAGAGGTGCTGCCGTCGAAATACACATAGGGTATCTGCAGTTCGGTCAGTTTTTCGCGGATGAGGGCCAGCATGCCCAGGAACTGTGAAAAGACCAACGCTTTGTGATTACCCATATTTTCCTGCAGTTCACGGCTCAGTTCCTCCAGCTTAATGGATTCATTGGGCAGTTTTTCCGGTTCATTCAGTATATAAGGTGAATCGCAGATCTGACGCAGTTTCATTAACCCCTGCAGGATGGTGAGTTGCGAACCACCGATGCCCACTTCATCAATAGTTCCCAGGATTTTACTTCGGTACTCATTCCGGTAGGCATCATAGATTTTACGTTGGGCTCCATCCATTTCACAGTAAAGAACAGTTTCTGTTTTTTCGGGCAGATCTTTTGCCACCTGTTCTTTGGTGCGGCGCAGGATGAACGGATAGAGCAGTTTACGCAAATGATCTTTCTGTTCTTTTTCACCAAACTTATCAATCGGTGTGGCAAAGTCGTTACGGAAGTGCTCCACCGATCCCAGCATCCCGGGGTTCAGGAAATTCATTTGTGCAAACACATCAAAGGTATTATTCTGCAACGGCGTACCGCTCATACAAAGACGGTGCTTGCTCTTTAACAGGCAGGAAGCCTTCGCTACTTTGCTTTGCGGATTTTTGATGGCCTGGCTTTCATCCAGCACCACATAATCAAACATCACTTCACTCAGCAGCTTGATATCGCTGCGCAGAGTACCATAAGTCGTGATGATTACATTGTATTGGCTGAACAACGATTTATCACGGGAGCGTTGTGGTCCATGATGGATATGATACGTGATTTCAGGCGTGAACTTTCTGATTTCATTTTCCCAGTTATACATCAGCGTGGTCGGGCAGGCCACCAACGCCGTAAGGGATCCCTGCTTGCGGCGCAGGTGATCGAGAAAGGATAAGGCCTGGACGGTTTTACCCAAACCCATATCATCCGCAAGAATACCACCCCAACCCACATCACTCAGAAAATTCAACCAGTGAAAACCGCTTTCCTGGTAGGGCCGCAGGATGGGTTTCAGGTGTGCAGGCGGATTAATTTTTTTAATGCGGTTGAATTCACGAAGACGCTCGTATTTTTCCTCAAGCTCAATCTGCAACTCAGTTTCATCCCTGTTTTCGTATAACTCATCAATAACACTTATATGGTATTTGGAAAGACGCAGATGCTCCTGTTTGTTTTCACCCAACCGGAACAGCATCGAATATTTTTTAATCCACTCTTCGGGTAATACCCCCAGGGAACCATCCCCCAGTTGTACAAAACTCTGCTTGTTCTGGAGGGCCTTTTTCACTTCGGCTATAGTTACCCGTTGGTCACCAAATACCACATCCACCTTTGCATCAAACCAATCCACTCCATTGCTGATAAAAATCTGTGTTTTGGGCTTGGAGGTGTTGAAGCGGAAGTTTTTAAGCACTTCCCAGCCTTCCACCGGCACCTTCATTTCTTTCATTGCATCCACAAACAGGAAGAACCAGTTGTTGCGGAGCACATCGGCTCCCTTGAGGGCCAGTTGTAAGCCTCCTTCCGGACGGATGAATTGTGAATGGAGACCTTCTATTTTCGAAAGAAATTCTTTTTCCTTTTCCCGGTTACGCTGCACCAGCACCAGTCCGTCGTTCTGCTGCAGAATGATTTCATCTTTATCATTCGGCCGCACATTGTATCCTTTGTAACTGAACACAGGATTCAGGACCAGGTATTCGCCTTTCTCCTGTAGTTGCAGCATCACTTCGGGCTCACCGGCCTTTACCTCCTTAATAAGGGAAGAATCAAAATCAATCGGGTAGTCGCGCGCCAGCTTCAGCGCTTCTTTTTCCAGGAATTCTGCCAGTTGTTGTGGTGCAATCACCCGGTTTCCTTTGCTGCAGAAATCGGCAGCCAGGTGGGCGTCATCTGCATTTTGCCAGGTACGCAGTTCTCCGTTCAGCATAAAGATGAGCGGACTGTTCCATTCGTTTTCCGTTACTTCCACATTGGCCCCGTTGATTTTTACCAGCAACCGCCACTCCCATTTGTTTTTAACAGGACGCAGTTCAAAACAGGGATGCAGAAAGGAAGCGGAGGTGCCTGCTTCCACCAGGTTTTTGGTGGTGAACTCCTTTCCCCGGGGCAGCAGGTACACGGGCGCACTGCTTTCGCTGAATAATTTCTGCAGGCGCGGCAGCAGGTAATCGGTAATCAACTCCTGTGTATCGCCGGGCAGATCGTCTTCTTCGTGATGAATGATGTTTTCCCAGATGCCCGAGAACGGGGAGTTACGGCTTACAAATTTATTGATTTCGGCAGGCTGCAGGCGGCGCAGCAACTGCAGCAACTGCTGGTCTCCTTCGTTGAGCCCGGCTGTATCCACAAACTTGCTGATATCTATCTTTTCAAGCTTACCCACCAGGGTGTCGTTTTCGTCGTCGGCCTCTCCCCGCACCACATCCACTGAGAAATAAGGAAACTGTTTCAGGTTATTATTAAATACAACACCCAGCCGTTTGCCCGACACAACGGTTTCCGGCTTGTCGGCAACGGCCACTTCTTCGGCCGGCACCGGTTTTTTCAGCGTGGAGGGTTCCACCCTTTTCACAGAAGGATCTAATACGCGCAGAAACGGTTTTCCGTCTTTATAAATGAATTCAAACTTCTCCTGCCAGTTATCGTTGAGGGAATAACCGTAAATGCCCAGGAGTTTTCCCTTTTCTTTTTCGAGGTTGCGGATGCTGTCGAAATAGTGCGGACCATAGGAGTTCAGCAGCTGCAGCATCACCACCGCCTTGTGTTCGCAAAGCGGGTGGGCGGTTTCTGCACAGGTGCAGGACGTGTCGAAATTGCGCTCTTCATTTTTTTGAAGCATTACAGGCCAGGTGGCGCCGTTCATCACCACTTCCGCTTTTACACAGTCGTCTTTGGCAGAAAGGATCGAAGCTTTGTTGGAGCGCAGAAAACGTTCCGCGTCTGTCATGGCAGCAGGCGAAGCGAGTGTGCGGATGGTTTTGAGATCAATGGTTTTCATTTTCACCACCGTATGCCGCTGATCGTACACCACATCTTTCACGCCCAGCACATTGCGGTCAATAAAATCCTGCAGCTGGAAAAGCGCAGCCACTTCGTGCCGGCAGATATCTCCCAGATTATAAGGGCAGCTGCACCGGACGTTCATGGATTTATCATCCCTGTATTTCTGAATGTATACTTTATAAAAAGTGGAATAGGCATCATCGCGCACCCGGAACACCACAGAGCCCATCAGGTTGTCGTGTTCGACCAGCTCTACAAAGCCGATCGCGTGAATTTTTTTTCCTCTGCGTACCACCTCTTCGGTACCGTGATTGTAAGCAAACTTGAGCAGGTGTGGTAAAGCCATTCCTATGATCTGTTTTTTACTCCGGCTACTGTTACGCGGAGCTACCTGGTTGTTAAAAGGTCAATCTGCAAAAGTAACGGGATTTACAGCAGATTTCCTTCATAAAAAACAGAAAAGAAAAATGAAAGAATCCGGGGCAGCCACTACGGGTAAAACCTTGTATCTTTACAGGTTTTGCCTGTGCCAACCTATCCCCTGATGAGCCAGCCTTCTTTGTATAAAGGCAGCACCGGCGCCACATCGGGCGTGAGGCAAAACCGGATGTCTTCGATCAGCCCAAACCGTTCCACCAGGCGGTGGTAATGGGTGAAGCGGGGCGCATGCGCCAGGAGGTCGTCTTTCATGGAAGCATACAATAACTCCGCTGAAAGAGAGCTGTCGCAGTGAATAGTGAAATATTCTTTAATGCGGTGAATCACAGCCCCGGCAAACAGGGTGTCTTCGAGGTTATACCGGTCTTTCCATCCCGAGCAGCCCAGTACTACGTTTTTGTTTTGACGTACCAGGAAATCACAAACGGCCGACAGGTTGGGAAACGACCCGGTGATGATGGTATCGGCACCGTTGTCCAGCGCCATGTGCAGCAAGCGGGTACCGTTGGTGGTGGTGAGCACCAGTGTTTGGTCGTTGATGAACGAGGGACTGTATTCCAGCGGTGAGTTTCCGTGCTGCAGTCCGTCTGCAATTTTTCCGTCGCGCTCACCGGCAGCAATACCCCCCAGCGCTTCGGCAGCGGCAATGGCTTTGGGAACCGTATCCACCGGCACCACGCAACGGGCACCGTTGTGCAGGGCTGCCGCTATGGTGGAGGTGGCGCGAAACACGTCAATGATTACCACCACTGCATTGTTGAGATCATATAAATGCAGCAGGGAAGGCGAAAGGGATGTATAAAGCGTTGGTTGTCCGTTCATGGAGCCGCAAAGATAAGAAGCAGGCGCTTTCTAAGGTTACCGCAGCAGGGCTTCCCATTTTTTTGATTCTGCGTATTCGCGGATGGTATGGTTACGTTGCTCCAGGAGGCGTTTCATGTACAGGGTAAGGTAAAAGCGGTTCAGCAGCTGCCCCAGTAAACCATAGGGCGATTCAAATTCCAGTTCTTCAATCACCAGGGTGCCGTTTTTTACCTGTTTGAAATGATGGGTGTGGTGAAAAGAAAGAAAATCCCCCTCTGTCATCACATCTTCAAAAAAGAGCGGACGCTCCATGGCGGTGATTTTTACCGTCAGGTAGCGGACCTTGCCCAGGTGCTTCGCCTTCCAGGTAACCGATTCGCCGGCCTTGATCAGCCCCGAGCGTACACCGCGGATAGCTTCTTCCCCGTACTGGCGCATCGACAACTGGTGCAGTCCGATGTGCCGGCTGAGGTCGAACACCACTTCGGCGGGTGCCGCAATGAAGGTAGTCAGATGAATGCGGGCCATGGCAGGGCGAAAGTAAGAAAAGATGGGGAGAGGAGAAGGAGGGAGAAACAGGGAAACGGCCAGGGTTGTCAAAAAATAATGTATATCAGAATCAGGTTCTTTACTGATATAAGTCAAAAAAAACGTACCCGTAATCCAATAATTTGATAAGGGATAATTTCCTACTAAATTCTTTTTGCCAGGAAGATGGCTATTACCCTTACATCCACCGTCGGGCCGGATTTCTTCCGGAACAGAGCTTATACCCTGAGGGACATAATTTTTGATCCTTTGCCAAACAGAGAAGAAAACGCGGTGGTGATTGTTGGTCACATTGAAGACCGGGTGATAGAGATAAGTCTTCCTCGTTTGCGGATGATCGTTTCACAACTGGTAGTCAGCCTCCGTCAAAGGGGTATCAACGCGGGCGACACCGTTTTGCTGGCTTCTTTTTATTCTTCCAACGAACTGGCCAACGCGCTTCATTTCGCTGCATGTGCCAGCATGGGGGTTCGTGTATTTATACCCATATTTCCCGAGGCAGGTGAATTTGAGGAATGGAGGCGGCTCACCCAATTCAAGGCGGTTATCATGCCTTATGAAGAAATACTTAAACAACCGGGACATGAGCGGGAGAAAAACGCTATCAGGCAATTCACCCGTTTATGTGAGAAGAACCAGGTTCCTTTCTGGGACGCCTATAGTGAATTTGATATTCTGTCTTTGTTGCAGGCACATCACCTTACTGCTGCAGATATTACATCTGTCTTTTCAGAGGAACTTACCCCCGATCGCGAAGCTGTAATTTTTACAACCTCGGGCACTTCGGGAAAAAGCAAGCTTGTCGTGTACCGCCAAGGGGCGTTTTCAATATCCTGTCAGTCCTGGCAGGAAGCAGGGTTGTTTGAGCCGGATAAATGTGGCAATGCGGGATTTACACCGTTGTTCACACACACCATCGGCATCCGTCATTTTATAAATGCTTTATGGACCGGACAACCTGTTTGTATCATGGTGATCAGCTGGTTCCTGGAAAAACCGGAAGAGGCAAGATACCTGTTGCTTCAGATGAAACCGGGTCATATCGTGGGCGGTGCCGCCATGTTTAATACCCTGCTCGAATTGTTCCGGCAGTATCCGGAATTAAAACTGGAAATGCGGGAGACCTTAAAGACCCTGATTTCTATCGGCTCTCCCTTTAACACTCAGACAGCCCAGCAACTTAAATCCGCCTCCGGTATCAATCTGTTCAACGCGTTTGGTACAACGGAAACACAAATGGTATTACTTAACGAAGCCGAAGGAAATACTGCAGAAGAAATGAGCGCATTGGGTAAACCGCTCCCCGGTGTAAGCATCCGGCTGGAGCAAACGGAAGAGCCGGGAATTTATGATTTGCAGATTCATTCGCCGTACCAGTCTTCCCGTGTTTTGGGAGAAGAAACAAGGGGTGATTATTTTTCAACCGGAGATCTTGTGCGGTATGACGAAAAAGGAGCTCTTCACTTCACCAACAGAAAAGGAACCGACTTTATCAAAGACGAATTTGGCGTAAAGGTTCCGGTACAGTACTTACAGCAATACTATGATTGGCTCTATGAAATTTCAACGCATGTAGAATGGTTGCCGTTGAATAATAAACCCGGCCTGGCCGTGCTTCTGTTTTTGAAACCCGAAGCATCCACTGTTTCACCCCGTCAGGTACTTGACTGGATCAAAATAAGAAATGAATACCTGGAAGAAACTCTTCAACCCTTTGAGTTCACCCACCGGCACCTGGAACGTATCAATGTGCAGCGTACTGATCCACCACTCACAAGAAAAGGAACCGTTTCACGGAAAGATATTTTGAATACATATGCAGAACTGATTAATAATCTGAAAAACCCCTACGTGGAAGACAAGGAAATTGAACGGCTGGAAGCCGAGGAACACTCCCTGCTGTATAAGTTTTCAAATCCGAGGCTTGATACATTACTGGAAACTTTAAAGATGAACGTTCAATTTGAGGAAGCGGAAAAAGACTGGTTATTTTATACAAAGGACGGAACACGTACCGCTGTTTTGGATATGGTGGGCGGTTTTGGTGCCGGGTTAACAGGGCACAACCATCCTGGTGTAAAAGAAGCAATCCTTAATTTTTTAAACACCTCAAGACCGGCGCTGAACACACAAGGCAGTCTTTATCATTATCCGTCATTGCTGGCGGCGGCCCTCAATAAAATTTTTGCGGCGCCAACCGGTAAGAACTTTAAAGTGTTACTGGCAAACACCGGTGCAGAAGCAATGGAAATGGCGTTGCATCATGCGTATTATGAATGGTTGCTGCAACTGGAAAAACGCAGGGATGAACAACTGCAGCTGTACGGTTCTGAAAGTGAACTGAATGCCGCAGCAATCTGGGAGAACAACCTGAAACGGGCATCAGAAGCAGCCATTGCCCTCCTGGTAATAAATAATTGCTTTCATGGATACAGTTCCGGAGCACGCAGTTTACTGAACAATAAAAAGCAACGAACACTATTTTCCGGACTGCTGAAGCCGCTGCCGCTGCATGTGAACGACCGGCAAAGCAACTGGCAGGAGCAAATAGAAACACACCTGAACCGGAATAAATTTCCGATAGAGGTGCTTGTAAAAGAGAAAGACCGGCTGATCGTAAAACAAGAGCAGTATTCCACCATTATTGCATCGGTGGTGGAACCCGTCAGAGGGGAAGGTGGTATTTATGAAACCAATGAACAAGTAATCGACTTTTTATCACACCTTCCATTTCCCCTGGTTGCAGATGAAATTCAATGCGGACTTGGAAGAACCGGCTCCTTGCCGGCCACCAACCACGCTTCCTGTTACCTCATCGGAAAAAGCCTGGGTGGCGGGTTTGAAAAGATAGCAGCCGTACTGATTGAAGACAAGCGGTTCAAAGAAGCGTTTCCGCAATATTATGCATCCACCTTTGCCAATGGTGAAATGGCCGCCTGTGCAGCACTGAAGACACTTGAGATAATACAGGAGGAAAAGTATGCCGCAACAGCAGCGGAAAAAGGAGACCTCTTTTTATCAAAACTCAGAGCAACAGCCAGGAGGTTTCCCGATATTATTGAATCTGTTAACGGATGTGGCTTGATGATCGGCATCCATTTCAACAGGAAAATGGGTGCAGATTCCATTCTTTTACGAGTGTTGTTCGAACACGAGTTGTCCGGCTATTTACTGGCAGCGTGGCTGTTTCATAACAAAAACATCCGCGTGCTTCCTTCGCTTTCAAAACCGGAAGCCATCCGCCTCGAGCCGTCTGTATACATTACCGGAACAGAAATGGATCTTGTGTGTGAGGCGCTTGATGAACTATGCCGCCTTTGCAGAAACAAAAACATCTATGAGCTGCTCCGGTTCCTGATGAATGATGATCCCTATCTTGATAAAAAAGAGCATAAACCAGAAGGCGTTTTTCCTTCCGCACTTGAAACGCCTCCTCCGTTTGCAACAAAAGTGGGATTCATAGGCAACTTTACAACGCCCATCAAAGAACTGGCATTTATTGAACCCGATTTACAAAAAGCCTCCGATACAGGTCTCCGCATTTTGTTTCGGAAATTACAGGTACTCCTTGAAGGAAAGCCCATACGTCTTTTCAGCAGTAATTTATTTGGCGGCCGTATAAATTTCACGTTTTACATTCTTCCATTTGATACAGCTCACCTTGAAGTGGTGCAGCGATGGGGTAAAAAACGTTTTTATATTTCTAAAATTCAGGAGGCTGCCAACCTGCTGATGAATGAAGGAGTAAGCCATATCAGTCTGGGTGCACATACATCTATACTCAGCGGAAACGGATTGTTCCTCGCCGAAAAACCACCCACAAAAATCCTTACAGGAAACACCATGACGGTTGCTTCCGCCTTGTATCATACGGAAAAATACCTCGGGCAGGCAGTTGCAACCATTCCGGAATTGGTCATTGCGGTAGTAGGGGCTAATGGAAATATCGGCTCCGGGCTGGCCGCCTGTTTCACCGGAGAATCCTACAGGAAACACAGGATATTACTGATTGGCAACCAGGAAAAGAAGCTGAACAGGATGAAACAAAATCTTTTCGGAGCCGGTCAGCCGGTCACTTGCAGTACCGATCTTTTTGAACTCAAGCAGGCCGACATCATTATCAGCTGCACCAACACGAATGATCCCATCATCTTTCCCCATCATCTCAGCCGCGATAAAAAGGTTTTCATCATAGATATTGCGGTGCCCGGTTCTGTGGCGGGACAGGTAAAGCAAATGGAGAACGTGATGTTTTGCCGGGAAGCTTCCACGATGTACCTGCCCGACGATCCTTCCTTTGCCATCAGCACCCATACACCGGTGGGAAAAGTTTTCTGCTGTGCGGCTGAAGTTATTCTCGCCGCCCTGTATGATGTGGATGTTCCGCTGAAGGGTCATATACATCCTGCTGCCATTAAAGAAATGATGCAGCTCGGCGTGAAGGAAAACATGTTTCAAAAACCCGTTTATGAGCCACTTGTTTGATTTTGGAATTTCGCAGGAAGATCCGTTAACCGAATTCAGTCTGCTGGATATCAGGGAAGGCGATCATGTATTATGCATTGCAAGTGGCGGAGAAATTCCTTTATCGCTTTATTGCCTTCAGCCGGGAATAACGATCACAGCAGTTGACACATCGCTGCCACAGATACTTTTGTGTAAGTTTAAATGGCAGGCAGCGAAGTTGTTGCCATTTCCTTTAAGCGGGGCGTTCCTTGGTTATTCTCACCAGGATAGAAAGACACGAAGAGAAATTTACTTCGACCAGTTACGACCCTCCCTTTCAGCGGAAGAGTGCGGTTTTTGGGATGCTCATATTGATGCGGTTGAAAAGGGAGTGGTTAACAGCGGACGGTTTGAAAAATACATCGCCAACCTGCGGACGATTGCCCGCCTAATAATTGGCAAAAGGAATATAGAAAAACTGTTACGGTGCAGATCGACGGAAGAACAGGCAGAAATATTTGATCATTACATAGCCACCCGACCGGCTGTCCGGTATTTATTTAAAATTGCCTTTCACCCGGCCGTTTACAAAAACCGGGGCCTCAGTTCGAGGGGGCTCATTCATGCACAGCAGAAGACAGGCGAGATCTTTTTTAACAAGTTCAGGAACTTTTGTGTGTGTACACCCGCCACCAGCAATTATTTTCTCCACTATTTTCTGGAAGGCTCCTGCACCACGGAGCAGGCCATGCCGGAGTTCCTGGTGCATCATAAGAACCTGGTACAGACAAACTCGCCCATTTTCTGGCGATGTACCTCTATCCAGGAAGAATTAAAGCAGAACGAAAAGGGAGCATTCAATAAAATTCATTTATCCAATATCGGCGACTGGATGACGGAAGCTGATTTTTCTGACCTGGTTGATCTAATGAGCAGCAAGAGCGGCCCGGAACAAAAAATACTTTACCGCTATCTCCGTAAGAATCATTTTGCTGAACATAAGGATCACGAAAAAGGATATTCTGTCAGAGAAATACATACTGAAACCACCGACAGGTTTCCGTTTTATTCCATGCAACTACTGGAACATTATGAATGAGGTTGAAATGATACCGATTGGCGAAAACCAAAACGGGGCCATGCTGGACATACTAAAGGCTTCCCCCATTCAGGCAAATGGACTGGAATTGTATTTTGACAAAGGGCCCGATGTGTTCGGTTTGTCGCGGATCAAGTATTACAACGGACACCACCTTGGATTTTTCAGCGACAAAAAGCTGATGGGTTTCGGATCTCTCGGATTTTATGATGCCTATGTGCAGCAGCGGCAGGAATCCGTCTTTACTGTTTACAATTTTTATCTGTTACCGGAACTGAGAGGAAAACAATTGCCATCAAAGGCGGTGCAGCAAATGCTGCAGGAAGTTGCAACAACCAACGCCAACTTCGGAATTGCTCTTACCATGAAAGGGAACCGTGCGGCTGAGTCATATGTTGGAAACAGAACAGCAAAAGGTGTTCCGGTAAGCAGGGTGATTGATGAACTGGTGGTAAATACCCTTCTTTTTTCAAAAAAGCTAAAGAGTACAGGCAATTACACCATCAGAAATGCAGTAACCGAAGACATTCCGGCCATTGTAAAGTTGCTGAGCGGGGAACACCGGCAACGCGACTTCGGCCTCGTGTTTACAGAGCAGGGCTTTATACAATCACTCGCACAGCGCGGGTTGCAGATAGAGGATTATTATGTCGCAGTTAATAAAAGAGGTGAAACAGCAGGCGTAGCCCTCGCATGGGACTGTAACCACTTCCGCAGAACAACGGTTCTGCGTTTTGGGGCTTCATTTTATCCGGTACTGGCGGCCTACCAGCTGATGGAGCAATTTATGCCCATGGCGCCGTTTCCTGTTGCCGGCACCAGTTTTCGGGAACTTACAATTACAGATTGTGCTGTGGCAGACAGGGACCCCGCTATCATGAACGCCCTGCTTCGTGAAATTTATCACCGGCATCATAACCAAACCTATCATTTCATGAACTGGGCCACCTGTGCAAGCGATCCGTTGTTAAAAGCCGCTAAAGGGTTCTGGCGGAAAGAAATCAGATCACACATCATCTTTACAAGTATGGATCCGGAAAGGTTCAACATCAGCACCAGGCTGCCTTATGTTGATATTGCCTTTCTTTAAATGAATGACTATGAAAGAATACCAGACATATTGTGATCCGGGTGTACTAAGCAAGGAAATGAGGATACAGACAGAAAAACACGTAAATCTCCGGGTTATTCATTTTTCTCCCCCGGAGAAAACAGTGTATCCTCCTGTGATCATGGTGGTGGGACTTGGAACGTTCATTCAAAGTTTTAAGGGAATTGTTTCCGGAATGACGCGGTATTTTGAATTATACTACGTGGAAACAAGGGAAAAGGTTTCTTCTGAGTTGTCCGGACCGGTAGATTTTGATATACAAACGGTTTCCAAGGACATCATAAATATTGTACACGCCCTGCTGCCGGGCCAGAACGATTATATCCTGTTTGGTTATTCTTACGGCGCGACCGTACTGACAGAATCTTATCCGCATTTAAACAGAAAGCCATCTGCGTTGCTGCTGCTTTCGCCCACGCCCCACTTTTACTATCCCAAATGGAGTTTGCCACTCATAAAAAGAGCGCCTTCTTTCTTCCCCGTAATCAAGTTTGTGGCCAAATGGTATCTCCGGAATTTCGTAATCAATCAAAAAGAAGATAAAGATATGTATGGATATACCTCTCATGCCCTTGATCATTGTGACCCGCATAAACTAAGCAGGTCCATTCTGGGCGCCGCCGGATACAGTGTTTGGGATAAGCTGCACTATATAGACTGTTCCACACTGATTGTGGATACTTCCAAAGACGGTATTCACAGGCACGAAGATACCCTAAGGCTTGTGTCCGGAATCAGAAACAGCACGTATGTGGACCTGGAAGTGAACAAACGGACACATGGAGAAGAACTGGCGGAGGTAATACGGTCCTATCTTGCCAACCGGGAGAAAGAATGCTGAGTTTCTGATGCATCCGGGAACGGAGGCTTTATTATTCTTTCTTACTGACGGCGTCAATCAACTTTTGTGTTTCGCTGAAGTCCTGGTTATTCTTTCTGGCTATTTCTATTGCTTTATTTGCCTGCTTAACTGCTTTCTTCCTGCTTCCCGACTTATACAGTAACCAGGCGTAGGTATCATTGTTTGCATAATTGTTATTCAGCTCAATGGAGCGAATGGAACATTTTATAGCAGTCTGTATTTTTTCTTTTTCATCATTTTTTGCCCCTGAAAAAACGCTCCAGGCAAAACTGTTGAGTTCGTCCGCATCATTCCATATTTTTTCTATGTATTGTTGTAAACACTCGTTGTATTTAACGCCATCACCCAATTTTTCGTAAAAGGACATTTTTGCAGATAAAACCAGTGTTTTTGTTGTGGTCCAGATCGTAATCCGGCCGTCCATTTCCTTGTAATTGTATTCTTTACCCCAATCATATTCCTTCAGCGATTCAATAGCCTGAAAGAAAGCAATTGTATCTTTTTTTTCAATGGCCTCATAAGCGGCGTCGCTGACAATAAGCATCAGTCTTGTAGCAACCTGTTCAGGATCAAAAAACCGGGCAAACAGGTTTTTGTTAGCTGCCATGAATAAATATTCGCGGCTACCGTAAGGCATGCACCCCTTTCCCTGATGAACTATATATTCATAAATGAATTTAATATTTCTGTCCTCATATAAATTGCCGGCATTTTGGGTGATTAAATATTCATTTATTAAAACGCTGTCAAGTTCATTTGCGTCTCTGAGAAGATTCACATAATCAAATAGAAAATCAGGGGTTCTGTTTCCGGCGTTGTATTGTTTTTTATAGTTGATAAGGGATTTACCGGAAAACAGCGCATTATTCGCATGGTTAGAAAAATCTTCAGGGCTGAATGCGCCCACAATCCTGTGTACTTCATTTCCCGCTTTGTCAAAATATATGAATGTCGGGTGCGTTTTAATATTGTATATTTTGTTTATTTCAATGCCGTCTCCTTTCAGCGTGTTGATCTCAAAATTTATGAAGTGGGTGTTGTAATAGTCAATTACGCTTTTGTCTTTAAAAGCCGTTCTTTCCATGGTAACACAGGCACCACAGCCGTCAAAATGAAAATACAGCATCACGCCCTTATTCTCCTTTTTTGCTGTTTCAAACAGGTCAGCATATTTTATTTGCCGGAAAGGTATTGTTGTGTCAGACGCCGAAGCCGAATGGCCCAACATAAAAAACACCAGGCAGGTTAAAATATATTTCATAGTCTTTTTTTAAAAAAATCCTGCAGTACGCGGGGGTGTGTTATTACAGGAAGACCCAAAATAAAAAATCGTTTTTGCAAATGCAAGATGGGTGTTCTATGCGTTGTAGTGTTGTTTCCGGTATAAGTATCAGTATTCTAAAAGGTTCGTGGGGACACGAACCCGGACGGTGCTGCTGAAGGGGGCCTGCAGGTTGCTTTTACTTACCGGGGCGTTTTAATAGCCCCTTGAACACGCTTTGAAAACATAAGTAAGACTAGTGTACTAAAAGAAGGCTTCTCAGTACTTCGTAAAAACAGAGCCTCCCACGCTGAGTTTATCAGCAGCTTCCGGTTTTATTGAAATTGAATAGGGCTGTATCTTTTCTTTTTCTTTTTCCAAAATCACTTCATCATCTTCGCTTCGTTTTTCTTTACATCCGCTTTTCCGCTCGATGGGAGTAATAAAAATGCTTTCGCCCTGTATACGGTAAGAGAAAGACATCTTTTCGGCACAGATCCTGTTTTTATAATTTCCATTGCTTGAAAAACCACCTGTACCATCCTTCGAAAAACTCCATTCTTTAACTTCTACCACCCGTTCCCCTTCTTTAATTATTAACCTCCAGTTACCCGCAATTTGCTGACTGGTAACCTAGGCCGAAACAATAAAAAAAGAGGCAGTAAATAAACAAAGAAGTATTATTTTTTTCATAATGATCGTGTTATATGAATAATTTTTACAGCCATCAATATACCTATTCTTTTTTATTTTTTATACACCTCTACCCTGATTGAAATATCCACAGCAACTGCTGTTTAAAGGCGGTTGTTATTATTTGCCGGGGCGTTTTATCAGGTCTGTGAGCAGGATATAAGCAGCGACCCCAAAGGAAAGTCCATAAACAATGGCAAGACCCGTGTTTTTAAACTTCATGGTTGCGGTGTCAAACTCTCTCCACAATCCGCCGCCCACAATCAGTACGATAATGAGAAAAACAATATTGAGTGATGTTTTCTTTTGCATGGTTGAGCGGTTTTGGTTTGATTGTTGAAAGATAAGCTTGTTATGTAAAAAGCGAAAACGCTTTTACAACCCGACGGGTTATAGATGTACCAGAGGGTGTTTTCTGTGAATCAATGGTTCGTGGGGACACGAACCGGGGCGGGCATTTACAATTTTCAACCTTCGGCATTCCGCCTTCTGCTGTTAGCCTTTCTGGGCAAGCACCACCAGGTCCACCACTTCTTGCCCATTCCCCATCACCGACTTTATTCTGTATTCCTCTACGGGGTTCAATTGCTGTTTGCTGCAAAACCCAAGCAGGTCTTCTTTCAGATAATAGTGCTGGTAAACCCAGTCGCCCCTGCTACTTTGTTTCGGGCCCGAGCTGCTGTAAGCCCCTTCGATGGTGGAGAGGTAAAGAATCCCGCCTTTCTGCAGGAGTGAGGCGCAGTCGGCCACCAGTTTGCCAGCTTCTTCATACGGGAGATAAGGAAGTACAAATGACGCAATAATGCCTTTGTAAGATTGTTGGAGCCGGTGCGCCTCCCGGCAATCCATCACCGAAAATGTGGCAGAGGGATTGTTTTTACGGGCGATGGCCACCATGTTTTCTGACAGATCGGTGCCGTATAACCGAAAATCGGGACGCTGCTTCAGTACGTACGCCGATACATTACCGGGTCCGCAGCCCAGCTCCAGTACTTGTGGCTCAGGGGTTGGCACCAGGGAGCAGAACCGGTTTAAAGGTTCTGTATACAAAGACACATCCATGAACATTTCTTCGTATTCCCGGGCCAGCCGGTTGAAGACGGAAACGGCTTGTTGTGAATGATCCATAGGCGACAGTTAACTCGCACAAGAATGTAAGAAGATAAAAGGTGTATTTCTGTTACGGGACGGTTTATTAATCCCAATACGTGCCGTTCAGCCCCAGTACCGAATCCCGTCTACAAGGCAATGCCGCCACCGATCAGTGCCTGTTGCACCAGCTGCATAAGGGTTCCCATCTTTGTAACGTCCATCCAGCGTACCACTACCAGCAGGTCGTGTTCCTGGTCCACCACAATATAGTTACCCCCGGCCCCTACTGCGTAGAAAATATTTGCAGAAACATCTTTCCATTGTTTACTGTTGTTCATCCACCACATGTAACCATAATCTTTATTGGCAGGGGAAGGTTGGTGTACGGCCTGTACCCAGCCGGGGGAAAGCAGCTGGCGGTCTTTCCATTTACCATTACGGAGAAAAAGTAAACCAAAGCGTGCCATGTCGAGCGTGTTAATGAACATACCGCCGCCGAAATGTCCGCCACCGCTTACACTCTGCATCATCAGTCCGTCTACATGCACAAAGGAATTGTCGTAACCATACCAGCGCCAGGTGGTGGAAGCACCGATGGGATCCATGATTTTTTCTTTCAGTACAACGGGAAGGGGTTTACGCCATACCTGCAGCAATGAATAGGCCAGCAGGTTTACCCGCACATCATTATATTCATAAACGGTGCCTGGTTCGTTGAGGGGGCGGTTTTTCCAATCGTCAATCCC
>Ga0315902_10006041_pt1 | contig 16917 bp, 9 predicted proteins | sample LakEriMetagenome_9_FD_203523 | JGI IMG/M metagenome (GOLD analysis project Ga0315902, IMG submission 203523) | Freshwater fungal communities from buoy surface, Lake Erie, Ohio, United States - Buoy 12 MA117 | ecosystem: Environmental > Aquatic > Freshwater > Lake > Lake biofilm | place: USA...
GTGCTCAAGATCCGATTTTAAAACCGTCCGCTTCGGGACTTGTACCTTTGGCTTACAACAACCCAGGATTGGTTGTCGATCTTGGTGTCGGGCTTTGGGCTTGGCCCATCCCCTGCGATGCCGATGGAGATGGAGATTTCGACTTGATCGTCTCTTGTCCAGACAAACCGTCCAACGGCGTATGGTTCTTTGAAAATCGACAAGGCGATACATCTCGTGATCCAATGCCTGTTTTTGAACCTGCCGTGAAACTTAGCAGCACCGTTCACTACGTCATGCCCAGCTATACATCCGATGGGATGCGTGTGCTGAGTCCTGGCAAGGAATACAGGAATTTCACCAAGACCGGAACGACCGACTCGATGCCGTTGAGCGTTGCAGCGAATTTCTATAAGCCACAGGGGACGCAGACCAAAGGCCCAAAAGTTCGCCACAATCAATGGCGATACGCCGATTACGACCAGGACGGTACTCTTGATTTGATCGTCGGAATCGAGGATTGGAGTTTCTATGGATGGGATGACGCTTGGGATTCCCAAGGCCGTTGGCAGACCGGATCCTTGAGAGGATTTGTCTACGTCCTCCGAGGTTTGCAGGATGGAAAGTTCGCAGAACCGATCGCATTGAGGAGTGCCAGTGGTGCCTTGCTAGAGACCTTTGGCTGCCCATCTCCAAACCTCAACGACTGGGATAGCGATGGCGATCTGGATTTGCTATGCGGTGAATTCCTCGATGGTTTTACTTACTTTCAGAACGTTGGCACCAAAGCGCGCCCAATGTACAGTGAAGGAGTCCGGGTTGCGGATATCCATGGAAATCCACTGACCATGGATCTGCAGATGATCGTCCCAGTCGCATTTGACTGGGATCGTGACGGAAATACCGACTTGATTGTAGGTGATGAGGACGGCCGAGTCGCTTGCGTCAGAAACAGCGGGAAGTTCTCTTCTAACCAAACGCCTCTCTTTGAAACTCCGAAGTACTTCCAGCAGAGAGCAGACACCCTCAAATGCGGGGCGTTGGCGACCCCTGTCGGAGTCGATTGGGATGACGATGGAGATGAAGATATCGTATCGGGAAACACCTCAGGGTATATCGAGTTTTTTGAAAACCTCAGCGGCCCGGGTGTTGCAAACCCCCGTTGGAATCCCCCGAAAAAACTCACCGTCGACGACACGGTGTTTCGAGTTATGGCGGGACCAAACGGGAGCATCCAAGGACCTGCGGAAGCAAAATGGGGCTACACAACCTTGAGTGTCGCGGATTGGGATCACGATGGCCTTAAAGACATCGTTTTCAATAGTATTCTTGGACGCGTGATGTGGCTCAAGAATATCGGTAAACCCGGACTGCCGATTCTCGACAAACCCAGGCCAATTGAAGTTCGATGGGAAAGTGAGCCACCCGAATTAAAGTGGGGTTGGCTCAAACCGATCGGAACCGAACTTTTGACACAGTGGCGCACCACTCCGGTCGTCTATGACTTCAACAGTGATGGCCTCCAAGATCTCGCGATGCTCGATACCGAAGGCTATTTAGCCTATTTCGAGCGAGAGGATCGAAACGGCATGATGGTTCTGAGATCACCTCGAAGGGCGTTTGTAGATTCGGCTGGCCAACCGATGAGGCTCAATCCAAAAACGGCCGGTGGATCAGGACGTCGCAAACTAGCGGTCTGCGACTGGAATTCGGATGGCAGATTCGATTGGCTTTTAAACTCGAAGAATGCGGATTTGATGTTGCAAAACTCCCTGTCCAGTAACGATCAACCAACAGTGTGGCAGTTTGAAAACACTGGATCGATTGCTGATAGAAACATCGAAGGCCACGATGTCAGCCCTACGACCATCGACCTTGACGGAGATGGATTCAGAGAGTTTCTCGGAGGAGCCGAAGACGGGCGATTGTATTATCTAAATCGAAGGAATAGACCATGATAGAGCCCAGGTCCCGGGTCTTGGTATCGCTTGTCTGTCTACTACTCATCTCAACTGGATTTTTGCATGTCAGAGCCCAGGATGTGCAGAGGGTCGATGCGATCTACTACAACGGCAAGATTGTAACGGTCGATGACCAATCGCAAGTGCTGCAGGCGTTTGCTGTCTTTGAAGAGAAAATTGTGGCTGTCGGTGATAATTCTATGGTGCGAAAATTCGCTCAAAAAGACACCGTCCTTAAGGATCTGGATGGCCGTATGGTATTACCCGGCCTGATAGACTCGCATGTTCATGCCCCCGACGCGTCGATGTTCGAATGGGATCATCCGATTCCCGAGATGGAGACGATCCAAGACGTTTTAAGTTATATTCGTTCCCGCGCAGAGGTACTTGAACCGGGAAAATGGATCCATGTCAGCCAAGTATTCGTGACTAGGCTAGCCGATCAGCGATTTCCAACCCGTTTCGAATTGGATCAAGTGGCTCCGAAACATCCCGTTTTTTTTCGCACCGGTCCCGATGGTGCCTTGAACTCATTGGCGTTGGAACGTTCCGGAATTGACAAAGATTTCCAAATCAGCGACGGAGAACCGGGCTACATCGAGAAGGATCCTCAAACCCAAGAGCCCAACGGAATACTTCGGAGTTGCACAAGATTGGTCAAATGGGAGGACCCTAGGGTTAAGCCTACCGATCAGGAGCGGATCTCCAGACTGGCAATGCTGCTCAAAGACTACAACAGTGTGGGTCTGACAAGTATTTGTGATCGGCTGGCTACCGATGATGGAATTCGTCTCTACGAAACTTTGCTTGAACGCGATGCCCTGAGTTGTCGCGTCTTCCTGTCCTATTCCGTCAACGCCCAGGCTTCGATGGAAGAGATCGAGAAGTCGATCAAGAGGGCCGCGAGCCATCCAAGGCATCACTACGATAATCGGTTATGGCTGCGTGGAATTAAAGTCTTCCTCGATGGAGGGATGCTCACGGGAAGTGCCTATATGCGTGAACCTTGGGGGCTGAGCACCATCTATTCGATCACGGATCCAAAATACCGAGGATTGCTCTATATCGAACCGAGCAAGCTCTATCAGATGTCGAAACTTGCCTTGCAGAGCGATTTGCAGTTCACCGCCCACTCGGTTGGTGACGGAGCCGTGCACGCTCTGATCGACGCTTATGAGAGAATCTCAACACAGGATTTTCCAGTCCGAGACAAAAGGCCATGCATCACCCATTGCAATTTTATGAGTGCCGAAGCGATCGAGCGGATGTCCAAGGTTGGGATCGTAGCCGATCTACAGCCAGCTTGGCTATTCCTCGATGGCAAAACCTTGCTCAAACAGTTTGGCCAAGAGCGGACCGCTTTTTTCCAGCCTTACCGGAACCTAGCAGATGCAAAGGTGATCGTCGGAGGAGGTTCGGATCATATGCAGAGGATTGGATCCATCAGGAGCGTGAACCCATATAATCCATTTCTTGGTATGAGCGTTGCGATCGAGCGGATTCCAAGGGGTATGGATCAGCCGCTGCATCGCGAGCAATGTATTTCCAGACAGGAGGCAATCCGACTTTACACTCGAAACAATGCTTATTTGACCTTCGAGGAGAACCACAAAGGTTCGATCGAGCCTGGTAAGCTTGCGGATTTCATCATCCTCGACAGAGACATTCTCGAATGTCCCTCGGATCAAATAGCATCGACCAAGGTGCTGGAGACTTATGTCGGTGGCAGACTGGTCTATCGTGCCGATTAAATAGAACAAACATTTGGAAGTGAATCATGAGTACGTTTGAAACGTGGAGCTCTCAGAAGGTAGAACAAGCGTCGAGCATCACCCAGCAGCACGCTTATCGGCGTGGTCCGAGGATTATAGCGATCGAGACGCTAGTACCGCACGACATCATGCCAGGTTTATTGGTCTTGCGATTGCATGCTCAGGATGCCAATGGCAAGGTATGGCTGGGGCATGGCGAAACGTACTATGTACCGACATCGGTCGCTGCAGTGATCCATGACTTTTTTTCTGCCCGCTTGCTCGGGTCAGACGCATTGGCGATCGAAAGCCATTGGCGATTTTTGTACGAGAGGATGATCGCCTTCGGGGGCACCGGGGCCGAGTTGCGAGCACTTTCGGCGGTTGATTTGGCATTATGGGATTTAGCAGGTCAGATCCATCAAGAGCCTATCTGGAGGTTGCTTGGGGGGCCCGTGCGGGATTCGATTCCCGTTTACAATAGCAGTGGTGGGCCCAGTTACGGACGGAGCAACAATCAGATTCCTGGAGCATCGGGTTGGCCGGGACATGGGGATCCAGGCAAGGCGGGACCACTTGAGGACAATTGGGCAAGCATGAACCGACCTGTGGAGTTGGCCAAGGAGCTCATAGGCCTTGGGTATCGCGGTATGAAACTCTGGTCGTTCGATAACGTGTATCGCAGGCAAGGGGGCCAGTTGTTGAGAGCCAGAGACATCGACGAAGGACTATCGCCTTTTAGGCAGATTCGCGAGGCGCTCGGAGACCAGATCGATTTGATGCTCGATGGCCACGGGTTCTTTTCTCTGGGAGCAGCCAGGCAGATTGCACAAGCGATGCAAGAGGTGCGCCCCCTATGGCTGGAGGATATCCTCAGGCCTGATTGCATCCAAACGATGGTTGAGTTTCGCAAGAGCATCAACATGCCAGTTGCCGTCAGCGAGATGCTTGTAACTATCGATGCTTATCGTCGAGTTTTGGAGGCAGGGGCCGCAGATATGATCATGATCGATCCGACTTGGGTGGGCGGTATCTCGGGAACTCGTCGGATCGCCGAACTTGCTCAAGCCTACAACGTACCGACATTGATGCACGATTGCACCGGACCGATGACTTTGTTGGCAGGTTTGCACATCGCTGGCTCTAACACCGGGGTTGCGTACCAAGAGACGGTTCGAGCTCATTTGGCAACCTTGTATCCACACCTGATCGATACGGAATTACGGGTACAAGAGGGTCAATTGGAATTACCTTCACGCCCAGGGATAGGTGCACGGTGGCACGATGGGTTATTTGCTTCGGGGCATCCTGGTTACCGTCGCAGCGACTCTGGCACTGGGTGACAGGTTCATGCATTGGGTTCATGCAATGCGTAGTTTTCCGGACACTTTAGGACTGTGTATTTAAGCCAAAGGTCATCGGTAAAACGACTCGAAACGTGCTGCCGTGTCCGATTTGACTTGTCAGACCGATATCGCCGCCTAGCAATCGACACAATTCTCGAACGATGGACAAACCCAGCCCAGTTCCTGAGTGTTCACGTGTCAGGGAATCCTTTCCGATATCACCTGAGGCTTGTCTGAACTTTTCAAAGATCACTTCATGCTCGTGAGGTGCGATTCCAACCCCGGTATCAGCCACCGATAAGAAAAAGGTTCCATCTCCATTCTGTTCGGCGACGATCGTAACTAGTCCTCCCTCGGGTGTGAATTTGATCGCATTGGAGATCAGATTCGTCAAGATCTGCGAGATTTTCCCCTGGTCTTGCTCAATTCGTAGTTCTTGGACACTTGAATCGACCTGGAGATTGATGTTTTTGTCTTCGGCCATTTTCCGAAACAGTTCGATCTGAGCATAAATCAGGGCAATGAGGTCAAAGGATGTCGGACGCACCTCGGTCTTGCCCGCTTCAATTTTCGCAAGATCCAAAATATCGTTGATCATCTCCAAAAGTACTCTTCCTGAATTCTGGATGTTTCCGACCCATCTTCGTTGCTTGTCGGTAAGATTCTCGATACCGGAGAGAACATCGCTAAATCCTAAAATACTATTCAGGGGAGTGCGAAGCTCATGGCTCATGTTCGCTAGAAACTCGCCTTTGAGCCGGTTGGCTTCGTAAAGCTGAAGATTGACGCTTGCCAGCTCATCGATCCGTGAATCGAGCTCGTTGTTGACAGCCTGAATCTCTTTCTGCGTAGAGGTGATGTGCCTAAGCATCCGATTGAATGAATCTGACAATTCGGCAAATTCGTCATCGGTATCGACACGAAATTCTAAGTCCGTCTTACCGCTTGTGATTTCATCCGAAACATACTTCAGCTCCGCAAGGGGAATGATCACAAGCCGTTTCAAAATCCAATGAATGAAAAAGAGGGATAACGCCAAGGTTGCGATGCCTATGGAAGACAGCAGCGAATAACTCCAAATCCTCCAATAGCTGGTATCTTTGACCGGTATTCGAACTTTGATCGCACGGAAGGGATCGACAGAGGCGGCAGTCTGCATAGGAACCGACTGTTGGTTGTTACGAGAATGACACTCCTTGCATGAATCCCCGAAGAAAACCGGATGGTAAAACACATGGTAGCCATCGACCTGCCCCGCGTCCTCGAACACAGATTGGAAGGTATTCAAGGTGGGTTCAAGGCTCACCGTTGGATCGCTTGGCACCGAGATCGTTTTGCTGTTTTTGGCGTCTGCCAGTCGCTGAGCTGTCGCTTTAGCCTCAAGCTCTGAGAGTTTCGAGTGGAGTTTGGTCAGGAACGTGAGATCCTCTTGGTCGGCGAATACTCCGCCTAGGTCCTTATGCTCGAGCCCATCTTTCATTCTCAAACAAGTCGAATCGTACTGAAGCCCCCGCTTGTTCTGATCAAACATCGCCAAGGGATCTTCTCGGGTGCTTCCTGCTTCGGCATTGTTATTCCCGGTGACAAGTGAGCTGTGCATGCGCCTAATCACTTTGTCGGCATAATCTTCGGAGGACTGCCGAATCGCTTCTTTAACAAGACGTTCGGCGACCAACTGCACTGCGACTGCACCGAGAACCAACGAAAACAAGAGTGCCAGCCCGAGAAAGAAAAGACACTTCTTTTCTAGCGACCAATCTGTGAATAAGCTCTTGAACAAAACTGGGCTCCTATTGGATCCGTCCAACGGATCTATCCATCGCAAGCGGAACCCTATTGTACTAGATTGCTCGGAGCCTTACAGCAACCGATCGATTTGATCGTGCGTGGTATATCCGTTTTCCAATGCTAGCCAAATCAGTAGACCTTTTTGGGCATGCAGACGATTACCGGCTTGGGCAAAGACCAAACTCTGATCCGAGTCGATCACTGCATCGGTGATTTCCAAACCCCTTCTTGCTGGCAGGCAATGCAAAACCTTACAGGTTCTCGGAGTCAAGCTCATCAATTGGCTGTTGACTTGATAGGGACCGAAAGCGTTTTTGCGAGACTCGTTTTCCGCTTCCTGGCCCATGCTCGTCCAAACATCGGTATAGATAAAGTCCGCATCGTGAACCATCTTGCGAATGTCATCACTTTGGTCGAAATCGAGAGGACCAAGAGCCCGTGCTTGATGCAAAAAGCTTTCAGGAATCTGATACTCTTTGGGGCAAGCTAGACGAAACCGAACTCCGGTCATCGCAGCGCCCTGGATTAGCGAACGGACGACGTTGTTCCCATCTCCGACAAAAGTCAATTGCTTACCTCGCATCTTACCTCCGGCCGATTCATCGATCGTCAAGAAGTCAGCTAGTGCTTGGCAAGGATGAGAGTCATCGGTCAGCCCATTGATTGTTGGAACTGAATCGAACCGTACTAATTCTTCAATCGTCGATTGCGAAAAAGCACGACAAACCAGAAAGTCGCAGTACTCACCAAGTACTCGAACGAAGTCACCGATCGACTCTCGCTGACGCCAACCTGCGTCTCCGGTAAGGTACAGAGCGGTTCCTCCGAGCTGGGCCATGGCAGTTTCGAAACTAACCCGCGTCCGCAAACTCGCCTTCTCAAACACCAGAGCGCAAGTCCGATTTTTCAGCAAATCCGGACGCTTGCCCTGCTTGAGCAACCTTTTGAGTTTGTGCGACCAATCCATGATCGTGTTGAAATCGTCGATTCGTAAATCGACAAGCGATCTTAAGTGCTTCATCGTGAAAAAATCTTATATACGCGAGGCGGAGGTGTTGCGCTGCTGGACAATCTCCGTACCAACCCCCGCAGTGGTGTAAATCTCAAGCAATAAAGAGTGCCGCAATTGGCCGTCGATAATGTGAACCTTGCCTACACCCCTATTGAGTGTTCCAAGACAAGCCTCAACCTTGGGAATCATCCCTCCACTGATCACGCCCTGCTCGATAAGCGATCGAGCTTCATCAGCAGTCATCGAATGAATCACACTGCTTGGATCGTCTTTGTCTCGACGAACCCCATTGACATCGCTGATGAAGATCAATTTCTCGGCTCCCAATGCCTCCGCAACTGCCATCGCTGCGGTGTCCGCATTGACGTTATATTTCTGGCCTTGCTGGTCGATGCACATCGATGGAATGAATGGAATTTGTCCGGTATAAGTCAAGCTTTCGATAGTTTGCCGGTCCACTCGGGTAACTTGTCCGACAAAGCCTAAGTCGATCGGCTCACTGCCTGGCTCTTGTAATAGCAATTTTTCGCCAAACAAAACATTCGTGGTTTGGAAATTGAGATTCATGGCCCTGCCTCCCAAACGCTCTACCTCCTCAGTCAAGAAGGTATTGAGTTCATATCCAAGCGTCTGTTCGACGATTTCCAATGTTTTCGCATCGGTAACCCTGCGACCTTTGATCCAAACCGGCTCGATTGCTGCAGCCTCCATCGCCTTGTTGATCGATGGACCTCCCCCATGCACAACAACCGGACGCATGCCCACGGTCTCCATGAAGATAATGTCCATGAGCGTGTGCCGCATCGCATCCGGGTTTGCCATCAAGGATCCCCCAAGTTTGATCACGGTCGTTTTGCCCCTGAACCGACGTATCCATCCCATCGCCTCGATCAAGGTGTCGGCTTTTTGCACCGCTTTTGATTGGTCGTCCACGTCTATTCCTGTCGCTCGAATACAAAAACAACAACGCCGACACGCTTGCACGAGCCGGCGATTCCGAAATCTAGGGAAAAATCCAAATAGCAATTTTGGACATCAGACCAAAGAGCACCCATCAAGTAGGGCAGGCCTAAGCCAAACCATGATTGTAGCCCGAAGCTAAGACGACTTCAACAGATTCCAAAATCTTGCTTCTAAGGAGTCGGCATCATTTTTCTTAATTCCGCTGTCGCTTTCGTTACAACCGGCTCAGCCCAAACTTCCTGACCGTAGAGTTCGATGAGGCCTTTGAGGGCCCGCTGGCGATCGACCGGCAACTCTGTCGCTAAAATTCGGTTATAAAGATTTTCAAGTTGCGAGGTTTTCACTTTTTCGAATTCCGGATCCCGCTTTGCCTCAAATTCGCTCTGCAATCTTCTTGCGAATCGCGTCCAAGACTTCTCCTCACTCGAGAGTAGATCCTCCGGATATGCATCTAGGAAAGCTGAGAGTCTGGCTTTCGAATGAGCCAAATCGCTATCTTTGTCTCGCACGATAGGACCCAGGGCCGAAATGATCGCGTCTTGTCCTTGCGTTGCGGTTTTATGTGAGCGTTGCAAATAACGCAGTCGCTTCAGGTAGTCGACCTCTTGGGCAGCCGTTTCGATCTCCCCTATTCGAGAGTCCTCGGGATATTTTTGCTTGAAAGCGTTTATCTGATCCTCAAGATCCAGCAATCGATTCTCATCGCCCGTTGCCATCGCATTGTGAATCGGTTCATAGAGTTGGCCAGGATCTACGGGTCTTGAAAAGTAGTAGAAAGCCCCTAAACAAGCGAGCAAAGCAGCGATGATTAACCCGATCTCTGCCCATCGCTCCCTTTCTTTTGTTACCGGATCCACCGTTTCGAAAATAGTCGCACGCGCTCGATCCCGATCGGTCACTTCACTAAAGGTCGACCCTCTCGAAGTGGAGATACCTTCTGCTGTTGGATGCTTGACCAACGAATTGCCAGTAACATGCTCTTGGGTGGCCTCGTCGGGCGAGCTAGGGATTCTCTCTGAACGCCCATCGGTCACCATAGGGATATCAGGAGTCGTGTTCGAGTCGAGCTTACGATGTTCCCGTCCACCTTTGGGTGGATCGATGCGGGTGGCATCGTGGTAGGGGGAATCAGACAAGTCGGCAGCAGATTGCAAAGAGCTTACGTCGACACTCGTCGATTCCGGACTCTTCTTAATTTTCTCGTCTGATACAACATCGCCATCAGCTCTGGTGACCGATTTTTCAGCTTCGATTCGTCGCAGACCGGCGCGCAGGGACTGGAGTCGATTCATGGTCAAATAAGCCGTTGCGGGTCGTTTGTTCGGCTCGCGACTGAGCAACTCATCGACCAGTTTGCAGAAATCCTCTGGCGCCGATTTCGCTAGCTGGCTCAATGGGGTGTAGATTCCATACCGAACGTTAAAGAGGATTTCCGGCATGCTATTGCCGGTAAAGGGAGGGCGCCCTGACAAACACGAATAGCAAATCGCGCCTAACGCATAAAGGTCGCTACGAGGGGTTGCCACTAGACCTTCGGCTTGCTCGGGAGGCATAAAATCCGCCGTGCCAACGGTGGACCCTGGGATTGTTGCATTCATACTCCCGAACAATCGGGAAATACCAAAATCCAGCAGTTTGATATTGTTTTCGGGTGTAATCATCAGGTTCGCAGGTTTAAGATCGCGATGGATGATCCCGAAATCATGCGCCTGTTTGAGTGCACTGGCGATATCGATTGCCCAGTCGAGTACTAACTGCCAGTCGAGCTTCCCTGCGAGTTTAAGTTTTTGGTGAAGGTTGATGCCATCGATGTATTCCATCGAATAGTAGGGTATGGAATGGTGGTCTCCGATTCCGATCAACCGAACGATATTCGGATGTTTTAGCCTGATGAGCGTCTGAATCTCAGCTTCAAATCGGCGCTGGAATCGTGGCTCACTTGCAAGCTCTTCCGAAATGATCTTCACAGCCACACGATCCTTATTCGTTTCATGGATCGCTTCGTATACTGTCCCCATGCCGCCACGGCCGAGTAGACGTATTACGCGATAGGGGCCTAGATAATCGGGACTAGGGTGTACCATCCTCTATTGCCCTTTGGCTGGACCATTGGAACGCAAGTAACTGATAATACCTGCGATTTCTTCGATCGTGAGCAGTTGTTCGAATCCCTCAGGCATCAACGAACGCTCCGAGGTCTTGATCTGCTCAATCTGCGACTTGTCTAAGCTCTCGATTCGACCGTTGCTGCTTACCCATTCGATACTCGTTTCGTCCTCTCGCAGTTTTAAACCTGTAAGCGATTCACCGTCAAGAGTCCTAGCTTGGAAAACCCAATACTTCTCCTCGACGGATCGATTCGGATCGAGGATCCCGTTGATCCATGCCTCATTGGTCCAATGGTTCAGACCTCGTAGGTTCGGAGCCAAACTCTCTTCGTACTGCTCGTCACGCTTTCTCCCTTCATGGCACACTGCACAATGCTTCTGATAAGCGACTTGGCCGACGCTCGCGTCAGGTTTGCTGGGCCAACGCAACAATGCTTCTTTGACGATCGCAGGGCGATCGGCTCCGGGTGCCGGACCAAAGATATCACTCGCTATAGTCGACACATTTTCGGCAGAACTACCTCGGAGGGCTTGAATTGTCACTGCATCGATATCAGCAATCGGTATCCGGCCTTGCTTTACTTGTCCTAAAATCTCCGAAGCACCTTCGGCGCTTTGCACAAGTTTATTGAGGACCACTGATCTGCTGACCAACGAAAGGTCTTTCCATCGCTCGAGCATCTTGGTTGCAGAAACTCCGCCTAGTCCGACAAACGCAAGCGCAAGCTCGCTATCGATCGATGATTGTTCGCCCCTGGTTAGTGCATCGAGCAGTAAATTGTGATCCTCTGTCCAAGCCGATCCCATTCGAGAAGTCATAAGGTTCAATCCTGCGATTAAATTCGATGGCTCGACCCTTGTTGAGTCCTTCGAAAAACTTCTCCAAGAACCCCTTGCTGAGTCTATAATTCGCTCGATTAAATCTTCGTCCAGTCCGGAAGCGTCCCCGGCAGCGAAATGCTTGGCTAACAAGTAATGCCACGCTGGCCTCGGCCCCTGATGGCTTGATACCGATCGGAGAAGCTCTCCTCGAAATTCCTTGGATACTTTGGGAACCAGCTTTTCTGCAACCTTCTGCAGATTCTTAATATCCTGCTTGCTAGCAAGCACATCACGAAGGACTTCATCGATGCATGCGGGATTCAAAAAATTGGATGCCTCGAGCATCCATGGATCCTGCGCATGTTCGACCAACACCTTGGATATCAACGTCACCGGCAGACGGGAGTCCTGACTCGATTCGACGGCTACCGACATCGCCAAAGCTGCAGAATTACTGATCAGTTCTGGATCGATCACCAACCATAATCGACTTCTGATCTCTTCGTTTAATCCGAGCCTATCGATATTCTCCACTAGAAAGCGAAGCGTCTGAGCATCGCTTGACCGAACGATTGCATCGAGTTTATCGATCGGAAAACCACGCAGATTGATCAAGATGCTTGCGACCCGTACCCGAACGGCAGCCTGGTGGCTTTCTATAAGCAATCGCTGCAGTTCCTGCACGATACTGCCATGGCTTGGATTATCGGTTTTCAGCAAACGGCCTAATAGAACTTGCTGCGCAAGATCGGCTCTGGCTGAATTCATTCCGCCTATTTCAGCGATCAACTCGGAATCGGTTTTCTTTTCAAGATCGCCAATAGGGATCGGGTTAAAATCCGTGCGTCGGATTCGGTAAATCCGACCTCGGTCCTCTCCGGCTCGAAGGTTGATGCGTCGTTGCCACTCTTCGGGAATCCACTCTGGATGCTCGATGACATAGCGATACATGTCGACGAGCCACATGGTTCCATCGGGAGCATTCTCGATGCGCACCGGGCGGAACCATGGATCTGTGCTTCGAATAAATTCGCTCTTGCTGTCAGCAGCGATGCGATTGGCTGCCCAAGTTGCCCCGGACGGCTTGAGCTCATAACGAACCACCAAGTTGTGAACAGGCTCACACACCATTGCAAAGCCGCGCATGTCCTGGCCTAAACCCTCGCCTCGGTTGATTACAGTGCTACAAGCTGAGGTGAATCGATTAATGGCATACAGGTCATTGAATCGATCGGCTTGTTGACTGATCGGGAAAACCGGGGGAATACTCGGTGGGTTGGTGATCAACTGGTAACGGCGTTTGGGACGATACCCACTTCTGTCAATCCAACTTTGTGGAAACACATAGTGAAACATCGGCAAACTATTTTCATTCCCAAACCAGTTGCCGTACTCGTCGGTAGTCCTTATGAACTGAGTGACTCCAGTTTCCAATCGCAAGTCACCAGCGATAGGATCCAAGCTTAGATCCGAACCGGAGATCCGCATCTGTTTAGCATCACCATTTTTGTTGGTCACAGTGACGCTGTTGGCGCCTCCTCCGGGGCCAAAATAGAGTCGATGGTCCATCCCGTAAGTAAAACCATGAACTCGATGCTGAGGGTTCCCCTCAGGAAAACCCGTAACGTAAATCTGTTTGTGATCGCATTTGCCATCTCCATCGGTGTCCTCTGCATAGAAGATATCAGGTGCGCAAGCGATGATGACCCCTGGCCCCCAAGCGTAGATTCCAGCCGGATAATTCAGTCCATCTAGGAACACCGTGCTCTTGTCCATGACGCCATCCCCATCGGTATCTGAAAGGGTTTTGACGCAACCGGTTTTGCCACCACCTAGGGGATAATCTCCCATCTCGACGACCCAGACCGTGCCGTCGGTTCCCCAGGCGATTCCTACTGGGTCGGTCACCAGTGGTTCGCTCGCGACGAGTTCGATCGTGTATCCATCGGGAACCTCGATGCTAGCGAGCGATTCTTGCGGACTGCGTGGCTCGTCGGCAAGTCGTTGCTGTTTGGTCATTTGCAAGACACGATCAACAATTTTGTTTTCGGTACCAGACTCCCATCTCCCTGGTTGCCCGTAGTAAAGCATCGATCCGTCAACCTCGTAGCCGCCTTCGCCTCGAACCCGTTCGCTAGCGACATAAGCGAACACATCGTCGACATAGCCTGCGACCCAGACGTTTTCGAACTGGCTGAGCTCCTTTTCAAGTCGGATTTGATAGTCGACGACGACCTCACCCCCCATGAATACCCAGGCAAGATCCTTACCAAAACTCCAAAGATGCACTGGGGCCGGATAAGTCTCTGGGATACGGTCCTTACGAGACAAGAGCTCTAACCAGTTGTTCGCAAAATTGCGTTCATGGGCGGAATTGCTCTTTTGCATCGACTCGAGTTTTTGCTTATTGGGCCGCTCGCTCGCAAGTGCCACGAGCATAAACGCGGCGTTGGTCGGTTGAGGAAGGGGCTTGAGTTCATTACCCAATACCGTTTGCACCGACTCGGCCATCTCAGCCCCGTGCTTACGTGATAGCTCGATCGTTCCTCGTGGATTTGGATTTGCATCTGCACCGCAACCGATAATCGGCAGGGCGATGCATCCGGGATTCTTCGATTCGATAATCCCCGCCGAGATCCCCCCCCAGTCTCCACTGATCTTATTCTCATTCGGCGAGATCGAAGTGCTATGGCATGCGTACTGGTAAGACACAGCCACGAGCTTGCCCGCATCGTCGCGAACTCGCAAAACACGAACATTACGATCCACTGGACCTTCGTCGACTGTTCCGATGCCAACCCACTGCTTATCCTTGAGCATCCGCCGATTGATCGCGAATTCCGCTCTGCCCAGACCGTATTCGACTTTGCCCGGTTTAAGCTTGGCTTTGGCTTCGAGAATCACTTGAGCCACACGCTCGATATTCATTTCGGTCGTGCGTACCATCGCTTGCTGCTCTGCGTCGGGCATCGGAACACCGAATAGATTTGGAATCAACCCGTCCAAATGTGGCGCTGTATGCGAATGGGTCGTGCAAAATACAATCCTCGAGCGGGGGATTTTCAAAGTCGGGAGCACTTTGTCGAGTATCCGCTCGGTCATCACGGCTGAGATGCCGATCGCATCGATCGAAACGATCACGAGCGAATCGGGCTGGAGTCCCTCGGTAGGCTCTTTGGATTCGGGGCTTTGCGGAGACATGATCAAGGCTCGGGCCCAGAGCCGATCCTCGATTCCATCCGAAGGGGCCAGTCGGCTAGCATATCCGCTGAGTCGGACGGGCTCTTCGGGAGTGATGTCTATTTTTGACGCACCCACAAGCCAATTGCTGGAGATACCATCGACTGAAGCTTCAGCTTCAGATGCGTGTGCCAAATGGAGTGCCAAGGGACATCCGAAGAGCAGGACAAGACAAGCGACAAGCGGTCTCATGATCACCTCGTAAGAGCGTAGGGTTTATCCGAAGGGATTATAACCAAACAAAACTGCCAAATGCGACCGAAAGATCACCGCTTGCTTGCGTAAATTGCCAAACCTAGCGAGCTTTCTGGAACTTGGCCCCGATCTGCAATCGATTGACTAAGGTTCGCGGATTTAAAGTGTGCATCCTGCCGATTGGAAAACCGCATCGAGCACCTGCTGGGTTTGAAGTGTCATTCTCCCCCAGGATTCTTCAGGGCTGGAGCCTCTGAGGAGGTTATGGAAGTTGTCGAACATGTTGATCTCCTGGCTTGGAGAATGACCTGAATCGTATTCAGCAATCGAAAACCTCTTGGTTCGGCGGTGCATGTGGAAATCGCAAACATCGGTCACAAATTCCGGTTGATTCAGATCGAATCCGACATTCGATCCGTACAGGGGAAGAACGAAATCATCGATCCAGATGCTCCCCTTTTCGCCGCTGATGTGGCACCATTGCTGATGCTCGGTCGCAAAAGAGCAATAGAAATTTGCTGAGACTCCGTTGTCGAACTGCATCTCTGCGCTGAACTCCATGGGTACGGGTTTTGGGCTCGAATCTCCTTGCAAGGTCGAGATGCAGCGTGAGGTGATCGAAGTTGGCATCCTCCAACCATTGATCCAAAGAATCATGCGGATGGTATACCATCCTAAATCGCCTAACGATCCATGAGGCTCATAGCTCGAATTCGAACGGATATTTTTGGTTCTAAACTCCGTGTCACCATTGAAAGAAAATTGGGTGGCAATTCTTTTGATGGCACCGATTGCCGATGGGTCTTGTAGCGTCTGGCGAAGTTGCTCCAAACGTCGGCTGTGCATGAACATCACTCCATCCATGAATTGGACTTTATTTCTTTTGCACTCATCGAGGATCTCCTGAACATCCGCGGCGGTCAAAGCGGCAGGCTTCTCTGCGAGAATATGCTTCCCATGCTTGGCTGCTGCCAGAATCCATTCTTTGCGCAATCCCGTTGGGAGGGGAATGTAGACAGCATCGACATCTTTGCTTTCCAGCAAGGATTGGTAATTGCCGAAAGCTTTGGGGCTAGCTTCAAAGGGACAATTCGCTTGACATTCGTCGATGAATCGCTGGGCCGATCCCGTGTCGCGGCTAGCGACGGCTACAACTTGACCATGCTTGCTCCGGGAGATCGCCCGCCAGTTCTTCTTAGCGATTCCAGCCGTCGATAAAATTCCCCAGCGACAGGTTTCCGATTTCAAAGGCATCATGTTCCGTTCGAACTCTCTTTTCAAGGTAAAGCCAAGTGCATCCAAATAGGTTTTCCAGTTATACTAAAATCTCGTTCGATTGTGAGCCCCGATGAAACCCTTGCGAAAAGCTTCAGGCGGTCAAAATGATGGAAAGCCAGATCATTGCCAAGTCCCGCTTGGCATTCGTGCTCTTGATCTTATTGGAAGTCCTATTGCAAGTGTCTCGCCCGCTGTTTGCAGAAACCTCTCATGCGACCGCAAGGCCCCCCAACATCGTCTTGATTCTGGCCGATGATCTTGGATATGGGGATTGTGGATGCTACGGCCAAACGCGACTGCGCACCCCCAACATCGATCGACTCGGTAAAGACGGTATGCGTTGGACGCAATTCTATGCTGGGTCGACCGTCTGTGCACCGAGCCGCTGCGTGTTGATGACAGGCAAGCACACCGGTCGATGTTTGATTCGGGGCAATTCGAAGGAATCTCTTCCTCCCTCAGAGATTATCTTTC
>Ga0315902_10006042_pt1 | contig 16911 bp, 15 predicted proteins | sample LakEriMetagenome_9_FD_203523 | JGI IMG/M metagenome (GOLD analysis project Ga0315902, IMG submission 203523) | Freshwater fungal communities from buoy surface, Lake Erie, Ohio, United States - Buoy 12 MA117 | ecosystem: Environmental > Aquatic > Freshwater > Lake > Lake biofilm | place: USA...
TGAAGTTCTCGCCGACCCTTCGCCGGTCGTCGGACTTCCTGACGCAGAATATGTGGAACTGCACAATCCGACAAGTGAGTCATTCAATCTGCAAAACTGGAAATACATTAATAGCACCACCAGTGCAACGCTGCCCGATTATACCCTCGGACCGGGTGAATACGTCATTCTGTGCGATGATGACAACGCAGCATTCTTCTCCCCATCGCCTGTGATCGGACTACCTTCATTTACTGCCCTTACTAACACTGGAGACAGCCTTACACTGCGCAATGCAGCGGATGATATCATTGACATTCTAGTGTACTCGATTGCATGGTATGATAGTCCGGAGAAGGACGATGGCGGCTGGTCGCTTGAACAGGTCAATCCCGAATTTCCCTGCGGCGGAAGCGCCAACTGGAAAGAGTCCGTGAGTGCATCCGGCGGCACGCCGGGGGCAGTCAACTCGGTATTTGATAATAACCCGGACGTCACCGCTCCAACTGTCACCCTTGTACTGGTCAACTCACCGCAATCCGTTACTATCGTCTTTTCTGAAACAATGTCACAGGACGTGCAAGGCACCTTGAGCATGATTCCGTTTTTCGCCTTCAGCGGATTGAACTGGAATAACGATCTCACACAACTCTCTGCCACTGTCACACCGGCAATTGATGCAGGAATTCCGTACGAGCTCGAGATCAGCGGCTGGGCTGATTGCTCGGGGAATGAAATGGCTGCCACCACAGCGGATGTGATCATCGGATTCACGCCCACACCCGGCGATATCCTGATCAACGAAATCATGCCCGATCCTGATCCTCAGATCGCGGGTCCGGCAGCAGAATACATCGAACTCTATAACACCAGCGATCAGCTCATCGATCTCAAAGGGTGCATGATTAATGAAGAACCATTTACGGTGCAGACATTGATTCAACCGGGCGGATACCTCATCGTTGCGGATCTCGACAATGCGTTTTCATTCATTCCATATCCCGATGCTGCATTTCTTCCCGGTTTTCCCGGGCTCACGAACAGCGGACTTGAACTGGTACTTCAGGATGCAGAGGGCGCTATTCTTGATCAGGTCACCTATGATATCACGTGGTATAATGATGCCGCGAAAGATGACGGAGGTTGGTCCCTTGAACTGATTAACCCCGAAGATCCTTGCAGCGATCGCACGAACTGGACGGCATCGGTGGACCCGCGCGGCATGACCGCCGGTGAGCAGAATTCTGCCTATGACACTTCACCGGATACACAAGCACCACAATTTGTCCTGTTGCTGAATGAACCATTTGGTTCGGTAACACTGCTCTTCAACGAGCCGTTGGAATCAAACTCTATTTCTTCACTGCAATGGAGTATCAACGGAGAGGTGCAATCGAACACCGGTGCGTTGATCCCGGATGATAAGCTCTCTTCATTGATCCTTCCGCTTCCTTTAGATCTCCAACCTGGAATCGTCTATGCCATTGCTGCAAGCGGAGTGACGGACTGCTGGGGCAATGCGATGAATCCGCTCACGGCATCATTTGCGCTTCCTGAGGCTGCGCAGGCAGGCGATCTACTCATTAATGAGATTCTTTTCAACCCGAATACACCCGGTCAGGATTTCGTGGAAATCGTGAACATCAGCCCACGCGCCATTTCCCTTCAGGGATGGCGACTTGCCAATGAAGAAAACGGCGCACCCAATGATCCGGATGACATCAGCGAAGCGTCTGTGGTGCTGCTTCCCGGACAATACCTCGTGTTGACCGAAGCAGGACATTCACTGGAAACCTGGTATCCGTTTACCCGCAGCGACCGCATCTGGCTCATGGAAGATGTGCCGACGTTCAATACCGGCGACGGTACTTGCTACCTGCTTATGCCTGATGGTGCGGTGAGTGATGTGATGCGCTACACCGAAGACATGCACTATCCGCTGCTCGACGAAGTGAAAGGAGTATCGCTGGAGCGCATTGATTTCAACCGCCCGTCGGATGACCTCACCAACTGGGCAAGTGCCGCCGAATCACAGGGATTTGCAACGCCGGGGTATATGAACTCACAGTCATTCTCCACCGGAATCGGAGATGATGACATCACGCTCGACCCGATGGTTTTTTCTCCGGACAACGACGGGTATCAGGACAATCTGGTGATCTCTTACCGCCTTCCCGAATCCGGACTTGCAGGCAATATCACTATTTACACCAGCGATGGAGTGCGCGTTCGCCGGCTCATGCGGAATGAACTGCTCGGCACGGAAGGACAGATATCATGGAATGGATTCGGCGATCAGGGAGAAAAACTCGCCATCGGCGTGTACCTCGTGTACTTCGAAACGTTTAGCGAAACCGGACAAGTGAGCAGGATTAAAAAATCGTGCGTACTTGCACATCCACTTGGATCCAATTGATGTACCCTGTCCGCACTCCGTCCGTCATCCGCACACTTGCACCGTATGCGGTGTGGACACTGCCTGCGGAAGAAAAAGTGGTGTACCTCACATTCGATGACGGTCCGACACCAGGCATCACTGAACAGGCCCTGGACATTCTTCGGCAACACCGGGCCAAAGCCACGTTTTTCTGTTTGGGTAAAAATGTGGCCGCAAACCCTGCGCTATTCAGCCGGCTTACAGAAGAAGGCCATCACGTCGGGCACCATAGCTGGTCACACGCCGATGGGTGGAAATCTGAGAACTATGCCTACATCCGCGAAGTACTGAAAGGCGCACAGAGCGTGAACACCAGTTTGTACAGGCCGCCTTACGGAAGGATAACCCCCCGGCAGGCTCAAAGCATCTGTCAGCGCTTCCGGCTGATCATGTGGGATATTGTGAGCGGAGATTTTGACATTCATCTGTCGCCCGAAACGTGCACCCACAACGTCGTACGCAATGCCCGTCCGGGAAGCATCATCGTCTTTCACGACAGCGTAAAAGCTGCACCACGCATGCTCAAAAGCCTTCCGGAAGTATTGAAGACCCTGAAGGAAAAAGGCTACCGCTTTGAGCCCATTCCCTATGAAGGTAAACGTTAGACCGTTATTGCCGTCCTTTGCACCGTGTACGTCAAGCCTAAAAAACACCTCGGCCAGCATTTTCTGCGCAATGATGAAATCTGCGCGAACATCGCTGCGGCGCTGAAGCACCCCACGGCTTTCAACAGCATTCTGGAAATTGGTCCGGGCACCGGTGCACTCACGCGCCACCTCATCGGACTTCACAATAAAGAACTGTATGTTGCTGAAGTGGACCACGAATCCATTGCGTGGCTGCAGGTTCATTTTCCCACGCTGAAGGGGCGCATCCTCAATGAAGACGTACTGCGTATGCCTTTGCCTGAGCGTATCTCCGGACAAGTGGCAGTGATCGGCAATTTTCCGTACAACATTTCTTCCCAGATTCTTTTTTGGGTGCTCAATCATAAAGATCAGGTTCCCGAAGTGGTTGGCATGTTTCAGAAGGAAGTTGCCATGCGCATTGCCGGCGGTCCGGGAAACAAAGACTACGGAATACTCTCTGTGCTCATTCAGGCCTACTACGATGCCGAATATCTGTTCTCTGTAGATGAACACGAATTCGATCCTCCCCCGAAGGTGAAAAGCGGAGTAATTAGACTTGTTCGCAAAACCGAACAATCACTCGGTTGCGATGAGAAGCAGTTCATCCGCGTGGTGAAAACAGCGTTCAATCAGCGCAGAAAAACCATGCGAAATTCGCTGCGTTCGATGGTTCATGATGCGGAGCTACTCGCTGATCCGGTATTCAACAAGCGGCCCGAACAATTGTCTGTGGCTGAATTCGTGGAGCTTACCAAGAGGATTGCAGGATCCCATCCGCAGTCATAAATGCGGTAAACATGTGCTAATTTTGAAACAGCTCAGGAGCTTAACGCAGTGATTACCCGCGCCACCATCGACCGCATAATGCAAACCGCCGTCATCGAAGAGGTGATCGGCGACTTCGTGCATCTCAAGAGGGCGGGTTCAACGTACAAGGGACTTTCGCCGTTCTCCAACGAAAAAACTCCGAGTTTCTTCGTCGTGCCTGCCAAAGGAATTTACAAAGACTTCAGTTCCGGGAAGGGCGGCAATGTGATTGACTTTCTCATGGAGCATGAGAAGATGTCGTATCCGGAAACCCTTCGGTGGCTGGCTGCAAAGTATCAGATTGCCATCGAGGAAGACAAAGAACTTACCGATAAGGACAAAGAGGAGCGCACCGAGCGGGAAAATATTTCCGTGGTTTCTGAATTCGCACTGAAGTGGTTTCAGGAGCAGTTGCACGAAACCGATGAAGGCAAAGCCATCGGACTTTCCTATTTTCAGGAACGCGGATTCAGGGATGACATCATCCACAAGTTTCAGCTCGGGTATTGTCCGGACGGCTGGGATCGCATGACCAAAGCCGCGCTAAACGCCGGCTACACCCTCGAGTATCTCATCAAGGCCGGACTCACACGCGACCGCGAAGGCAAAGCCTACGACTTCTTCCGCGGGCGGGTCATGTTCCCGATCCACAACATCTCAGGCAAAGTGATCGCCTTTGCGGGACGCACGCTGAAAGCCGAGAAGGACATTGCCAAATACTTCAACAGTCCGGAGAGCGAACTCTACCACAAGAGCAATGTGCTCTTCGGTATGCACCTTGCGAAGAATGGCATTGTAAAGCACGACATGTGCTACCTCGTGGAAGGCTACACTGACGTGATTTCCCTGCATCAGGCGGGCATCGAAAATGTGGTGGCGTCCAGCGGTACCAGTCTGACGGAAGGACAGATCCGTCTGGTCAAACGCTACACCCAGCAGATCACGATCCTGTATGACGGTGATGCGGCAGGAATCAAGGCGAGCTTCCGCGGAATCGACATGATTCTTCAGGAAGGACTCAATGTGCGCGTGGTGTTGTTTCCTGACGGAGATGATCCTGACAGCTACGCGCGCAAACACACCGGAGAAGAAATCCGCGAGTTCATCTCTGCGAATGCACAGGATTTCATTCGCTTCAAAACTTCCCTCCTGCTTGAAGAAGCAGGTGCAGATCCCATCAAGCGGGCCGGACTGATCCGCGGCATCGTGGAGAGTATCGCGCTGATTCCAGATGCTATTCAGCGCAGTGTGTTCATTCAGCAATGCAGCACACTTCTTCAGATTAATGAAGACGTGCTCGTGCAGGAGATGAATAAAGTCATCCGCGCGAAGTTCAGCAAGCAGGGCAAGGAAGAAGCGCCTGTGCTGGATGAAACGCCGGCTGACGGACTTCCTGTGACAGAGCGTACGGCGGTATTCAATCTGTATTATCAGGAAAAAGACCTCGTGCGACTGCTGTTGTCATACGGCGATCACACCATCGTGCTCACCGGCCGCACCGAAGAGGATGAAGAGATCACGCAGGAAGTGCCTGTCTCCCGGTATCTCCTGCACAACCTCAAGGTGGATGAAATTGAACCCGAAACGCCGGTATATGCCCGTATTCTTCGCGAGTACGAAGAGCTGATGGCGGGCGAGCAGGCTCGTCCGCTCGATGAAATGATTCGCCACACGGATGCCGAAATCAGTCAGAACATCTCCGATCTCCTGACCACGCAATACACCCTGAGTGAAAACTGGAGCAACAGGCACCAGATCTATCCCGAAACTGAAGAGATGAACCTGCGCCGGGCGGCGAACGACTGCCTTTTCCGCCTCAAGCAGCGGAAGGTGGAAAAGATGATCGAACGCCTACAGGAAGAACTCGGGAATCCCGGATTGAGCGAAGAACAGCAGGATGACCTGCTCAAAGAGCAGCGCGAACTTGATAAAGCAAAGGCGGCTCTGGCTAATTACTTCGGCACAGTCATTTCCCGCTGATCACCCTTTCCAGACGACTGAGCATTTTACCGGCTGGATTTGGCCTCAATACCAGATTCATGGTATTTTTGTGGCCGAAAGCCTATTTAGATTTTTTCTAAATAATTTCAGAAACCGCGAACAAACGGGCCTTTCCGCTTGTTTGCCCCAGCACATTAAGCGACATGATCAAAGTAACAGAAAGCGCAAAAGAACAAGTCACGAAGCTCATCCGCGATGAGCAGCATCCGGAAGGAGCATTCGTTCGGGTTGGAGTAGAAGGTGGCGGATGCAGCGGCCTGATGTACCAGCTCACCTTTGATACTGCCACCAAAGAAGGCGACCAGGTGTTTGAAGACAATGGCGTGAAGGTGGTGGTTGACCGCAAGAGTTTCCTTTACCTCGTGGGCACTGAGCTCGAGTATACAGGTGGACTGAACGGCAAAGGTTTCGTATTTAAAAACCCAAACGCAAGCCGCACCTGTGGCTGCGGAGAAAGCTTCTCCATCTGACATGGCATACGAAGGCGACGAGATACTCGATCATATTACCTCGAAGGAATATGAGTTCGGTTTCACCACAGACATTGAAACCGACAAAGCTCCTCCGGGACTGAATGAGGATATCATCCGACTCATTTCAAAAAAGAAAAACGAGCCGGAATGGCTCCTGAACTGGCGTCTCGAAGCCCTCAAGATCTGGCGCACGATGACCGAGCCGGAATGGGCGCATGTCACCTATCAGAAGCCCGACTTTCAGGCCATCAGCTACTACGCAGCACCCAAGCAGAAAAAGCAATACGAAAGCCTCGATGACATCGATCCGGAAATGCGCCGCACAATGGATCGCCTGGGAATTTCACTTGACGAGCAGAAACGACTCACTGGTGTTGCTGTTGACTTCGTGATGGACTCCGTATCCGTAGCCACCTCATTCAAAGAAAAGCTCGCTGAGCTCGGCATCATCTTTTGCTCCATGAGCCAGGCCATCAAGGAGCATCCTGAACTGGTGAAGAAATACCTCGGCTCAGTCGTTCCGCGCACAGATAACTTCTATGCCGCTTTGAACAGCGCGGTATTTACCGACGGTTCATTCTGCTACATTCCGAAAGGAGTGCGCTGTCCGATGGAACTTTCCACCTATTTCCGCATCAACGAAAAAGGTACCGGACAATTTGAGCGTACGCTCGTGATCGCTGATGAAGAAAGCTATGTGAGTTATCTCGAAGGCTGTACCGCACCGCAGCGTGATGAAAACCAGTTGCACGCCGCAGTGGTGGAACTCGTTGCCCTGAAGGACGCGGAGATCAAATACAGCACCGTCCAAAACTGGTATCCCGGAGATAAGGACGGAAACGGAGGTGTATTCAACTTCGTGACCAAGCGCGGATTGTGTGACGGCGAGCGCTCGCGCATTTCGTGGACGCAGGTGGAGACCGGCTCAGCGATCACCTGGAAATACCCGAGCTGCATCCTGAAAGGAGATTACTCACAAGGTGAGTTCTACTCCGTTGCAGTGACCAATAATATGCAGCAGGCCGATACCGGAACGAAAATGATCCACATCGGCAAGCACACAAAAAGCACAATTATTTCAAAAGGAATCTCCGCCGGAAAGAGCCAGAACTCTTACCGTGGACTCGTGCAGATCAACCGAACTGCTGAACACGCGCGGAACTTCTCGCAGTGTGACTCACTGCTGATGACTGACCGCTGCGGTGCCCATACCTTCCCGTACATCGAAGTAAATAATAAGACCGCGCGGGTAGAACACGAAGCAACTACTTCGAAGATTGGTGAGGACCAGATTTTCTACTGCCTGCAGCGCGGACTCGATGAAGAAAAGGCGATCTCGATGATTGTGAACGGCTATGCAAAGGAAGTGCTCAACAAACTCCCGATGGAATTCGCGGTAGAAGCGCAGAAACTGCTGGCTATTTCACTGGAAGGATCAGTAGGATAATGAATGAAAAACGACTAACCACGAAGACACAAAGAATAAGAAGAATCATGAAGATTTGACTCTGTGTCCCTTCATATGCCTTTATGCCTTCGTGGTGAAATGAATACCTCAAATGCTAAGCATCAAAAACCTCCACGCTCAGATTGAGCAAAACGAAATCCTCCGCGGACTGAACCTCGAAGTAAAGCCCGGAGAAGTACACGCCATCATGGGCCCGAACGGATCGGGCAAATCCACTCTTGCCTCTGTGCTTGCAGGTCGCGAAGAGTACGAGATAACATCAGGCGAAGTGACTTTTCAGGGAAAAGACCTTCTCGAAATGGCGCCTGAAATCCGCGCGCGGGAAGGCATATTTCTCGCCTTTCAATATCCCGTGGAGATTCCTGGCGTGAGCAACATCAACTTCCTCAAGGCAGCTGTCAATGAAGTGCGCACCCACCGCGGACTTCCATCCCTCACTGCGAAGGAGTTCCTGCAACTGGTGAATGAAAAGTCCGCGCTCGTTGAACTCGATGGTCGCCTGGCCAACCGCTCCGTGAACGAAGGATTCAGCGGCGGAGAGAAAAAGCGCAACGAAATATTCCAGATGGCCATGCTGGACCCCACACTGGCCATTCTTGATGAAACCGATTCCGGCCTGGATATCGATGCACTTCGCATTGTGGCAAATGGCGTAAATGCTATGCGCTCACCCGAACGTTCATTCGTGGTAATCACTCACTACCAACGCCTGCTCGATTACATCGTGCCCGACTTTGTGCACGTGCTCTACAAAGGCCGTATCGTGAAAAGCGGAACAAAAGAACTCGCGCTGGAGCTGGAAGAAAAAGGATACGACTGGATCAAAGAAGAAGCCGCAACGGTATAAGCGCATTGCACATGGAAACCACGACCGCTTCTAAAAAGGACCAGTTGCTCGAACAGTTGAGCGCTCACTCTTCCGCACTGAGCGGAGCCTTTCCGGCGCTGACGACAGCCGCGCAGGAAGCGCTTACGACACTCGATTTTCCCACCACGCGTCAGGAAAATTGGAAATACACACGCACGACTAAAATCTCCGGTGAAAACTGGACCGTTCAGCCATCCGGTGCAGCAATCACTGCAGATGAATGGCGCATTGCGGGACTTGATGTACACGAACTCGTATGGGTGAACGGATTCTTCCGCGCCGATCTGTCATATTCAGAGATGCCTGCCGGATTGTCCATTGGAAAGCCCGCAGCGCACACACCGAGGCATGAAGAAGAAGTTGCAATGGATTTCTTCTCCGCATTGCACGAAGCACACTGCACCGATGCACTCGTGATCCGTGCAGAAAAGGGAAAGAAGATTGCGAAGCCCGTTCATGTCCTATTTATCCAGCATGGCTCAGCACCACTCGCTCAGCCGCATCTCTTTCTGGAAACAGCAGAACTCGCGGAGTTGGAGGTGATCGTCTCCTTCATTTCCTCAGACGGCGAAAAAGCCTTTTGCAACGCAGTCATCGAAGGCAATGCTGGAGCTTCCTCCACACTCACCTGCACACTCATCGAACGCGAAGGCGCACAAAACGCACTGATTTGCCGCTCGCTGTTTTCACTGGACCGCGATGCGGTGTTTCACATACACACGCATACGATCAGCGGAAACTGGGTGCGCAATGACTTGCATATTCGTCTGAATGGCACAGGCATCAACGCCTTCCTGAACGGCATCTACTTGCCACGCGAATCCCAACACATCGACAATCACACCCTTGTGGATCACCGCCATCCGCATTGTGAATCCAACGAACTGTACAAGGGTGTACTGAGCGATCGCGGAAAAGCAGTATTCAACGGCAAGGTGTACGTGCAGCTTGACGCGCAAAAGACCAATGCGTATCAGAACAATGCGAACATCATGCTGAGTGATGACGCATCAGTATACACCAAGCCTGAACTCGAAATTTATGCGGATGATGTGAAGTGCAGTCACGGTTCTACCACCGGACAACTCGATGAGCAGGCCATATTCTATCTGCGCGCCCGCGGCCTGGGAGAAGACAATGCGCGTCGCCTCCTTACCACTGCATTCATTCATGAAGTACTCGATCGTGTAGAGTCTGAACCTCTTCGCAACTACGTGGTTGAATTACTGAAGAAAGAAGACTTGCTGCTCGATTGAGCGCCCGTAACATGACATCCACCGATACACCCCGAATTACTGACGCGGAAATACGCGATCAGTTTCCGTTGCTTCATCAGAAGCTCGGAAAGTATGATCTGGTGTATCTGGACAATGCGGCTACCACGCAAAAGCCGCAGTCCGTTATTGATGCCATTGCGCATTACTACACACGCGACAACGCCAATATCCACCGCGGCGTGCATCAGATTGCCACACGAGCCACGGAAGCATTTGAGGCAAGCAGGGAAAGCGTGCAGCGCTTTCTGAATGCCGCACACAAGGAAGAAATTGTCTTCACCTCCGGAACGACAGACGCCATTAACCTGGTCGCGCAGACCTGGGGCAGAGCTGATCTCATGCCGGGCGATGAAATTGTGGTTTCTGAAATGGAACACCACTCCAACATCGTTCCGTGGCAGATGCTCGCTAAGGAAAAAGGCGCCATTCTCAAAGTCATTCCGGTAACCGAGAATGGAGAGTGGAATCTGGAGTCGCTTGATGCCCTGATCGGCAGCCGAACGAAACTCATCGCAGTCAACCACGTTTCCAATGCTCTGGGAACCATCAACCCGGTGCATGAAGTGGTGAGTCGCGCCAGAAAAGTCGGAGCCTGCGTGCTACTCGACGGCGCTCAGGCAGTATCGCATTTCCCGGTGGATGTTCAGGCGCTGGACTGTGACTTCTACTGCTTCTCTGCGCATAAACTCTACGGTCCCACTGGCATTGGAGTCCTTTACGGCAGGAGACAAATTCTGGAAGCCATGCCACCCTGGAAAGGTGGCGGGGAGATGATCTACCGCGTGAGCTTCAGCGGAACCACCTATAACAAGCCTCCCTATAAGTTCGAAGCTGGCACACCGCACATTGAAGGAGTAATCGGACTGGGCGCGGCAGTTGATTTCGTGCGATCCCTCGGATGGAATGCCATTCATCAGCGGGAATCTGAACTGCTTCAGGCAGCAACCGAACGATTGCTCGGTATTGACGGATTGCGCATCTATGGCACAAGCAGCAGGAAAGTGGGAGTCATCTCCTTTCTGGTAGAAGGCATCCACCCGTATGACCTCGGTACGCTGCTCGACAATCAGGGTATTGCGGTGCGCACCGGACATCATTGCACCCAGCCTCTGTGGGAGCGTTATAGTGTCCCGGGGACCGTGCGTGCATCCTTTGCGCCGTATAATACCCTTCAGGAAGTAGATGTGTTTACTACCGCCCTTCGCAAATCCATTGAAATGCTCCGGTGATTCATGATAGAGAACAATCAACAGGAAATCATCGCTGAGTTTGCATTCTTCGACGACTGGATGCAGAAATACGAGCACATCATTGAGCTTGGAAAAGACCTGCCCCTGATTGAGGAGAAATACAAAACGGACGATCACCTCATCCGCGGGTGTCAGTCGCGAGTATGGCTCCATGCCCAGGCTGATGAAAACGGGCGAGTGCACTTCACGGCCGACAGTGATGCCATCATTACTAAAGGACTGGTGGCACTGGTCATCCGTGTACTCTCCGGAGAAAAAGCGGAGGATATTGTGAATGCGGAATTGCATTTTGTCAGCGACATCGGCCTGAACCAGCATCTCAGTCCGACGCGCAGCAACGGCCTTTCATCCATGATCGGTCAAATGAAACTATACGCACTGGCTATTGCCAGTCTTTCTCAAAAGTCAACCCATGGGAATTGATCGCACCGCACTGCAGTCGAGTATCATCACAATGCTAAAGACGATATATGACCCGGAGATTCCAGTGGACATTTACGAGCTTGGCCTTGTATACGGAATTGACATCGATGACCAGTACGATGTCAAAATCGCCATGACACTCACATCACCATCGTGTCCGGTTGCAGAAACACTCCCCCCCGAAGTAGAACAAAAAGTGGCCTCGGTGGAAGGAGTAAACAGTTGCAAGGTCGAAATCACCTGGGATCCGCCATGGGATAAGAGCATGATGAGTCAGGAGGCCATGCTCGAACTGGGGTTTCTCTGATTTGAGTTGACAGCCAAAGAGACACGAAGACATGGAGTGTTGATTTATCGAGGGCGTCCTCTGTGACTTCGTGCCTCTTTGGCGAAAAATTCCATCAAGCACTAGCAGGATCTACTACCTTAAACAATCCTCACCCAAATCGGGTTTAATTTGCTCCTCATGTCCACTACTCCCCGTCACATCGCCATACTGGGCTCTACCGGCTCGATCGGCACACAAGCTCTTGATGTCATTGCGGCGCACCCCGAACACTTTGTCGTGGAAGTGCTCACTGCACAACGACAGGCTGATCTACTGATTCGTCAGGCTCTTCAGTTCAAGCCCAACGCGGTGGTCATCGGCGATGAGTCAAAGTACACACAGGTGAAAGACGCCCTGTGGGATGCAGGCATCAAGGTGTATGCAGGCGCAGAAGCCCTTTCGCAGATTGTGGAGAGCACCGAAATCGACATTGTGCTTACCGCGCTGGTAGGAGCGGCAGGACTTGAACCCACAGTGCGCGCTATACGGGCCGGCAAGCACATTGCGCTGGCCAATAAAGAAACGCTCGTGGTGGCTGGTGCACTGGTGACACAACTCGCGAAGGAACATGCCGTCAATATTTATCCGGTAGACAGCGAGCATAGCGCCATCTTCCAGTGCCTTGCGGGAGAGTGGCACAATCCGATTGAAAAAATCATCCTCACTGCGAGCGGCGGACCGTTCCGCGGACGCACGCGTGAAACCCTGAGCACAGTGACCAGAGCTCAGGCATTGAAACATCCCAACTGGGACATGGGCGCTAAGATCACCATTGACTCATCCACACTCATGAACAAAGGACTTGAGGTGATTGAAGCAAAATGGCTGTTTCATCTCACGCCTGAACAAATTGACGTCATCGTACATCCCCAGTCCATCATCCACAGCATCGTGCAGTTTGAAGACGGCAGTATGAAAGCGCAGATGGGTTTGCCGGATATGAAACTGCCCATTCAGTATGCACTGGGTTATCCGCAGCGACTCAAAAGTGATTTCCCACGCTTTGACTTTCTGAACTATCCTTCACTCACCTTTGAAAAGCCGGATACGGAGACATTCCGCTGTCTGGCTCTCGCGTTTGATGCGCTGCATGCCGGAGGAAATGCCGCATGCGTGCTCAATGCTGCGAATGAGGTTGCGGTGGGATTGTTTCTCGAAGAGAAAATCGGATTCCTCGATATCGCGCGCATTTGCGAAGAAACGCTTCAGCGCATACCGGTGACTGAGTGCACTTCGCTCGAGGAGTACATCGCTGCTGATCAGCTCGCCCGCCGCATCGCGGGAGAGGTGGTTGCGATGGCATAAGTCCGCATAATTTATTCAACCCTAGTCAGAAGTTTACTCGCGAGTTTTGGGATACTCCTGAACGCTTCAATGCCATTGAGGCACGAAGTCACGGAGTGTCCTTCAACTCATTCGACATGACTAATAATGCAACTAGGAATACGATTCATCTCCTCTCACGAGAAATCATCGGTGCAGCCATTGAAGTCCATAAAGAGATAGGGCCTTCGGCCCTGGAGAGCGTCTATGAATTATGTCTGTGCGAAGAATTCAGGTTACGGGGAATCGGATTCGAGAAACAGAAACCGATTCCACTCAGGTATAAGCATATTGCTATTTCGAAATCCCTTAGATGCGATATAGTGGTTGAAAACCTGATTATCTGTGAGCTGAAAACAGTTGAGCACATTCTGCCGGTACACGAAGCTCAAATCATTTCCTACCTGCGCCTTTCCGGCCTTCCAAAAGGACTAATACTCAATTTCAACAGCGCAAGAATGGCGAATGGAATAAAAGCCTATGTAGGGCATTCCTTCGCCCAACTCTCTGATTTATAAACACGGCATTAACTAACGATAAACTCTGTGTCTTCGTGCCTCTTTGGCAAATAACTCCTCAGATGGTCATGATGTCCTTATCCTTCGCCGCCAGCACCTCATCCACCTTCCGGTTGAATTTGTCGGTCAGCTCCTGCACCTTGGTTTCGCCGGTCTTGGCTTCGTCTTCGGGCAGGCCGTCTTTCTGAGCCTGTTTGATGAAGTCCAAGGCATCCTTGCGTGAGCTGCGGATCGCTACGCGGGCAGTTTCACCTTCCACATGCGCTTTTTTGCTCAGATCACGTCGGCGCTCTTCGGTGAGCATTGGCACGTTGATGATCACGAGATCACCATTATTCTGTGGGTTCAGTCCGAGGTTGGCTTCGATAATCGCCTTGCAGATCGGCTCCAGCATGTGCTTTTCCCAGGCCTGAACAGTGATGGTGCGCGGATCAGGAGTGTTGACGTTGGCCACGTTCTTCAGTGGCGTCATGGCGCCGTAATAATCCACCTTCACGCTGTCCAGCATCATCGGCGATGCTTTACCCGCGCGGATCTTGTTCAGTTCAAACTCAAGGTGAGCAATAGCCTTGCTCATTCCTTCGGTGGCCTCATCGAGGGCCATTTTCACTTCGTCTGACATGGCAATTATGATGTATGCGTTCAGTAGTATTAAAAGTCAACCAACGTGCCCACCGCTTCACCCTGTGCAATGCGCAACAAGTTTCCCGCGTGGTTCATATCAAACACAATGATTGGCAGCTTATTTTCATTGCACAAGGTAAAGGCCGTCATGTCCATCACGTTCAATCCCTTCTCGTACACTTCGGTGAAACTCACACGATCGTATTTTTTCGCATCCGGATTTTTCTCCGGATCTGCGGTGTAGATCCCATCTACTCGGGTGCCTTTGAGCAGCACGTCAGCTTCCACCTCAATTGCACGCAGTGACGCTGCTGTATCCGTGGTGAAATACGGATTGCCTGTTCCCGCGCCGAAAATGACCACGCGGCCAACCTCGAGGTGGCGCACCGCGCGACGGCGGATGAACGGCTCCGCAATCTGTTTCATTTCAATGGCGGATTGCAGTCGCGTGGGCACCTGAATGCTTTCCAGCGCAGCCTGCAATGCCATGCTGTTGATCATCGTTGCCAGCATGCCCATGTAGTCGCCTTGCGTGCGCTCCATGCCACCCTGCTCCGCTTGTACACCCCTGAAGATATTTCCGCCACCTATGACCACAGCCACCTGAATACCGGCGTCAAACACCGATTTGATTTCATGGGCATACTGCATGAGCCGGGCATTGTCAATGCCAAACTGCTTCTCGCCCATCAGGGCTTCACCACTCAGTTTGAGGAGGATACGGTTGTACTTCATCGGGAGGTTCCAGGTTCGCCGCGCGAAGGTAATGATTCAGGCAAAACCCCTGTGACGAAACACCACACACCCCGACGATCCTGACTAAATTTGCGCCCGCCCGCACAACGGGCCAAAATTCATGGAAAAACGCGTCAGAGTAAGATTTGCACCCAGTCCCACCGGTCCGCTCCACATGGGCGGCGTGCGCACGGCCCTTTACAATTACCTCTTTGCCAAAAAGCACGGAGGTGATTTCCTGCTTCGGATTGAGGACACCGACCAGGGGCGCTATGTGCCCGGCGCGGAAGACTATATCATCGAATCGCTGAAATGGTGCGGCATTGAGCCCAACGAAGGAGTCGGATACGGCGGTCCGCATGAACCCTACCGCCAGAGTGAGCGCAAACCAATGTACCGCGCTTACGCGGAGGAACTCATTGCCAAGGGCTGGGCCTACTATGCCTTTGACACGTCCGAAGAACTCGACGCTATCCGCAAACACGCAGAAGCCGCGAAAATGCCCAACTGGCAGTACAATTCCATTTCGCGGATGACGATGAAAAACTCCCTGACGCTCCCGGAAGATCAGGTGCAGGCGCGCATTGCCAATGGTGATCCGTATGTGATCCGCTTCAAAATGCCGCGCAACGAAGAAGTGCGTTTTCACGACATCATCCGCGGCTGGGTGGTGTTTTCAAGCAATGAGCTCGACGATAAAGTGCTTTTCAAAAGTGATGGCATGCCTACTTATCACCTGGCGAACATCGTGGATGACCATACCATGGACATCACCCATGTGATCCGCGGAGAAGAATGGCTGCCTTCCGCACCGCTTCACGTGATGCTCTACCGCGCCTTTGAATGGGAAGCACCGCAGTTCGCACACTTACCACTCATTCTGAAGCCCGATGGCAACGGCAAGCTGAGCAAGCGCGACGGCGACCGCCTCGGATTTCCGGTTTTCCCGCTCGAATGGAAAGATCCGGAAACAGGCGGCATTTCCTCCGGATACCGGGAGAATGGCTACTTCCCGGATGCATTCATCAATATGCTGTTGCTGCTCGGATGGGCTCCAGGCAACAACCAGGAAATTTTCACGAAAGAAGAAATGATCGAAGCGTTCAGCATTGAGCGCATTGGAAAATCCGGATCCAAATTCGATCCCGAAAAAACGAAATGGTTCAATCAGCAGTACCTGCGCATGACCCCGCGCGAAAAACTCGCTGATCTGCTCATGCCGTATATCCAGTCGAATGGTTATTCGGTTTCCAAAGAATACGCCATGCAGGTGTGCGACCTGATGACAGAGCGGGCGGTATTCGTAGCGGATATGATGCAGGGCACCTATCTCTTTGAAGCACCAAAGACATACGATGCGGATGCCGTTTCCAAAAAATGGAAGAAGGGAGAAAGCGGCGCGCTGATGACAGAATGGTCAGCAGTACTCGGCACGCTCGAGCCATTTACTTCTGAAGAAATTGAAGCCCGCTTCAAGCAGTTCATTACAGAAAAAGGATTGGGAATGGGAGCGGTGATGCCACTCTTCCGACTGATGCTTACCGGCACACTGACAGGCCCCGCCGCCTCTGCAGTAGCTGCACTGATAGGCAAAGAAGAAGTAAAACGTCGCATAGCCGCAGGAGTGGCAACGCTTGAATCCTGAATCACGTGCAGCGCATTTCACTCCATGATATCCGTGTGCATGCCTATCACGGATGCCTCGAAGAAGAAGCCATTATCGGCACACAATACACCGTGAACGTTGATCTATTCACCGACTTCATGCAAG
>Ga0315902_10006043_pt1 | contig 16905 bp, 20 predicted proteins | sample LakEriMetagenome_9_FD_203523 | JGI IMG/M metagenome (GOLD analysis project Ga0315902, IMG submission 203523) | Freshwater fungal communities from buoy surface, Lake Erie, Ohio, United States - Buoy 12 MA117 | ecosystem: Environmental > Aquatic > Freshwater > Lake > Lake biofilm | place: USA...
GGTTTTTTGTTTTATAGTTGATATTTTAATTAAATATGGGTATATTTTTTCTTATAAAATTAATTATGGAAAAAATAAATGTACTAGTACTCCCTAGTGACCAATCTGGAGTAGGAAAATTCAGATCGGTTGATCCTCACGTTAAATTACAAAACATGTATCCAGATGATTTCCATGTGGATATTGATTATGAACCAAAAATAAATGATATTAATTACTGGAAAAAATACCAAATTGTACATTTCCATAGAAGTATTGGTACTGATTATGACAACTGTCCCAACATAATAAAAATGTTACAATCAATGGGTATAGTTGTTATTGCTGACATTGATGATTATTGGTTACCAACAAAAGAACATCCGATTCATCAGTTGATTATTCAAAACAAATTACACGAAAAGATAACCACAAATCTTAAAGCAGCTGATTGTGTTATTACAACAACAGAACTTTTTGCAAATGAAGTAAAAAAGTATAATAAAAATGTAATTGTACTACCAAACGCTGTTGACCCAGCTGACCCACAATTTAATGAACCAACACAAAAATCAGATAAAATTAGAATTGGTTGGTTAGGTGGTTCATCACACTTACACGATTTACAATTACTTGGTGGTATGGTTTCAAAACTATCATCAATTCAAGATAAATTACAATATTATCTTTGTGGTTTTGATATTCGAGGTACTGTAACTGAAATTAACCAAAAAACTGGACAAAAAACACAAAGAACAATTAAACCAGAAGAAACTGTTTGGGTTAAATATGAACAAATTTTTACAAACGATTATAAAATTATAACACCAAAATATAAAGATTATTTAGATACGTTTACAGAAAACGATTATCCAGGTGTTTTAGATGAAAACTATGTTAGAGTTTGGACAAGACCTGTTATTAGTTACGCTAAAAATTATTCTAAATTTGATATATCTTTAGCTCCGATTAAAAATCATATCTTTAACCGAATGAAGTCTCAACTTAAAGTTATTGAAGCTGGTTTTTATAAGAAAGCTCTAATTGCATCAAATGTTGGCCCTTATACCATTGATTTAAAACATGCACTAAAAAATGGACAGTTCACAGACGGTAATGCTCTTCTTGTTAATGAACACAATAACCATAGTGATTGGACAAAAAATATTAAAAAGTTAGTTGAAAATCCAAATTTAATTACAGATCTTGGTGAAAAATTGTATGAAACAGTAAAGGATAGATACGACTTAAATAAAGTTACAGAAACAAGAGCACAATTTTACAAATCTTTAATTAAATAATAATGATTAATATTCCTATTACAAAAATTTTATTTCTAGATATTGAAACGGTTGGTGGTTGTCCAGACTATGAATCTTGTCAAAGATTTAGTCCTGAGATTGCAAGTCAGTTTGATAAATATTTTGATTGGTTTTTAAAAAGATTTCCAGAAGATAACGGGTTAACAAAAGACGAAGTTTTTACAAAAAGAGCAGCACTTGTTCCAGAGTTTGCAAAAATTGTTTGTGTATCTGTTGCATTTGTTTTAGATAACGGTGAAACAAAAAAACAATCATTTTCTGGTGAAGATGAAAAAAAATTATTAAAAGAAGTTAGATTATTACTTGATAGGTGTGAAAAACTTGGGTTTTATCTTTGCGGACACAATTTAAAAAATTTTGATATTCCTATGCTTGCAAAACGAATGATTATTAATGGAATTCGTCCATCAAAGATTTTACCATCTTATGATACAAAACCTTGGGAAATAAAAGCCATTGATACAAAAGAAATCTGGCAGTACGGTTCATACACCTCAATAGGTTCTTTAGATTTATTGTGTTCTTGTTTAGACATACCAACACCAAAAGACGGTGAAATAACTGGGGCTAATGTACATAAAGCATATTGGGAAGAACAAAAAATAAAAGAAATTACAGAATATTGTGAAAAAGATGTCGAAGTATTAATAGAAGCAATAATGAAATTAAAAAGTTTAGAATAATGAAAAATATAGAAGATTTATTTGATGATTCAATCGCCGATATTGACTATAATAAAGTATTAAATGAATTAGGTGTTGATGTTGAATCTTTAGAAAAAGAATTAGGTGTTTATCAACCAACTATAGATTTAAAATTTTCAAAAGAAAGTAGTGATGTTGTTACACCAGAATATGCGTACCCTTCGGATTCTGGATTTGATTTATATTCAACAGAAGAATTGACTATTGACCCGTTTGGGAGGATATTAGCTCCAACTGGATTACGAGTTGACATACCAGAAAACTATGAAATCCAAGTTAGGTCAAAAAGTGGTTTAGCACTTAAACAAGGTTTAATGGTGTTGAACTCACCAGGTACCGTTGATCAAGGATATACTGGTGAAATTAAAGTAATATTATTCAACACAACAAATACAAATATAAAAATATCCAAAGGGCAAAAAATTGCACAAGCTGTTTTATGTCCGGTAGTAAGTGGTCGTTGGGTTAAGTTAAAAGAAGTTAAAAACGTAGAAGACAAAGATAGGTCTGATAAAGGATTTGGTAGTACAGGAATATGATTACAATAGGATATTCGACAAGACAACATAACCCAACACTAATAGAATATTACAAAAAAACTTGTGGTGGTGGAAAAAAAGTTGAGGTTATTGAAAAAGTTAATAACGGTGAAAAGGGATTAGCTCAAGTTTACAATGAAATATTAGGTGAAGCACAAAATAATATTATTGTTTTTTGTCACGATGATATTGAGTTTGACACAAATAACTGGGGTGAAAAATTATTAAAACTTTTTAACAAAAATCCAGAATATGGTATAATTGGTATTGCAGGAACAACTGATTTAATTGATGGTCGATGGTGGACACTTAAAGAATCTATGACTGGTATTGTTTCACATAAACACGAAGGAAAAAAATGGACTAATACTTATTCTCAAGACCAGGGAAATAAATTAAAAGAAGTTGTTGTTCTTGATGGATTATTTTTTGCTGTTGACAAGACAAAAATTCAAAGGGGATTTGATGATTCATTTGAAGGTTTCCATTTTTACGAAATTCCTTTTTGTCTTGAAAACTATTTGAATGATGTTAAACTTGCTGTTACAACACAAATTCGTGTGACACATATGTCAATTGGTCAAACAAATGAACAATGGGAAAAAAATAAAATTAAGTTCGAAGAAAAGTATAAAAAAGCTATACCAATTAGATTAACAAATAATAAAACTTTAGAAGAAAAGATGGTACTTGATATATCTAAAGTTGGTATTGGTATGACAACATATAAAGCGGAACATCGAATAAAACAATCAGCATTTACGGTACCAAAATGGATGAAAAATTTTGTAATTGTAAACGATGGTACACCATACGATAGTTCTTCATATCCAGAACAAGCACACATCATACAACACGAAAAAAATCAGTGTGTTGGTGCTGCTAAAAACACCGCAATGAAATATCTTTTAGAACAGGGATGTGAACACATATTCTTAATGGAAGATGATATTTTAATTAAAGATGAAAAAGTTTTTGAAGAATACATTAGACATTCGGTATTATCTGGTATAAAACATCTAAACTTTGCATTACACGGGCCAGCAAATAAAAAAGGATCAACTGGTTTTACAACACTAGAAGATAGAAAAGACGTAGAAGGTGAACCAAACCCAAGAATGGTTATACCATATCCAGAAGGAATTAAAATTGTTCTTTATCCAAATTGTGTTGGTGCTTTTTCATACTACCACAAATCGGTTTTAGATAAGATTGGTTTATTTGATCCAGTATTTAAAAACGCTTGGGAACACGTAGAACACACTTACCAAACAATTAAAAATAAATTCCATCCACCTTTCTGGTATTTTGCCGATATTGAAAATAGTTGGGAATTTTTAACCGACATTCCAAATTCAATACAGGAAAGTACGATTGCCAGAACACCAGAATGGAATGAAAATTTTAGAGTTGGTACCGAACACTATAAGAAAAAACATGGTATGGCACCAACAGAAACACCTATTGTACACCCACAAATGGTTTACAACACAATAAATTATTTATATTCTACAAGATAATATGATAGACTTTAAAGACGTTACATTCATTATCCCAGTAAGGTTTGATAGTGAAGATAGAAAAAGAAATTTTAAAATTACAATTGGGTTTTTAGAAAAACATTTTGACACAAATATAATTGTAATGGAATCAGATAAATCTTCAAATGAAGAATTTGTTAAAACAATATCAGAAAAATTAACTTATGTTTTTGAAAAAAATGATAGTCATCTATTTCATAGAACAAAAATGTTAAACGACATGACTAAAATGTCTAAAACAAATTTTGTTGTAAACTATGACATAGATGTTCTATTCAAGCCAGAACAATATGTTGCTTCTAGATTTGCATTAGGTACTGGAGCCGACTTTGTTTTTCCCTATGCTGGTAAATTCTACGATATACCACCAACATATTTTGATAATATATCAAACAATGAATTTGATAAAATTAATTTAGATACTTGTACTTTATTTAATCCAAATTCATTAGGTGGTGCAATATTTTTCAAAAAAGATTCCTACACAAAAATAGGATTAGAAAATGAAAACTTTGTTTCTTGGGGTCACGAAGATTGGGAAAGAATTGGAAGAATAGAAAAAATGGGTCATAAAATTTATCGAATAGATGGTGTATTATATCATTTAACACACCAAAGAACACATAACAGTTCTGATGCAAACCCTATGTATAACCACAATGGAAATGAATATAGAAAAGTTATGTCAATGAGTAGAGAACAGTTGACAGAGCACATAAAAACCTGGAATTGGGTTAAATAAAAAATAAAAAAAAATAATTATGGAATTTTATTCACAGTATGGTCAAGATAAGTTTTTATTTGAAAACTTCTTCAAAGAAAAAAGTAATGGGTTTTATTTAGACATTGGCGCCCACGATGGTATTACGTTAAGTAACACTTATCTATTTGAAAAACTAGGTTGGGATGGGGTTTGTATCGAACCAATACCAGATGTTTTTACAAAATTAAAATCAAATAGAAATTGTAAATTGTTTAATTGTGTTTTATCAAATAAAAAAGGAACTGAAAATTTTTTAGTCCTTGAAGGGTATACCGAAATGTTAAGTGGTATTTTAGAAAATTACGATCCGGCACATTTAATAAGAATTGATAATGAATTAAGAATAATGGGCGGTAGTAAAAAAGTAATTGTTTCAGAATCTTTAACTTTTGATGATTTAGAACTACCAAACATAATTGATTTTGTTAGTTTAGATGTTGAAGGTTCAGAAATGAAAATTTTAGAAACTATTGATTTTAACAAATATCATATAAATATAATATCTATAGAAGTTAATCACGGTGCGGATGAAATTACAAATTTTATAGAATCTAAAAATTTTGAAAAAATAGGTTCTTTAGGTTGTGATTTCATTTTTAAAAATAAAATATACAAAAATTAAATTATGAAAAAACTTAAGTTACCCTTTTTTGGGTTTGAAAATTTAAATGAGAATTACAGCCAGGCAGCACAAGATTTATTTGTATTATCTTGTCTGTCAGGTAAGACAAATGGGACATTCCTTGATTTAGGTTGTTCACACCCAACAAAAATTAATAACACTTTCTTACTTGAAAAAAATTTTAATTGGGGTGGGTTGTCAATTGATATTGATGAAAGTCTTACATCACAATACCCAAGTCATAGAAAAACTAAAGCAATACCTAGAGACTGTACTAAATTAGATTTTGATGAGGTTTTGAGCTATTACAATAGTAATCATATTGATTATTTATCTCTAGATTTAGAACCTGCAAATGTAACACTAGAATGTTTAAAAGCAATTCCATTTGATAAAATAGAGTTTTCTGTTATAACTTATGAACATGACAAATATCGGTTTGGGAATCAATACCGAGAAGAATCTAGAAAAATATTTAAACAAATGGGTTATGAGTTAATTTCTTCTGATGTTTGTAGTAATAATTTTCCTTATGAAGATTGGTATTACAACCCAAAATATGTAAATTACGAATATATTAAAGTTTTTGAAAAAGATAACATTGAATGGGATTTAATTATTTACGAATAAAATGGTTAGCACAAATTTAGCCGGTGGTTTGGGTAATTTTATGTTTCAAATTTCGGCCGCATATTCTTTAGCTTTAGATAATAATGATGAATGTGTTTTTGATATACAGACAAGTAAAATTGGACATAAAAAAATAGAAACATATTTACCTAACATTTTTAGAAATGTAAAATTTACCCAAACAAAATTTGATTTTTTCTACAATGAAACAAATTTTACTTATGAAAAAATACCACACATAAAAAATCTTTTACTAAATGGTTATTTCCAGAGTGAAAAATATTTTAAAAATAATAGAAATAAAATTTTAGATTTATTTTCTATTGACGAAAATTCATTAAAGTATATTAGAGAAAAATACAAAGATATTGATTTTTTAAACTCTACATCATTACACATAAGACGTGGTGACTATAAAAATTTACCATTACATCACCCAATATGTGAAATGTCATACTATCATAAAGCAATTGATATTATAAAACCAGAAAACTTATTAATTTTTTCTGACGATATTAATTGGTGTAAAGAAAGTTTTAAAGATTATAAAAATAAAATAATTTACATAGATGGTAACCCTGACTATATTGAATTATGGTTAATGTCGATGTGCAAAAATAATATAATTGCAAATTCTACGTTTTCTTGGTGGGGTGCCTGGTTAAATAGTAACAATGAAAAAATAGTTGTGGCACCAACTAAATGGTTTGGTTCGGCAATAAAACACGAAATAAAAGATTTATTATTAGAAGAATGGATCAAAATTTAAATAAAATAAAATTAAAAATTGTTGATGGTGCATTTTCACATTGTGAATACAGTAATAACCCAACACCACCAATACAAAAATCACCATATCTTTATTGGGATAGGTCACTAACTATTAATCAAGGTGAAACATTGTTTGTTACAGAATCTAACATTATGAATCCATCAATAATAAATTTACCTATTAAAAAAATAGCATGGCTCTTAGAATGTAAGTTTTTTTCACCTATGAATTATTCTTGGATAGAATCAAACTATAAAAATTATGACTATGTATTAACACACGATAAAGAAATTATACCTAAAATTCCAAACTCACTTTGGTTACCGACTGGTGGTTGTTGGATAAGCGACTCGGATTGGTCTTGTGAACATCAAAAAAATAAATTAGTATCAATGATGATTTCTGACAAAACACAATTAGAAGGACATAAATTGAGACACAAAATTAAAAACAAGAACCTACCAATTGATATTTTTGGTAGAGGATTTAATTACATCGAAAATAAAATAACAGCTTTAAAGGAATACAAATTTCACGTAACAATTGAAAATTCAAGAGTACCTGGATATTTTACAGAAAAATTAATAGATTGTTTTGTGACAGGTACAATACCAATTTATTGGGGGGATCCAAAAATTGACGAGGTTTTTGACACCTCTGGGATGATAATAGTAAACTCTTTTGAAGAAATTAATGAAGTTATAAATGAAATTCAAAAAATTGATTTTGAGTTGTACAAAACTGGGATAAAAAATAATTTTGACGAATCAAAAAAATATATTTTATCTGAAAATTATCTTTACGAAAATTACAAATTTTTAATACAATAAATATGAAACAACAAATTAATGAATGGTTTGCGGCAAATGGAGATTTGACGTTAAGATTAGATTACCAACTTGATGAAAATTCAATAGTGTTTGATTTAGGTGGATACGTTGGTGACTGGACAAGTAGAATATGGGAAAAATATAAATGTAATATCTTTGTTTTTGAACCCATACCACATTTGTCAGAACAAATTAAAAATAAATTTTTAGGTAACGAAAAAATTAAAGTATTTAATTTTGGTTTATCAAATGAAACTAAAAAATTAAATATAAATTATTCAGAAGATGGTAGTAGTTTCCATTCAAACGCAGGTAAACAAATTATTGAATGCCAAATAAAATCAATTTGTGATTTTATTTCAGAAAATAAAATAGAAAAAATTGATTTAATTAAAATCAATACTGAAGGTGATGAATTTGAAACATTAAAATCGCTTATTGAAAATAATATGATAGAAATTTTTACAGACATACAAGTTCAGTTTCATAATTTTATACCAGACGCAGAAAATTTAAGAAACGGACTTCAAGAGAAATTACTTAAAACACATAAATTAACTTACAATTTTGACTTTGTTTGGGAAAATTGGCAAAAAAAATAAATAAAATGGATAATAAAATTTTAATTACAGGTGGTTATGGTTTGGTTGGATCTGAATTTATTAAAGAAAATTACATAAAGATATCATCAAGTGATATTGATTTAAGAGACACTTCAAAAGTCGAAACTTTTTTTAAACAAACAAATTTTGATGGTATAATACATTGTGCAGCTAAAGTTGGTGGTGTTGGTAGTAATATGAAATACAAAGGTGAATTTTTTTATGATAACATTATGATGAATACTAATGTTATTGAACAAGCCAGAAAACACAAAATAAAAAACCTTGTAGCTTTTTTGTCAACTTGTGTTTTTCCAAATGATGTTGAATATCCATTAACTGAGAAAAAAATACATCTTGGTCCGCCCCATTTTTCTAATGACGCTTACGCATATGCTAAGAGAATGTCTGATATCCAGATTAGAGCTTATAAAGAACAATATGATTTAAATTACAAATCTGTGATACCAACAAACATATACGGACCAAACGATAACTATGACATAGAAAACGGACACGTAATTCCATCATTAATCCATAAATGTTATCTGGCTAGAGAAAATAAAACTGACTTTACAATTTGGGGATCTGGAAAACCATTAAGAGAATTTATATTTAGTCAAGATGTTGCAAAACTGACAGAATGGGTTTTGGAAAACTACACCGAAAATGAACCAATAATTTTATCAACTTCGGATGAAATCTCAATTAAAGATGTTGTTGATATTATTGTTGAAATTATGAATTTTAAAGGTTCTGTAAATTGGGATTCTTCAAAACCCGACGGACAATTTAGAAAACCAAGTGATAATAGTAAGATTAAAAACTATTTACCAAATTTTAAATTTACACCAATATATGATGGTTTGAAAAAAACTATTGAATATTTTGAAAAAAACTATAATCTTATAAGAAAATAAAAATGAAAAAAATAGCACTAATAACTGGAATTAATGGACAAGATGGTTCATATCTTGCAGAATTTTTATTAAACAAAGGGTATGAAGTTCACGGAACATTAAAAAGAAATTCAGTTTCTGAAAACCAAACATCTAGACTAGATGATGTTTATGACCAATTAAAATTACATTATGCTGATTTAACAGATTTATCATCTCTAATTAGTGTTATACAAAAAACGAAACCAAACGAAATTTATAATTTGGCCGCACAATCACACGTTCGTATTTCATTTGACCAACCAATATATACGGCAAATGTAACTGGTTTAGGTACGTTAAACATGTTAGAGGCGATTAAACTTATTGACCCAACAATCAAGTTATACCAAGCGTCTTCTTCTGAAATGTTTGGAAACAATATTGATGAAGATGGGTACCAAAGAGAGTCAACACAAATGTCTCCAGTATCACCATATGGATGTGCAAAAGTATTTTCATATAATATTTGTAAAAACTATAGAAATTCTTACAATATGTTTGTATCAAATGGGATTCTATTTAATCACGAATCACCAAGACGTGGAACAAACTTTGTAACAAATAAAGTTTGTAAGGAAGCTGTAAAAATTAAATTAGGATTATCAAACCAACTTAAACTTGGTAATTTAGACGCAACAAGAGATTGGGGTCACGCAAAAGATTACGTAGAAGCAATGTGGATGATATTACAGCAAGAATCACCGGACGACTTTGTGTGTTCAACAGGAATTTCTCATTCAGTAAAAGAACTTGTTGAGTATGTATTTAATAAATTAGAATTAGATTGGAAAAAATATGTTTCAGTAGATGAAAAATTTTATAGACCTGAAGAATTAAATGATTTAAAAGGTGACTCAAAAAAACTAAGGGATATCACAGGTTGGGTACCAACATATACGTTCGAAACAATGCTTGACGAAATGATAGACTATTGGCTAAACAAATTAAAAAAAGACTATGAACAGAAAGAAAGTTACACAGAATGATGAATCGGATTCTAAACCATTTTCAAGAAAAGATTTTATCAATGCGGTAATAAAGAAAAAACAAAGAAATAAATTTTTATCTGAACATCAAGAACAATATTATAATATATTAAAATCAAGTCAAATTACAATTGCTTCAGGTCCGGCTGGTGTTGGTAAATCGTTTATTGCAATGAAAGCAGCAGTTGATTTACTTATGGACCCAGACAACTCTTATGAAAAGATTATCATTGTAAGACCAGCTGTTGAAGCAGAAGAAAAACTTGGTTCACTTCCTGGTAATCTTGAAGAAAAATTAGATCCGTATATTTTTCCATCTTACTATCTTTTAAATAAAATTATTGGTAAAGAAGCTAGAGAAAAATTAAAGGAAGCTGAAATTATTGAAGTCTTTGCTTTAGCATATATGAGAGGAATGAACATAGACAATTCTATTTTAATTTTTGAAGAAGCTCAAAATTCAACACCAAATCAAATGAAGCTACTATTGACAAGAATAGGTTTCAATAGTAAATTCTTTATATCTGGAGACTTAGAACAAACAGATAGATATAAAGATAAAAGACAATCTGGTCTTTATGATGCTTTAAGTCGTTTTAAAAATATTCCAGATATTGGAACCTACGATTTTAGAGATGCTAAAAATGTACGTAATCCATTGATTGGTAAAATATTAGAAAGGTATGATGAGAATAGGGATTGAAATTAATGGTGTTCTTAGAGATACTATAGAAAAGTTTAAACAAGTTTATGAAAAACATTTAATTGATGGTTACCAAAATGAATTTACTGGTAAAACATATAGACTTGATATGTCTGGAAACACTGAAGAAGAAGTATTACCGGAATCTTTTAAATATGAAATAATTAGTGATGTTACATCATTAGATTTAATAAAACATTTTTCATTTCAAAACAAAGAAGAATTGTATTCATTTATGTATGAGGAATACACAATGGAATTATTTGGACACGCACCTTCTTCAGAAATGAACACATTTAATGTTCTTAATGAATTATATTACGATTTAAGGGACGAATACGAATTATTAATAGTTTCAGATGAAATTGGTAAATCAAAACCAGCATCTCTGTTTTTTTTATCAAAATTTGGTTGTTTACTAGAAAAAGTATTATTTTATTCTGAAATTACAAAAAATGATATGTGGAATAATGTTGATGTTTTAATAACATCAAACCCTAATTTAATAAAAAACAAACCAGATGGAAAAATTGTTGTAAAATTTTTACGTGATTATAATAAAAACATTGAGTCTGAATTGGAAATATCTACTTTATCCGATTTTAACTTATTATTAAAAAAAATAACAAAAGAATATGTTTAAAATATTTAACGAAAACTATTACATAGACATTGACGCTATTGATGAATATGTACAATTTACTGCTGAAGTGTTAGATGATAATAATGATACTGAAACTGATGTAACCGAACTAAAAGAAGAAAAACAAATTCACTTGGTAAAGTATGAATTGATTAAAAATTTTTTAGAAACAGTGTTAACAGAATCAAATGAAGTTGATGAAGATTTAGGTATGAAATCAAACGAAGTTTCTATACCCTTTAAAATTGCATTTAATTCGTTATTAATTAAGAAAATAATAAATAAAATATAAAAAAAGTATGAATACCGAACAGATAAAAAAATTAGAAAAAGCGGTTCAAAGTATGAAGGACAAAAAATCTAGACTGTATTTTGTTGTCCAAGACACAAAAGGAAACGCAAAAGCTTCAGTAAGGTTAACTTATCAAATTGCTTTAACTTTAAGTAAAAATGGATATAATCCAATTATACTTCACGAAAATAAAGAATATGTTGGGGTTGGTGAATGGCTTGGTGAAAACTATATGAACGAATTACAACACAAATCTATTGATGATGGTAATTTAGAAATTTCACCTGACGATATTCTTATTATTCCTGAAATTTTTGGTTATATTATGGATCAAGTTAAAAAATTACCTTGTGGTAAAGTTGTATTAACTCAAGCTTATGACCATGTTTTTGAAACTTTACAACCAGGTGAAAACTGGCAACAACTCGGATTTTTTAAATGTATTACAACTTCTGAAACACAAAAAAAATATATTGAGCAATTTATGCGAAAAGTTTCATTTGAAATTATAGAACCAATAATTAGTGATTGTTTTGTAAAAAATGAAAAGCCAGCAAAAACAATTATTTCAATTCATTCAAGAGACCAAAGAGATACTGTAAATTTAATCAAACAGTTTTATGTTAAGTTTCCACAATACAGATGGATTACATTTAGAGATTTAAGAGGTCTTACAGAAAATGAATTTGCTCAAGCACTAAAAGAAAGTTTTGTTTCTGTTTGGATTGATCAGACAAGTGGTTTTGGTACTTTCCCACTAGAATCTATGAAATCTGGTGTTCCTGTGATTGGTATGTTACCACACTTACAGCCAGAATGGTTAAACGAAGATAATGGAATTTGGTTAGCAAACAAAAATTCATTAGTTGAGGTTATTGCCGATTTTACACAAAATTGGTTAGAGGATAATTTGAATCCAGAATTATTTGATGCAATGGATAAAACAGTAAGTAAGTATTCTGACTTAGATAAATTTGAACAAAATGTTTTAAATGTTTTTTCAGAAATGATTGAAACAAGAATGAAAACATTCGAAGAACAACTAAATAAATTTGAAACAATTGATTAATATGGAAAGTAAAAACACAATATCGGTTATATTACCAATCAAGTCTGGTAAAGCAATAGACTTTGAAGAATTTTTTGAAAAGGCAATAACTTCAGTAAAAAACCAAGAAGGTTTAGTTAGTGAACTAATAATTGTTCACGTAGGTGAAGATTATTTTAAAAATTATGTTTCTAGTTTTGATTTTGGAAACATAAATGTAACCATAGAAGAATATGATGGTACCCCTAGTTTTGCAAACCAGGTTAATTATGGTGTAAATAAAGCAACTTCAGAATGGATTTCTATTTTAGAATTTGATGATGAATATTCAAATATATGGTTTAAAAACGCAAAAAACTATATGGACATTTATGGTGATGTTGACGCTTTCTTGCCAATTGTTGTTGATGTTGACTATAAAGGTGTTTTTGTTGGGTTTACTAATGAAGCAACTTTTGCTGCAAACTTTTCAACTGAAATGGGTTATTTAGATAATGAAACTCTACTTACATATCAAAACTTTCAAATATCTGGAATGGTAATTAGAAAAAAATCATTTGTTGATTTTGGAATGTTAAAAGATTCATTTAAGTTAACATTTGGTTATGAATTCTTATTGAGAATGACTAATAACAATGTTAAAGTTATAACAATTCCTAGAATTGGTTATAAACATATGAATTTAAGAGAAGGGTCAATTTTCTGGAATTATAAAAACGGAGATAATAGATTATCTGAAGATGAAGTAAAATTCTGGATTGATTCTGCTAAAAAAGAATATCTATTTATCAAAGAAAGAGATATAAAATATGAACCAGAAGAAGTTTAATGTTGGTTAATGAAGAAAATCTTGAACAATGTGATGATAAGAAAAAGAAAGGAAGAAAACCAAAACTAAAAAATTATTTTGCTGAAAGAGAAGAAGGTGCGGTAAGAGATTACTTAAAGGCAACTACTTTTGAAGAAAAAAATAAAATTTACAATGATTTTTTAAAGGATCCTTTAGATAAAATGATATCGTCAATAATAAGACGATATAAATTATACAGAAAAGATATGGACTACGAAGAAATCCATATTGATACACATTCTTTTTTGATGACAAAAATTGATAAATTTAAACCATCAAAAGAAAAAAAAGCATATTCATATTTTGGTACTATTTGTAAAAATTATTTGATGGGTCAAATAATGAAAGATCAAAAAGAAATGAATAGAAAAATATCTTACGAAGATATTTCTAGTGATTTACAAAATAGTCCAGATATGGTTTATTACATTGATAATGAAGAAATTACAAGTGAAGAAATTATGAAAAAATTTCTTGAAAAATTAAAGTTTTCATTAGACGATAAAAAAATAACTGAGCAAGAACATAAACTTGGACAATCGTTATTTGACCTTTTTGAAAACTATAAAAATCTTTTTGTTGAAACAAACAACAATAACAAATTCAACAAAAATGTAATTTTATTTGAACTAAGAGAAATGACTAATTTGTCAACTAAAGAAATTAGGTCTTCAATGAAAAGATATAAAAAATTATATTCAGAATTGTTGCAGGATATTTTAAAAGATTAATATTTATTATTATGCCAAGACCACAAAAAAAACAAATTAATCTAAGTAAAGAATCAATGTTATCTTTGATGCAAGAAATTTATAATGAACTTGTAGAACAAAGAAATACAGCAATTAGAATACAAAACAAAATGTTGACAATGATGAAAGAACCAGAAGATATGACACTTATTGGTCCTGTTATTGAAAAACAACAAAAAATAATAAATGACTGTGTAGAAAAAAAACTTTCACTTTCAAAACTACAAGCACAAATCTGGCAAAAGTCTCAAGATAAAAACGAAGAATTTACATTATCGGATTTAGATTTAGATGATGATGTTATGAAATCATTAATAGAAAAAGACACATCTGATAAAAGTTACAAAATGAAAAAATAATGCCAGTTGATATTCAGGAAGGCTACGAAGCCATTGGTGGTTCAATACAAAAGAATCAAACGTACAAACAACTTTCAAGAGATTACAAAAAATTAAAGAAAAAAGTTGGTAGTTCTTTTGAAAAAAAGAAATCAAAAGTAACAAAACGTTTTGAAAAAGGTAAATCTAAATTTAATAAATGGCAAAAAAAACAAAATAGCCAATTAGATGAAATTTTAAAAATAAAATTTCTTTCAGCTAACGATCAATTTACTGAAGGCTTCAAAGATTTAGACCCAAACAAATTAGAAAAATTTAAAAAAGGTGGTGATGTAAAAAAATACATAATTGGTAAATTTATTACAGCATTAAATGAATTAAAACCAAAAATATTAGATTTATTACAACAAGAAATTTTTAATACTACTGGTTGTTCGGACGACCAAGAATACCAACCAAACCAAGATTTATATATTAATGTAAAATCAATAGATTTTTTAGGGTTGTTAAAAGTTGACCCAGATAGTAACGTAGGTAAAATATCCTATGAAGAGGCTGATTTAACTTTTCCCAATTACCCATTTTCGATGAATAAGGAATTGTACCAAAGAATACAAAACATTAACCAACAATTTTCTATCCAATATTCATCAAATTACCAAGGTAAATCATTACAAGATTTATTTGATATTGAATATACTGAAATAGATAATAATGGGGTTAATGGGAACTACTTTAAAGTAACACCAAAACAAAGAATTAGTGGACAAAAAATAAAAGAATTTGTTAAAGATTATTACCAATCTATAGAAATAATAGATTTTAAAAATATTTTTGCAAATTTAATGAATATCCTTACTGGAGCAATTTCTATTGAAAAGGGTGATGGAAAAAATGATTTAGGTGATTTTTATAAAGTTTCATTGGTAATACAAAGGATATTAGGTTTATGTTTTGATGGTACAAAAGAGATTGACGTTTCTGGTTCAGCTAAAATTTCAGAAAACGACAATATTGATGATTCTTTTTTTGAATTTGATGAACTTGAAACTTTATTTATTGACCAGTCTATTTCTGATGTTTTAAATGGTGTTGTTGAGTTTGAGGAATGTTTAACAATTAAACTACCTGTTGATACGACAGCAATAGTCACTGCTGTTTCAAATTTAATTTTTGTTCCGGGTTCAAATAATTCAAACACAATCGAAGACGCAACTAATATAACAAATTCACTAACACAAAATCCAGATTGGTTACCATTACAAATAAACATCGATGAATCGGTGATTAAAGAATTTCCAAAAGCTGTTGTGTTTGCACTTCTAACACCAAAGGTAATATTACCTTTGGCTATAGTACTTTTAGCCCTAGGTAATCAAGGACTTAATTTGGTAAAATCATATGTTGATTTTTTTAAATCATTTAAAGATTTAGTTGTTAATCTAGTTTCTAAAATCTACGGAATTTTTATAAAAATCATTTTTGATTTAGTTGTTCAAGACATTAAACAATTAATATCAACAATAACTGTCGATATAAAATTAGAAAAAAATAAAAAATCTTTATCAATAATATTCGCATTAACACAATTGTTATTAAAAATTGCTGATATTATTGTTGATGTACGTGAGTGTAAAAGTGTAATAGATAATTTATTAAAGTTATTAAAGTTAGCTTCTAGAGGTTTTGGAAATCAAATACCACTTCCTTTATTGTTAGCAACAAGATTTTTAAGTGGTTTTTCATCAACTAGAGCATATCTAAATGTTATAGAAGAGTTTGAAAAACTTGGGATACCTACTGGTCCACTACCTGATGGAACACCAAATAAATTTGTAATCGCAATGAAAGCTCTTATTGATGGTATGGACAAAGAAGAAGCGGAAAATGGTCAAGTACAAATTGCAATTGATCCATTATCTATAACACCAATTGGTACAACATTACCGAGTATTGCATTTGGAAAAAAAGTATAATTATGGAAAAAGTTACAAAAGAACAAGTTTTAGAAACGGTATCAAAATACAAAGAAAAGTCTAATAAAGAAT
>Ga0315902_10006044_pt1 | contig 16903 bp, 15 predicted proteins | sample LakEriMetagenome_9_FD_203523 | JGI IMG/M metagenome (GOLD analysis project Ga0315902, IMG submission 203523) | Freshwater fungal communities from buoy surface, Lake Erie, Ohio, United States - Buoy 12 MA117 | ecosystem: Environmental > Aquatic > Freshwater > Lake > Lake biofilm | place: USA...
GATCACCACCGTGTGACCCTCGATCGGCCGCGATGTTGGGCACAACGTGGTCGCGTCGAGATCGGCCGGGCGCATCACCCAAACGACAGCGGTCAGCGCCAACAGCGCGCCCAGCACGACGCCCGTGCCAATGGCGTAGCGACGGTTCGTCTCTGCCTTGTTTCGCATTAGCGCACCTTGCGGCGGCGACGGAACGTCAGGGCATGGGGCTCTTCTTCAAGAAGAAGCGCTGCCTCCTCTCCCGGTTCTTCGCTTGCTATCGCTGGCGCAGAAGCACGCGCCGCGACCGGCGCCGGCCGCTCAACGAATTCGTTGCGCGCGCTCACCATTGCGGTGTCCGCGATATTCTTCAGGAACGGCGCGAGCTCATCATCGTAGAAGGAATGATATTCCGACTCCAATTGCGCCCGCGCGCCGGCGATCTGGCTTTTGCACGCCGTAATGTTGGCGGTAGCGCGCGAGAACGCCTGCGTCAGCGTTTGCAGCATCTCCTCGCTTGAGGGCGGTTCTTCGCCGTCGAACGCATCTTCCGCGAACGCGCGCGGGTCCTGTGTGGTGCGCGCTTCGATATTAGCGTTGCGATACATCTCGATCGCATCACGGCCAACAGCGATCATCTCCGCCACCGTGAAATCCCACACCGCCGCATTGTCCTGGGTGCGCGCAATCGCTTGACGCAGCGCGCCCACCGCTTGTGTGCTTTGCGCGGAGATCGCGGCGAGAGCTTGATCCGCAATATCCTTCGCCGCATCCACATCCGCGGCCAAACGCTGCGCGATCTCCTCCGCACGCTCTCGCGCCTCTTCCACCCGGCGGTGGCGCGGGCCGTAGCCTGGATACGGATCGTCCCAATGCGCGCCGCGTGCGATCGAGAAGATGCCGATCAGAAGCGCGATGACGAACAGCAGCAGCGATTCCATCTGCTGGAATGGCTGGAATGGCGCCGCACCAATCGACGTCAGGATGTTGTCCGGCGCCGGCGTATCGAGCGAACTTTGCGACAGCGCGTAGCGATAATGCGCGATGTAGAAGGCAAACAGCAGCAACAGCCCGGAGCCAATGACCAGCGCCGGAATCGCCCAGAGGCGATGCATCGCGCCCTTCCCGTCCGCACCGCGATAATTGAGATAGCGCCACGGCCCCGCGCCAAGCAGCGAACCGGTGAGCACGACCAGCACCGAAATCATCAGCGCCGTCGTCCAGCCTTGCACCAAGCCGCCGGGGCTTGCTTGGCCGATCATCCAACCATTGGCCGCCACTTCGACCGTGAACAAGAGCGCCAAGAAGAACACTTTGCGCCAGAACACGTTGTCATAAGACGGCTCGGTATCCGTCAGCTGATGGTGAATGCGGAACGCACGATAATCGCGATAGGCGCGCGCGAAATCCGTTTGCGCGCTGGTAAGCTCAAGCCCCACCGCGTTCTGCGCGCGCGCCTTCTTGGCGCGGAACTGCATCAGCACGCTTTGCGGCTCGCCCGCGAGCGTTTCCAAATCCTGCGGCAGCGTGGTGAAATCCTGCCCCGACCCGACGCCAAGAATCTCGTTCGATTTCTGCCGCAACGCGCCGTCGATGCGGCTCACCACCATCATTTCAACGGCGGAAAGATCGGTGTCGGCCGCGGCTGGAATATTTTTGCGGCCGTCTGCAGCGCCGCGTTCGCTAAGCTTCAAGTCTGTATTGAGTTGCTCTGCTGTCAGATTTGAAATGGCGCCCTCCACCGGCAAGGTTCGAAACCCGCGCGTGCATGAGCTGCGCAACCGCGTGTCGGTGCGATCGCTAGGCCGCGCTCAAGGCGGATTCTGGGCAAGGAAATGCGCAAGTCAGGAGCGCGGTTCCGCGCGTTCGGAACTAAATTCGTAAGTCGAGGATTTTATTGAGTCGCCTCAAGCCCCTCGGGCTGACCGACAATGACAAACGTGAACGCATCCGGATTGAACAAGCGACGGATGACACGATTGACATCTTCCAACATCACCGCGCGGATGCGATCGTTACGCTGGTTGATGTAATCGATCTCGCGTCCCGCAGCCTGATACGAATGGACAACGCTGGCGATCTTGGAATTGCTGTCCAGTTCAAGCGCGAACGAGCCGGTTAGGTAGGTGATCGCATCGTTCACTTCGGCTTGCGTCGCGCCTTCGCTGTAGAGCCGCGCCATCTCCGCTCGCGTGACATCGATCGCCTCGCGCACATTGCCATTTGCTGTCTGCGCCGAACCGCGCACCATTGCCGAATGGTCGCGCACCGAGGGGCTAGTGCCGATGCCGTACACAAGCCCGCGTTGCTCGCGCACCTGATCCATCAGCCGCGACGAAAACCCGCCGCCACCTAAAATGTAATTTGCGACCGCCAGCGCAATCCAATCGGGATCTTCATCCTGGATGCCCGGCCCAGCGAATAGCACCAGACTCTGCGGCTGTGGCAGTTCACGCACAATCAACGGCGTTGGCGCGAGCAACGTCACGTCCGACGGTTCTGGCGGCGCAGCACCCTGCGGCAGCGCGCCGAACACATGATCGATCGCCGCGCCTGCGGCTGCGTCGTCGATATCGCCGACGATCGTGATCTGCAGCGTCGCGCGATTGAACAAGGCCGCGCGTCTCTCGCGCAAGGTCGCAGCGCTGATCGCCGCGACGCTCTCGCGCGAAGTGCGCCGCGCGTACGGGTGGTTGGGATAAAGCGCCTGATCGAGCGCCAGATTGGCGAGATAAGTCGGATTGGTGTCGCGCGTGCGAATGCCGACCAGCATCTGCCGCTTGATCCGCTCCAGCGGCGCTGCATCAAAGCGCGGCTCGTTCAACGCCAAGCGCGCCATCTCGAACGCCGCGTCGCGGTTTTCGCTGAGCGTCACCACGCTCATGCCGATGCCATCCCAGCCGGCGCTGAAGCCGACCGACATATTCAAATCTTCCTGGCGCTCTTTAAAGGCGTTCGCGTCCAGCGCGCCGGCGCCTTCGGTCAGCATATCCGTCATCACACCGGTGACGCCGGTCAAATTCTCCGCCTCAATCGCCGAACCGCCGCGCCAATAGGCGCGCAACACGATCATCGGCACGGTGGAATCCGAGACGATCCACGCATTGATGCCGCTGGGCGACGTGATCTGGCGCACCGGCACGCCGTGGCGCGATGCAGCGCTTTCCGCGCGTGTTTGCGCGAACGCTGGTTCGAACGGAGCGACCACGCACAACGCCGATATCACGAGCGCAGCTGCTCTAAATGCTCCCCAGTTTAAGGGTGAGCTGGCGCCGCGCGAAGCGCGATGACTGAGGGGTCGGGCGCGAACGTTCACCCGACGCACCCCCTCCGTCTCGCTTCGCTCGACACCTCCCCCGCAAGCGGGTGAGGATTTGAACAGGCGCTTCATTGGCCGGCCTCCGGCGGCAACAGCAGGCCCGTGACCGACGCATCCAACACCAAAGTGTCGCGCGCGATCGTCAGCGCTTCATCGCGCGTCACCGCCTCGATATCGCGCGGCCAATTCACGACATCGTCGATGCTCTCGCCCTGCGCCAGTGACGAACCGTAAATGTTCGCCAAACTCTCTTGGCTGTCGCGCGAATAGACCGCCGCCGCAGCGAGCGAAGATTTCGCCCGCGTTAATTCCGCCTCGGTCGGCCCGTCGCGCAAATATTGCGCAATCACCGCATCAATCGCCGCTTCCACCTGCTCAAGACTCACGCCCTCGACCGGGGTCGCATACACCGACACCGAACCGCCGCCGAGGCCCGCCGTATTCGCGCTCGCGCCTGCACTCACCGCGATACGCTGCTCTTCCACCAAAGCGCGATAGAGCCGGCTCGTTTCCGAACCGCCCAGAATTTCGATCGCCACATCGAGCGCGTGCGCCTGACGCCCCTCGTCCGTGCCGTAGCTAATCGCGCGATACATGCGCGACACCGAAGGCTGGCGCACCTTCTCGTCGCGATGCGTCACGCGCATCGGCCCAACGTTTGGCGGATCTTGCACCCATGTGCGCGCGGGCAAATTCCGTGTCGGTCGCAAGCGCCCGTAATAGCGTTGCGCCAGGGGTCGCAACTCCGCCGCATCGATGTCGCCAGCGACCACAAGGATCGCGTTATTCGGCGCGTACCATGTTTGGTAGAACGCCAGCGCGCTTTCGCGATCCAGCGCCTCGATCTCATGCGCCCAACCAATAATCGGCGTGCCGTACGGGTGGTGCGGATAGAGCATGGCGCGCATGCGCTCGCCCATCACAGCGCCTGGGCTATTGTCGATCCGCTGGCGGCGTTCTTCGCCGATCACGTCGCGCTCAGAAGTGAAGGTCTCGTCCGAGAAGCGCAGATTGCGCATCCGGTCGGCTTCCATGCCCATCACGAGCTCAAGCCGGTCGCGCGCGATGCGTTCGTAATAGGCTGTGTAATCCCACGAGGTGAACGCGTTCAGCTGGCCGCCATTGCGCGCCACTTCGCGCGAGAACTCGCCAGGCCCGATCTCGCGCGTACCCTTGAACATGAGATGTTCGAAAAAGTGCGCAATGCCCGATCGGCCGCGATCTTCGTCGGCCGCACCCACGCGATACCAAACCATATGCGTCACCACCGGCGCGCGCCGGTCGGTGATCACAATAACTTGGAGGCCATTGCTGAGCGTGAAGGTCTCAGGCCGCGGAAGTTCTTGCGCCGACAACGGCGCGGCAAACGCCACGAACGCCATCAGCACAAAAGCGAAAATGCGCGCTGCGCCGTGCCCCAAGCCCACGCTTCGGCTCAGGTGCCGGGCAGCTTGAAGCCGCCGCGATCGCGCTCGATCACCACCTGACCGCCGCCCGTGGCGCGGCGGATAGTCTCTTCGTTCTCGAGACGGCGAGCTTCTTCTTCAGCGTTGAGCGGTGTCGCCGGCGCTTCGCCCGAACCGCGGAACGCGAGCAATTGATCGACAAAGCCTTCGTTGCGGCGCACGACGCCTTGGCTCTCGAAATCGATCGTGTCGCGGATGGTCGGGTCAGCCGTCGTGGCGCCGGCGCCGGCGACAAGCTGACGCTCGCCCGAACTTGCGGCCGCACCCGTGGTTTCGCCGAACAACGCCGCACGCGCTTCTTCTGACGGTTGCAATTCGCTCGGACGCGGATCACCCGGCCGCGGCGGACGCAGATTGTAATCCGGCGGCAGCGTCAGCGGCGCTTGCGTGACCACGCGAAATTCGTCCGGCGCGCTCCGCGTGGCGCCGACTGCGCGCGACAGGCTGGAGCATCCGCTCGCCGTCGCCGCCGCGACCATCAAAGCAACCACTGCGATCGGTTTCGTCATAGGACGTCCGCCTCCCTCAAATCATTCGTCGCCGGTTCTAGCCCGGCCCCACCCGGCAAGCCAAGCCGGACAGCAGTGAAGAGGGATCGCGCCCGAATAAGACGGTTATGGGGCGAATTCCCTCGGAAATCAGTTGCCTGGGCCGCCCTTGCCGAACCGGGCCTTGAGCTGACTCCAAGTCGAGCCCTTGCCCGGCTCGCCCTCGGTCAAAAAGATCATATCGATCGCCAGCAGGAGCGCCCCGACGGTGATCGCAGCGTCGGCCACATTGAACACCCAGGGGAACCAAAGCCCATTGAAATCAAGGAAGTCCGCCACGGCGCCGAAGCGGATGCGGTCAATCACATTGCCCAGCGCGCCGCCGATCACGAGCCCCAGAGCGGTCGCCGTCAGCTTCCGCTCGGCCGTCCGCAGCCACCAGAAAAACACGCCCGAAATCGCCAACGAGAGCGCCACCAGCCCCCAACGCGCCAAATCCTGGTCGGCCCGCAAGAGGCCAAAGCTCACGCCCCGGTTCCAGACCATCTGCAGGTCGAAAAACGGCGTCAGCTCGATGAAGCGGCAGCCATAGCCGGCCTCAAGGCACCCCGGCGGGCTAAAGCGCCCTGGCCCCAGCACGAGCCATTTGCTGAACTGGTCCGCGACGAACACGATCGCTGAAAGAATAAGCCCGAAACGCAACATGGCCCGGCTTATGGCCGGGGCGTGGGCCGGCGGCAAGGCAAGCAGAACCAAACGCCCCCCCTTCCTCCTCCTTGCGGGGAGGAATTGGAGGTGGGGGTGCAAGCGCGACATTCCGAAATGTCGGCGCCTTCCCCCCTTCTCCGCCCTCCCCGCCAGGGGAAGGGTTTAAGTGGCGACTTACCCTCGCGCCGCATCCCACGCCGCGACAGCTTCCGCATCCCGCGGCGTGATGTCGGGGTAGCGCGGGTCCGCCGTCCGTGGATCGAAATATTTCCACGAACGCGCGCATTTCACGCCGCTCGCTTTTTCGACCACGACCCCAACGCCAGCGACCTCCGGCAAACGGAACGCATCCGCTGGCCCTTCACCCGCTTCGATGACGATGCCGCTGGTGATGCAGAGCTCGGCAAAATCCACCGCCTGCAGCGATGCGCGCAATTCATCGTCGACCACGAACACACGCGGCGCTGCTTCAAGTGCAGCGCCGATGCTCTTCTCGCGCCGCGCCACTTCGAGCGCGCCGGTGACGACGCCACGTGCTTCACGCAAGCGCGCCACTTCCTCACCCGCGAAATCGTCTTCCCACGACGCCGGCGTCTCGGGGAATTGACGCAAGTGTACGGAGACAGTCTCCGGAAAGCGCGTCAACCACGCTTCCTCCGCCGTGAACGGCAGGATTGGCGCCAGCCACGCCGTCAGGCGCGAGAACGTCTCGTCCAACACCGTGCGCGAGGCACGGCGACGGAAGCTCGTCGGCGCGTCGCAATAGAGCGTGTCCTTGCGCACATCGACATAGAAGGCCGAGAGATCGACGTTGCAAAATTCCACGATCGCCGAGAGTGCTGCGCGGAATTGATACGTGTCGTAGGCTTGACGCACCACACGATCCAATTGCCACAAACGATGCAGCAACCAGCGCTCCATCAGCGGCAGATCGTGCTTGAGCGGCACGCGCTCGCCTTCCTCAAAGCCCTTCAGCGAACCCAAGCAATAGCGCAGCGTGTTGCGCAGCTTGCGATACATCTCGCCCGATTGATCTATCATGATCTTGCCGAGACGCAGATCGTCGCCGTATTCGGCCGACGCGATCAGCAAGCGCAGGATTTCGATGCCGTTTTGCGCAGCGATAGTTTGCGGCTCGATCGTGTTGCCGATGGATTTGGACATCTTCATGCCCTTCTCGTCCATCGTGAAGCCGTGCGTCGCCACTTCGTCGTACGGCGCGCGGCCGCGCGTGGCGCAGCTTTCCAGCAGCGAGGAATGGAACCAGCCGCGATGCTGGTCCGAGCCTTCAAGATAGATGGTCGACACCGGGTTCACGAACGAGGCCCGCGTCGGCGCATCGGGATTGCCGACAACGAACGCATGCGTGGAGCCTGAGTCAAACCAGACATCCAAGATGTCCTCGACCTTCTCGAAATCCTCGGCCCTGTAGTTCGCGCCCAGGAAATCCTGCGCAGGTGTGGCCCACCACACATCGGCGCCGCCTTCTCTCATGGCGGCGATGATGCGCGCATCGACGTCATCATCCTGCAGGATCGAGCCATCGCTCTTCTTCACGAAAATCGGCAACGGCACGCCCCAGGCGCGTTGGCGCGAGATCAGCCAATCGGGGCGATCCTGGATCATGCCTTTGATGCGGTTCTGATCCTTGGTCTCTCCGGTGCGCTTTTGACCCCAATCGACGCGCTCGATTTCATCGAGCGCGATCTGGCGCAGCGTCTTGCCATCGCGGAATTCGCGATCAAGCGCGATGAACCATTGCGGCGTGTTGCGGAAAATCAAAGGCGCCTTCGAGCGCCACGAGTGCGGATAGGAATGCTTCAACTGCCCGCGCGCCAGCAAAGCGCCCGTCGCGATCAGCGCATCCATCACCGCCTTGTTCGCCGGGCCGTCTTTACCGAGGTTCTTGCCCTCAAGCTGAATGATCTCCAGCCCCTCAAAGCCCGGTGCTTCCTTCGTGAGCTTGCCGTCCTCGTCCACCGTGAACGGGATGCCTTCCTGGCCGAAATGCTTCGTCCAGATCACAAAGTCGTCGGCGCCGTGGCTCGGCGCGGTATGGACAAAGCCGGTGCCGGCATCATCGGTGACGTGATCGCCATCGAGTAGCGGCACGTCGAACTCGTAGCCCTTTTCACGCAATGGGTGCCAGCAGGTCGTATTTGCGAGCAACTGCGTCGGCGCATCCGACAAGCGCGTCCACTTGGCTGCCTTAGCGGTCTTCAGTGTTTCATCGGCGAGCTTATCGGCGAGCACGAGCTTCTCGCCCACAGATACCCAAGGATCGAACGCCAGCCCCGTTTCGATCTCATCAATGCGATAAACGCCGTACGAAACCTTCGAACTGAACGAGATCGCCCTGTTGCCCGGGATCGTCCAAGGAGTCGTTGTCCAGATGACGATCTGTGAATCGCCAAGCACAGCGAGTTCCGGCGGCGGTGCAGCACTACCCCATTGCAGAGATGAGATGGCGACGATCGGAAACTTCACCCAGATCGTCGGGCTCGTCTTTTCCTGATACTCCACTTCCGCTTCTGCGAGTGACGTGCGCTCCACCGGGCTCCACATCACCGGCTTGCTGCCGCGATACACCAGCCCCGTACGCACCACGCGCAGAAACTCAGCCGCGATCGCCGCTTCCGCCGGGAAGCTCATCGTCGTGTAGTAATTGTCCCAATCCGCCTCGATGCCGAGGCGACGGAATTCGTCACGCTGCAACGGGATCCACTTATCCGCGTACGCGCGGCACGCCTTGCGAAACTCGACCGCCGGCACTTCTGACTTCTTGCGCCCGGCCTTGCGGAAATCCTCTTCGACCTTCCATTCGATCGGCAGGCCGTGGCAATCCCAGCCCGGCACGAAATCACAATCGAAGCCGCTCATCTGACGCGTGCGCACGACGAGGTCTTTCAGGATTTTGTTTTCCGCATGCCCGATATGGATCGCGCCATTGGCGTAGGGTGGGCCGTCGTGAAACACGTATTTCGGCCGCGCCGCCGCATCCTTGCGCAGCAAATTGTAGAGCCCGATCTCGGCCCAATGCTTCACACGCTCGGGCTCCTTCTTCGGCAGCCCCGCGCGCAGCGGAAAGGGATCGCCCGGCAGGTCGGGCAGAAAAACGGTTTCGCGGTAATCGCGACCAGCAGGCGCATCGGCCATTGGTCATATCTCCAGGTAGGCGAACAGGGGTGATAGCGATCCCGGACCCGCGGAGCGAGCGCTCAACGCGAGCCGGGCCTCAAATTCGAGGCGCGTTAATCAAGGAACGCAACTTCACGGTCACGTGTTGGGCTGTAGCATCGCTGAAACGGACGCGCCACATGCATTGCACCCCGGCTCCATCAGGTCTAAACCCCCCGCCTTTCCGGCCAGAACGCCCACACCCATGACCACCGCCCATAACATCTCCTTCGCCAAGCTCAACGAGCCAGGAGAGATCAAGCTCAGCGATTACGCCGGCAAGGCGGTGCTGATCGTGAACGTGGCGAGCGCGTGCGGCTTCACCTCGCAATACCGTGAACTTGAAGCTTTGTACGAAGCCAAGGTCGGCAAGGGCCTGGTAGTCATCGGCGTACCGTGCAACGATTTCGGCGGCCAGGAGCCGGCTCCGGAAAAAGACATCCGCGAGTTCTGCGACAGCAAATATCACGTCACCTTCCCGATGAGCGCGAAGGTCGACATCAATTCAGCCGCCAAGCGCCACCCCTTCTACAAATGGGTCGCCGAAGAGCTGGGCGAGAGCGCGTTGCCGCGCTGGAACTTCCACAAATATCTGATCGACAAGAACGGCGAACTCGCCGGCGCCTTCCCGTCGAAGGCCGCCCCACTCGGCCCCGACATGCTCGACGCGATCAAGAGCGCGCTCTGCACGCCGGCGCCGGAAGCACACCAGCAAGCCTCGTAAATTAGTGCGCCAATTCCACGTCAGGCTGCTTGGCGCCTGACATCTGCATGCGCGCCGGGTTCGGCTTCATCAGCAGTATCGCAAACGCCGACACGCCGATCACGACGCCCAGTGTCAGGAATTGGTCGTTGAAGGTCATCACCAACGCCTCGCGATCGAGGATCTGCGCGTAATACATCAACGCCTGCCGCTCCGGATCTGAAGCGCCCGTCCGCGCCAGATGCGCCTGCATGCCTTGCAGCAGGCTCTGCACGTGCGGGTTGGTCGGATCGACGGCGCTATACAATTCCTGCCGATGCAACGCGTACGCATGCGCCTGGATCGCGCCAGGCCCGCAATGCCAAACGCGCCGGCGGCTGCGTCCAGTTGGTACGCTACGTCATCTGGCATTTGAGGACATGTCCTGCGAATTACTCGCAATTCCAAAGATGTAGCCAATGCTACGTTGGAACAAGATGGGCTTGCGCGCTAGTCCAAGCGTTCTATCGTCGCACGCGGAGGGAGCGATTTGGCAGCATTGCCACCCAACGATGCGAAATCCGGGAGGCCGCTAGATCGCGGCGTAGCGCGTCGCCACGCCTTTCTGGACGCTGCACGCGAGGTTTTTCTCGAGCAAGGCTACGAAGCGGCCAGCGTAAACGATGTCGTGCGCGTCGCTGGCGGCTCGCTCGCAACGCTCTATGCGCAATTCGGCAACAAGGAAGGCCTCTTCCTCGCCGTCGCCCAAGATCAGCACGAGCGCTTCGTCCGCGCGATTACACCCGATTGCGTCGATAATCTGCCGCTTGAGCAAGGCTTGCAGGTGATCGGCGAGAAATTCCTGAAAACCATTCTCGAGCGCGATCATCTTTCATTTTATCGCATCACCGTCGGCGAAGCGCGAAAATTCCCGCAACTCATGCAGCGCAACGTCTCGGCGAACGCCGACAAGGTGCGCGACGTCGCCGCCAATCACGTTCGCGCCACCGCGCCGGAATGCGATGAGGCGAACACCTATGCCTCTTACTTCCTCTCGCTGCTGCTCAGCCGCCACCATTACCGCGCGCTTGCCGACACCACCTATGTCGTGAGCGAGGACGAGCGCCGCGATCACGTGAACTCGGCGGTGCGTTTCCTGGTGCGGGCGATCCACGGCGCCTGAGTTCCCATCTCAACATCACCGCACACGCCCGCTCAGGTTCGATTCAGACGCCATTCAGACGCCCGCGCGCAGGCTCAGATTTGCGAGGGTGCGCCGGAGACGGCGCACATGGGAGCCTCATTATGAAAAAAGCCCTCATTGCGGCCGTCGCAGCCTTGAGCGCGACAGCCTGGGCGGCCGCACCCGCTTATGCTCAGCGCAATGACGACCGAGGCGGTCGTCACGAACGAAACAACGACAATGGCGGCCAACGTGGCGGCGATCGAGGCGAACGTGGTGATCGTGGCGATCGTGGCGATCGCAGCGGCGACGACAATCGCGGTCGCGGCGAATGGCGAAACAACAACGGCGGCAATCAGAACCAAGCCCCGCCGCCACCACAACAAGCCGCGCCGCCACCACGCGCGCCTGACAACCCCGCGCTGCTCGGCGGCAATAATGGCGGCGGCGATAGACGCGGCCAATGGAACGGCCAACGCGGCGATGGCCAACGCGGCGATGGCGGCCAACGCGGCGAAGCGCGCCGTGAATGGCAAGGCAATCGCGGCGACGGCGCACGCCCGCCGCAACAACAGCCGAACACCGATTGGGCCAATCGTCAGCGCGAAGGCCAACGCGACGCACAACGCGGCGACGGTCGTCGCAGCGAATGGAATGACGGCGATCGCGGCGGACGCAATCCGCCAGCAATAGCCGACAACAATAATCGCGGCCGCGGCGATGGCCGCCCCGGTCAGTGGAACGGCGAACGTGGCGACCGCAACCCGCCCGTGGCGGACAATCGCGGCCCGCGCGATCGCGGCAATGACGGCCAATGGGACGGTCGTCGCGACGGCAATCGTGGTGACGGGCGCGGCGATGGTCGCACAGGTGATGGCCGCGACTGGAATCGTGACGGTCGCGATGGCCGTGGCGACTGGAATCGTGACGGTCGTGATGGCCGTGGCGACTGGAACAACAACGATCGCAATCGCGATTGGGGCCATGACGATCGCGGTCGCGACCGCGACAATGCGCGTGACCACAATCGCCGCCGCGATTTCGCGTCGAACGATTGGGGCCGCGAGCGGCGCGACGACAATCGCTATCGCCAATATCGCCACACGCATCGCGACTTTGATCGCCCGCGTTACAACGATTGGCGCGGCGTGCGCCACGGTTACTATTTCGACCGCGGCTACACCATCATCGTCCACAATTACTTTGGCTGGAACTACAATTGGTGGGGCTATGACGGTTGGCGGCGCCCGCATCGCGCGTGGCGTGTCGGCTATTACCTGCCCGATCACATCTGGTGGGAGCCGCTGCCGTACGATCTCTATTATCGCTTGCCGCCGGCCCCTTATGGCTGCCGTTATGTGATGGTCGATCGCGACATACTCATCGTCGCCATCGCCTCAGGCATCGTCCTCGACGCGCTGATGTATTACTGACGCGCGACAGAGGGACAAACGGAGAGCCGCCTCGCTCACACGAGGCGGCTCTTTCGTTTACTGGCTGAACGTCGCTTCGACGACGTGGTCTTCTAAACGCGCAACCTTGTACGTGAAGGTATAGCCGCCAAGGCGAATGCTAAACACGCGCTCGTCACCCGCTCGCCGCAGGCGTCCCAGATGCATCGGTCGCAGTGTCACGTCCGCCGCGCCGATCTGATCGTCCAGGCACGCGCGCTGCACTTCGCCGGGCGCCGCGCCAAGGCACGCGCCCCAATCCACCAAGCTTCGCACGCCGCCGGCGCCATCAGATTCATAAAGCTCAACCCGAAACGTAAACGGCGCGCGCATCCCACCCGCGCGGCATCGCCAGGCGATCACTTTGCCTTCGTTGTCGGTCTGCGTCGCGCCAAGCGGCGCCAAGCACGCCTGCGCTTGCGAGAAATAGCGCATGTGCCCGGTATCGACGTTGCCGAAGGTTTGCGTGCGCACGGCGGAATTGGTCAAAGCATCGCGGAAGATCGCATAGACTTCGTCAGAGCCCGACCAATCCGGACCGGTCTCATCGTTCGCGTAGATGCTGACCGGCATCACCATGTAGCGCCGTTCGACCACGCGCGGCCGCGCTTGCTGCACTTCCGCCGCCGGCGGCACGCGCGCAACGTCGCCCAGACGAAAGCCTTGCGCCGAAGCTGGCGCGGTCAACAGAGCCACGGCAAGCGCGGCAAACGCAGTGTGAGTGAATAAACGCATCACGCATCTCCTGTCCGCCCGAGTGAAACACTGAGGCAAGCAGCCAACGCGTGCTGTGACCTTGGACCCGCTCTAGTGCAGCCAGGCCTCGCCCCACATGATCCCAACTGCCGTCACCGGCGGCGACGCGCCGGGCGATTTGGGTGGGACGGCGATCGGCGGCTCCGGGATCTCGACCGGCGACTGGGCCGGCGGTTCGGGGCTGTCGGGTTGGGGATCGTGGCTTGGGGGGAGGCTCATACCCAGGTTAACGCCGAAACCCGGGAAAAGGCGCCCAAAATCGTGCTTACCGGCTGGGGTGGGGTGTTGACCCCTCCGCACAGCGCCCCTACCTACCGGCCGCTAGCAACCGATGGCGGCGAGTGCTAACGCGCCGCCCGGGGGCTCAAACAGGCTCAATGCAACCTAAGGGAGATCAGGACGTGGCCAGCTTTCGTCCCCTGCACGATCGCGTGCTCGTGAAGCGCGTGAAAGAAGAAGAGAAGACCCGCGGCGGGATCATCATCCCCGAAACGGCTCAAGAGAAGCCCCAAGAAGGCGAAGTCGTCGCCGTCGGCCCCGGCACGCGCGATGAAGACGGCGAGTACATCAAGCTCGACGTGAAAGTCGGCGACCGCATCCTGTTCGGCAAATGGTCGGGCACGGAAGTGAAGGTGGATGGCGAAGAACTCCTCATCATGAAGGAGTCCGACATCCTGGGCGTCATCGAAACCAAGAAGTCGAAGAAGGAAGCGGCCTAAGCGGCCAGCGCCTTTCGACTCTCAACCAACAATTCTGAGGTAACACCACAATGGCAGCTAAGATTGTGCAATTCGGCGCCGACGCCCGTGAGCGCATGCTCCAAGGCGTCGACATTCTCGCCAACGCCGTAAAGGTCACGCTTGGGCCCAAGGGCCGCAACGTCGTGATCGAAAAGTCCTTCGGCGCCCCGCGCACCACCAAGGACGGCGTCACCGTCGCCAAGGAAATCGAACTCGAAGATAGGTTCATGAACATGGGCGCCCAGCTCATTCGTGAAGTCGCTTCGAAGACCAACGACGAAGCCGGCGACGGCACCACGACCGCCACCGTGCTCGCTCAAGCCATCGTGCGTGAAGGCATGAAGGCGGTTGCGTCGGGCCGTAACCCGATGGATCTGCGCCGCGGCATCGACAAGGCGGTGATCGCCATCGTCGAAGACCTGAAGAAGCGCGCCAAGAAGGTCGGCGGTTCGGAAGAGATCGCCCAAGTCGGCACCATCTCGGCCAACGGCGACACCGACATCGGCAAATTCCTGGCCGACGCGATGGCCAAGGTCGGCAACGAAGGCGTCATCACGGTTGAAGAAGCCAAGTCGCTCGAGACCGAACTTGAAGTCGTCGAAGGCATGCAATTCGACCGCGGCTATCTCTCGCCGTACTTCATCACCAACGCCGACAAGATGGAAGTCGTGCTCGAGGATCCGATGATCCTCCTGTTCGAAAAGAAGCTTTCGTCGCTCCAGCCGATGCTCCCGGTTCTCGAGGCCGTCGTGCAATCGCAACGTCCGCTGCTGATCATTGCTGAAGACGTTGAAGGCGAAGCGCTCGCCACGCTCGTCGTCAACAAGCTGCGCGGTGGTCTGAAGGTCGCTGCTGTGAAGGCGCCGGGCTTCGGCGATCGCCGCAAGGCCATGCTGGAAGACCTCGCCATCCTCACGGGCGGCCAAGTCATCTCCGAAGACCTCGGCATCAAGCTTGAGAACGTCACGCTCGACATGCTCGGCAAGGCCAAGAAGGTCGTTGTGAAGAAGGACGACACCACCGTTGTCGACGGCGCCGGCGCGAAGGCCGACATCGAAGCCCGCGTTGGCCAAATCCGCAAGCAGATCGACGACACCACGTCCGATTACGACCGTGAGAAGCTGCAAGAACGTCTGGCGAAGCTCGCCGGCGGCGTGGCCGTGATCAAGGTCGGCGGCGCGACGGAAGTCGAAGTGAAGGAACGCAAGGACCGCGTTGATGACGCGCTGAACGCCACCCGCGCTGCGGTGGAAGAAGGCATCGTCCCCGGCGGCGGCACAGCGCTCCTGCGCGCTGCGTTCAAGCTCTCGATCAAGGGCGACAACGAAGACCAAAACGTCGGCATCGCCATCATCAAGAAGGCGCTGGAAGCCCCGATCCGTCAGATCGTGGAAAACGCCGGCGTCGAAGGTTCGATCGTGGTCGGCAAGCTGCGTGAATCGAAGGACGACAATTTCGGCTTCAACGCGCAAACCGAAGAATATGTCGACCTCGTGAAGGCCGGCATCATCGATCCGGTGAAGGTGGTCCGCACGGCGCTGCAAGACGCAGCCTCGGTCGCTGGCCTCATCATCACAACGGAAGCCTCGATCGCCGAAGCCCCGAAGAAAGAATCGGGCGGCGGCGGCATGCCCGGCGGCGGCATGGGCGGCATGGGCGGCATGGATTTCTGATCCAGCCACCAAGCAACCAAGCATCAAGGGCGGAGCGCAAGCTCCGCCCTTTTCGTTTGCCTCAGAAAAAACGCCGTCGGCCCCGAATACCCTCGGGAACCATCTGCGGCTAAAGTGGTTTAGTGCGGTTGGGGTGGGCGCAGAACTGCGTTCCGCAGAATGAGGGATATTAGAATGCGTATTACAAAGTACCTTACGGGCGCCGCGATGGTTGCCGCCCTGAGCCTCGGCGCCTGCGCGACCCGCGATGACATCGCCCAAATCAATACGCGCCTCGATTCCATCGACGCACAGGTGCAGAGCGCCGCCCAGAACGCGCAAGCCGCCAATCAGAACTCGCAGCGCGCCAACCAGCGCCTCGACGCGATCGAAGGCCGCGTCACGGCGCTCGAAACGCAGCCTGCCCGCCGGCCGCGCGGCTAATTACGTCCACATTTTGTGACGACGGTTCGCACAAGGACTTCTTCTATCGTTCTAAGGGACCGCCGCATGAAGATGTGGGTGCAAACAATCGGAGCCGTGCTTGGCTCGCTGGCGCTGGCATCCGCGACCTTGGGTATCGCCCAGGCCGAGGATGCTGGCGCGCAGCCTATGTCCGCGGCGGATCAATTACCGCCCGACCAGGAAGTCTCCGAAACGGCGATCGAACTCGCGGGCTGGGTTCTCGGCTCGCGCGACGCGCACGGCTACCCGTTCGCAATCATCGATAAAGAGACAGCGCAGATCTTGGTGTTCGGCGCCGATGGACGCCTGCGCGGCGCAGCGCCCGGCCTGTTTGGCTCAGCGCGTGGAGATCACACCGCGCCTGGCGTCGCCGGCCTTGCGCTGCGCGAAATTCCGGGGCGCGACCGCACAACGCCTGCTGGCCGTTTTGTCGGCGGCTATGGCCCATCGATCGACGCTGGACGCGTGCTCTGGGTGGATTACGAATCCGCCCTTTCGATCCACCCGGTCGCGATGGCGCCGCGAGAGCGACGCGCCGAACGCCTCGCCTCGCCAACGCCGGACGACAATCGCATCACCCACGGCTGCATCAACGTCTCGCCCGAATTCTACGAGCGCATCATCCAGCCCACCTTCGCGCGCGGCGGCGTGTTCTACATCTTGCCGGATCGCGACACGCTTGCGGAAACCTTCCCCGATTTCGCGCAAAGCCGCAGCGGCGCCAGCGCAAGAGGCGCGTCGCGCTGAGCGGCGCGCCAGCGGCGGCCTGCTCAACACGCACGAAGGGCCAAGCGCAAGCGCCGCCCTTCGTGTTTGCGCGTCGCCTGCTCCTCTATA
>Ga0315902_10006049_pt1 | contig 16883 bp, 13 predicted proteins | sample LakEriMetagenome_9_FD_203523 | JGI IMG/M metagenome (GOLD analysis project Ga0315902, IMG submission 203523) | Freshwater fungal communities from buoy surface, Lake Erie, Ohio, United States - Buoy 12 MA117 | ecosystem: Environmental > Aquatic > Freshwater > Lake > Lake biofilm | place: USA...
GGCGACTAGAGCGTCAGGGCCACACCCGTTCCCATCCCGAACACGGTCGTTAAGCCTGATAGCGCCGATGGTACTCCGGGCGAGAGCTCGCGGGAGAGTAGGCCGTCGCCGGCACCCTTTGCAGCGCCCCCGTCACCCAGTGGCGGGGGCGTTTGCGTTTGCGTACCCTTCCGTCTCACTCCCACACCCGCCGGACGTATCCATGACCCGAGCAGGCATCGTCACCGTCGCCGGGTTCCCGAACGCCGGCAAATCGACGCTTCTCAACCGACTCGTCGGCGAGAAGCTCGCCATCACGTCGGCCAAGGCCCAGAGCACCCGCCATCGCATCGTGGGCATTCGGACCGAGGGCGAGGCGCAGATGGTCATCCTGGATACCCCGGGGCTCCTCGAGCCACGTGATACGCTGCACAGTGCGATGCGCAACGCGGCACTCACGGCCGTACGCGATGCCGATGTGCTGGTGCATGTGGTCGATGCGACGGGCGCGATCCCCGAAAGTTTTCAAGGCGCCGCTCAGCTGAACGCGCCGCCACGCGCACGAGTCATTCTCGCGCTCAACAAGGTGGATCTGCTGACGCCGGAGCGACAGGACGTCCTCCGGACCCTGTATCCGTCGGCCGTGTTCTGCGCGGCGACGATGGGCGACGGGATCGATACCCTCGTTGCGGCCATCACCGCGGCACTTCCGATCAGTCCGTACCTCTATCCGGACGACGAGATCTCCACCCAGCCGGTGCGCTTCTTCTGCGCCGAATTCGTCCGCGAGACCGCACTTGAGCAGTTGGGCGATGAGCTGCCGCACGCACTGGCGTGTGAAATCGAGGAGTATCGGGAGGGCTCATCCCCGCTGTACATTCGGGCGGTTCTTCATGTGGAACGCGACAGTCAGAAACGCATCGTGATCGGAGCCAATGGCCAGCAGATCAAGAAACTCGGGCGTGCCGCGCGTGAGAAGATCGAGCGGTTTGTCGGACAGCCGGTCTATCTGGACCTGTGGGTGAAGGTTCTGGCCAACTGGCGCCGCAATCGCAGCGCGGTTCGTCGTCTCGGTTACGGTGACCCCGAGGCGTGAGATTCGGCGCATGATGCGGTTGGCGTGTCGCCTCGTGCTGCACGTACTTGCCGTTGCGCTGTTGCCGATCACGGCCGACGCGCAGAGCGGTGGGTTGTTCCTGTTGGTGCCGTTTGGCGCACGCGCCGTGGCACAGGGCGAGGCGGTGGTCGCCGACAGCGCGCTGGGTACCGAGGCGATGTGGTGGAATGCGGCCGCACTCGCGAGACTGCCCAAGCGCGAGCTGGCGGTGCATCACTCGCAGACGGTGATCGCCACGAGTGACATGGTCTCGTATGCCGTGCCGTCCAAGGTGCTTGGGACCCTCGCGGTATCCGCGTATCTCGTGAACTATGGTGACCAACAGGCCACTGATCCCGTGAGCGGGACACCGCTGGGCGTGATCACGAATCGCAATTATCAGCTTGCCGCCTCGTATGCCACGCCGATCGGTTCCCGCCTGTCGGCTGGCGTCACCTACAAATTCCTCATGCTGCGGTTTCAGTGCAGCGGGATTTGTGGGCAGGTCCCGGTGATCTCCGGTTCGACCAGTGCGCTGGACCTCGGCGCGCAGTATGCGCTGCCGACCGCGCTGCCGGTCACCATTGGCGCGAGCATGCGCAATATCGGGCCGGCGCTCCAGGTAAAGGATGCCGAGCAGGCCGATGCGTTGCCGCGCGTAATCCAACTTGGCGCTCGCTCCCGGATTCCAGTGTCGGCGCTCGCGCGCAATGACGCGACGCTTGATGTCACGCTCGATGTGCAGAGTGCGTCCGTGCTCGGCGGTGCCGCCGGCGGCCTGGGGGCAACGCTGGGATTTCGGCGGGTGGTGTTCCTGCGCGCCGGGTACAAGGTACAGCCGGGACAGGGCGGTGGACCGGCCATCGGCTTCGGCTTTGAGCGGGGGGCCCTCTCCGTGGATCTTGCGCGACGATTCGACGCATTATCGGCGCAACTAGGCGATCCGCCGACCTACGTGTCGCTGAAGGCGCGCTTTTGAGTTCGAGCGAGAACGCGGCGTTGCGTCCGACGATGGCATTGGCCGTGGCGATGGCCTTCGCCGTGCTGATCATATGTCCCCTGTTGGGTGAGGCGCGGGCCCAGCAAGCCCCCGATCCCGTTGGCCTGGTTCGGCCGACTGCAGCGACATGGGAGGAAGGAGGTGCGGGACCGACGGTTCGGGACACGACGGCCGCCGCGGTATCGCCAGCGCCGTGGTGGGCGCCCGTGGCATCCGGGGTGGTTCCCGGGACCGGCCAGTTCGCGTTGCGGCAGCAACGCAGTGTGGCCTATGCCGTGGCCGAGGCGTTTTTGATTCTTCAATACGTCGCCGCGCGGCGCGACGGGAATCGCGATCGTTCGACCTATCGGGATCTTGCCGCCAATGTGGCGCGCAAGCCGTTCGGCGCCAATGCCGCCGTCGGACCGTGGGAGTACTACGAGGCCATGGAGAAGTTTCTCGAGAGTGGGGCCTACGACCGGATTCCCGGTGGCGCCATCGATCCTGAGACTGACCTCACGACATACAATGGCGCACGCTGGCTGTTGGCCAGAGAGACGTACTGGCGGAATCCCACCGTCGCCCCGTCGACGTCGAGCCCGGAATATCAGCGCGCGCTGGCCTTTTATCAGGAGCGCGCCGTTCGCGATGGCTTTCGTTGGAGCTGGCGTGACGCGCAGCTGCAGCAAGACCTGTATCGTCAAACCATTGCCGCGTCGAATCGCAGCTATCAGCGCGCGGTGACGATGACGGGGCTGATTGCCTTGAACCATCTGGCGAGCCTCATTGACGGTTATGTGTCGGTTCGGGTGCGCCGGTACGGCGGAGTGGCGGCGAGCCGTGTACAGCGGGTCACGAGCAACGTGGCGCTCGTCGGAGATCCCGCACGTCGGCACCTGGTGTGGCAGACCCACCTCCAGCTGGCGTTGCGACGGTGATGGGAAACGGCGCCCCCATCGAGTCGTCAGCGCACACCGGGCGTGATGCCGTGCTTCTGGTCCATCACGATCTGGCGAGCGCGTTGCGACGCGACGTCCGTCTCGCGGCGTGGCTCACGTCGCATCCCGAGGTCGATGATGTGCCCATGGACGTCGCGTCCCTTCATGAACACGTGCTGCGAGCACCACCGCGCCTCATCATGCTGGAGGATGGCGCAGGCATGGCCACTCCGCTCGCCTTGATTCGACGTCTCAAGTCGGACCCCACGACGGCCATTACGCCCATCGTGCTCGTCACGCGTGATGATGCATCCGTCGGGCTCGATGCCGGCGCCGATGATGTGCTCGTCGCGGACATGTCCAGCGAGGAGGTTCGGGCCCGTTTGAACGCCGTGCTTCGACGGAGCGAGCGCGATCTTGATGTGCACCCCTCCACACGCCTTCCGGGTGCCCGGGCCATCGATGTGGAGCTTCGCCGCCGCTTGACGCTTGGTGAGGGGTTCGCGGCGGGGTACGCGGATCTGGATCACTTCAAGGAGTTCAACGATCGGTACGGGTACCACCAGGGGAATCGTGTCATCCTGTTGGTGTCGAAGCTCCTGCACGATGTGGTGAAGGGACGATGCGGGACGGCCGGATTCGTTGGACATATCGGAGGGGATGACTTTCTCTTCGTCATTCCCCTCGAGGCAATGGCTGTGGTGTGCGACGACATTATTGCCATCTTCGATGAATTGATTCCGTACCAGTATTCCGAGCAGGACCGTGACATGGGATATTTCTTCGGCAAGGATCGTCGGGGGCAGCTCCATCGCGTGCCCCTGATGTCGTTGTCCATCGGCGTCGTGACAACCCAAACGCGACGCTTTACCCTGGTGAGCGAGGTCAGCGATTTGGCGACCGAAATGAAGACCTATGCCAAGGGGCGGCCGGGATCGCTGTGGGCGGTCGACCGGCGCGGCGGCGAACAGGGGACCAGGAACGCACCATGAATGTCTCGTGCCCTGAATGTCGGTCGGTGTTTCGCGTCGATCCTGCCAAGGTCCCCGGGAGCGGGGTTCGCGCGCGGTGTTCGGTGTGTGGGGGGGTGATCCCGGTTCCAGGGGGCGCCTTGCCGGTGGCGGTGTCACCGTCCCGGGGAACGCCGGCACCCGCCGTTGCCATGCCTGCCGCGGCACCCGACGCGCCGGAGATGCGGCCGGTCGTTCCGACCCCCGCCTACGCGCCGCCGCCAACGACGTCGCCAGTGATCCCACCGGCCCCGCCGCCGTCGATCATTCCCGAATGGCCCGCTGCGGGACCGCCGGTCGCTGCTTCGGCGACCTCGGCCGTGTCGACCTCGTTTACGCCGGCTACCCCGGTACCGGTTGCTCCGACGCCGGCTGCCCCTATGCCGGCTGCTCCGACGCCGGCTGCACCCATGCCGGTTGATCCGACGCCGGCTGCACCCGTGCCGGTCGTTCCTACACCGGCTGCACCCGTGCCGGTCGTTCCTACACCGGCTGCACCCGTGCCGGCGTTACCCGTATCGTCGGTTCCCACTCCGGCGTCGCCAATTCCGGCGGAACGGCGCCCGATTAATCCGTTCCTTCAAGCCGATCCGGACCAGCGGGCGCGCCGCATGGCACGCGCCCTGGTATCCGATCTGGTGGCATACCACCCGCAGAAGCGCGAGGAGGGACTGCGCGACGGGACCCTGCGCCAACTGTTCCGCGACGAAATTCGCAAGAGCTATGAGGAATACGTCGAGCAGGTCGGGCGGGAGCTGGCCGATCGGACGTCGTATTTCCAGGATGCCTTGAACGAGATTCTGGCTAACGGTCAACGCCTGTTCTGAACGGTCGGGGACGGCTAGCTTCCCTCGACACGAGTGCAGGTCTGCGGTGCGTCTTTTCCGGGCCGCTTCCCCTCGCGGGAAGCGGCTCGCGTCGTACGTGGAGGTACGGATGCAGGACGGCGAACGGCTGAAGGTATTGGCGCGCTCTGAGGAGCGGCTGGCGGACATGCGGAGGTATCTTTGACGTCGAGAGCAAGCGCTCGACACTGAGCGCCTACGAAGAGGAGATGGCCGACGCGGCCTTCTGGAATGACCAGGAGCATGCGCGCGACATCGTCCAGCAGGTGAAGGTGCTCAAGGGGTGGGTCGAGCCGATGGATTCGCTCTCGTCGCGCATTGTCGGGGCGCGTGAGCTCGATGAGCTGCTGCAGCTCGAATCCGATCCCGCGATGGAGAAGGACCTCGATGCGGAGGTCCAGCGCATCGTGGAAGAGCTCGACGCCTTCGAACTCAAGTCGCTCTTGCGCGGCAAGGACGACATGCGCGATGCGCAGGTGGAAATCTCGGCTGGCGCCGGCGGGACCGAAGCGCAGGATTGGGCGTCCATGCTGCTCCGTCTCTATACGCGCTGGGCCGAGCGCAAGGGATTCGCGCTCGAGATGCTCGACCTCTCCGAAGGCGAAGAGGCGGGGATCAAGGGTGCGGTCATGGAAATCAAGGGCGCATATGCCTACGGCTTCCTGCGCCCGGAGTCCGGCGTGCACCGGCTCGTGCGCATTTCACCGTTCGACTCGCAGGCGCGTCGCCATACGAGCTTCGCCTCGGTGTTCGTGTATCCCGTGGTGAACGAGGAGATCAACATCGAAATCCGCGAAGAGGACATCCGAATGGATGTCTTCCGCGCCTCCGGTGCTGGTGGGCAGCACGTCAATAAAACGTCGTCCGCGGTGCGTCTCACGCACATCCCGACGGGGATCGTGACGTCCTCGCAGCAGGAGCGCTCGCAGTTCAAGAACAAGGCGACCGCGCTCAAGATGCTGAAGAACCGGCTGTATCAACTCGAAGCCGAGAAGCAGGCCGCCGTGAAGGCGGCGTTCGATGCGAACAAGCAGGACGTGACCTTCGGCAGCCAGATCCGCAGCTATGTCTTCCAGCCGTACACGATGGTGAATGACCATCGGACGGAACTCAAGATTGCCGACGTACAGAAGGTGATGGACGGAGACATCGATCCGTTCATTCAGGCCTATCTCAAGCAGGACAGCGAAGCTGGAGCCGAAGGAGGCGTGGCGTGAGCGACGAACAGCAGGAATCGATCGAGGCGAAGCCCGAGCTCAACTTCGTGATGCAGGCGCGGCGCGAGAAGCTGGAGCGCCTGCGGGCAGCCGGTGTCGAGCCCTTCGGATATTCGTTCGATCGCACGCATACGGCGGCGCAGTGCGTGGCCGTGCTTGGCGATGCCGATGAGGGACCGACGGTCGCGGTAGCGGGACGGCTGGTCTCGTGGCGTGGACAGGGCAAGACGGTGTTCGCGCATCTGGCGGATATGGATGGCCGTGTACAGGTGTACTTCCGGAAGGATGAGCTGGGTGACGCCGTCTTCGCGCAGTTGAGCGAGTACGATCTGGGCGACTGGGTCGGCGTCCGTGGTCCCATGATGCGGACCCGCACGGGCGAGGCGACCGTCAAGGTGGCGCAGGTCGAACTGCTGTCGAAGTCGTTACGGCCGTTACCGCTCGGCAAGGAACAGATCGTCGACGGGCAGGTGGTTCGCTATTCGGCGTTCTCCGACACGGAGCAGCGGGCACGTCAACGCTATGCCGATCTCGCGGTGCATCCGGAAGTTCGGGCACTGTTTCGCGCCCGCTCCGAGGTGACACGCGCGATTCGGCAGCACCTCGACGGGCTCGGCTACCTGGAAGTCGAAACGCCGGTGTTACAGCCGTTGTATGGTGGGGCCGCCGCGCGGCCATTCATCACGCACCACAATACGCTCGACATGCCGCTCTATCTCCGCATTGCGGACGAGTTGTATCTCAAGCGGCTGATTGTCGGCGGGTTCGAACGCGTCTACGAAATCGGGCACGACTTCCGGAATGAAGGGATTGACCGGACGCACAATCCCGAGTTCACGATGCTCGAGTTCTACGAGGCCTTCGCCGACTACACGACGATGATGGCGCGCGTGGAATCGCTCCTCGTTGCCGCCGCCGAGGCGGTCCGCGGCATTCCGATCGTCGACGAAAAAGTGCCGACGTTGGTCACGCCGTTCCCGCGCATCGAGTGGGTCCCGAGCCTGTCGAAGGCGGCGGGGGGCGATGTCATGGCAGTGGACGATGCGACGTTGCGTGGTATGGCCGAGCGAATCGGTGTCCAGAAGGTCGCAACGCTGAGTCGTCCCAAGGTGCTGGACGAGATGTTCCAGGCCCTGGTGGAGTCGAAGATCGAGACGCCGACCTTCGTGGTGGACTATCCCAAGGAGCTGTCGCCGTTGGCCAAGCCGAAGCGCGGCGGTCCAGAGGGGATCACCGAGCGCTTTGAACTGTTCGCGCGGGGCAAGGAACTCGCGAACGCGTTCTCCGAGCTCAACGATCCGATCGACCAGCGCGAGCGCTTCGAGGCCCAGGCCGCGTTGCGTGCCGCTGGCGATGACGAGGCCAGCGGCGTGGATGAGGATTATCTGCGTGCCATGGAGTATGGGATGCCGCCGACGGGTGGTGTGGGCATCGGCATCGATCGGTTGTTCATGTATCTCACGGATACACCGAACATCCGCGACGTCATCCTGTTCCCCACGATGCGCCCCGAGTAAGTCACGGTGCGGCGTCTCGAGCTCTCGATCGCGTGGCGGTACCTGCGGAGTCGTCGCGGGTCACGCCTCCTGTCACTGATCAGTGTCATCGCCATTGGCGGTGTACTGGTCGGCGTCAGTGCACTCATCGTGATCATGGGGGTGATGAACGGCCTGCAGCGCGACTTGCGCGAAAAGATTCTGGTGGGCAGTCCGGATGTCCGCGTCCTGCCGTACGGTGACGACATGCGGTTGCCGGATTGGGCGGCGCTCCGGGAACGGGTGGCGAAGGTGCCGGGGGTGGTGCGTGTTGCCCCGTTCGTGCAGACGCAGGGGCTGGTCAGGAACATGGCGGGCTTTGTGACGGGGACAGCGGTCGTTGGCCTCGAAGCGCCGGCGCGGCCGGAGAACGAAGTCACGACCATCCGGAATCACGCGATTCTCGGAGACTTTACCTTTCAGCGTGAGGGCGTGTCGCTCCCGGGCGTGGTTCTCGGGAAGTTCCTGGCCGCCAAGTTGAGCGCGTTGCCGGGCGACACCGTGGTGCTCCTCGGGGCGGCTGGGCTCAAGATGAACGCGGCCACGGGGGCGGTCGTCCCGCGTGCCGACAGTCTCGTCGTCTCGGGGATCTTCGAGACCGGCATGTTCGAGTACGATGATGCGTACGTGTATCTCGACCTGCGCACCGCACAGGCGTTTGCGGGTCTCGATCAGGATGTCACCGGGCTCGAGGTTCGGGCGCGCGATCGCTGGATGGCCCCGAGCGTGGCGGATTCCCTCCGGGTAGCGCTCGATGCACCGGTCCGCGCCGTGGACTGGCAGGAACAGAATCGGTCGCTCTTTCAGGCCCTCAAGCTTGAAAAGCTCGGGATGAGCGTCATCCTATTGCTCATCATTCTCGTGGCGGCGTTCAACATCGTGAGTACGCTCACGATGGTTGTCGCCGACAAGACACGTGAAATCGGCATTCTCCGGGCGATGGGCATGCCGGCCGCGTCCATTCGGCGGATCTTTCTCTATCAAGGGACCGTGGTGGGCGCCGTGGGTACCGGTGGTGGACTGGCTCTGGGGCTGGGCATCGGGTGGCTGCTCGAGCATTACCGTCTGATCACGCTGGATGCGTCGGTGTACTTCATCGACCATCTGCCGGTGGCGATCGAAGCTTGGGATGTCATCCTGATCGTGGCAGCGAGCGTCGCGGTGTCGGCGCTGGCGACCCTGTACCCTGCCTCGCAGGCGGCTCGGCTCTATCCGGTCGAGGCAATCCGCCATGAATGACCAGCGGGGTGATGGCGAGTTCGTGATCGAGGCCACGGGCCTCGTGAAGGAGTTCCGAGGCGGCGACGGCGGCGTGATCCGTGTGCTGGATGACGTCGCTCTTTCGGTGCGGCGCGGCGAAATGGTCGCGATCGTGGGGGCGAGCGGAGCGGGGAAAAGCACGCTGCTGCATGTCCTGGGGGCGCTCGAGCGCCCGTCGGCCGGACAGATCCGTCTGGATGGACAGGCCGTCGACGCCTTGGGGGATGAGGCGCTTGATGCGCTCCGGAACCGTGCCGTCGGGTTCGTGTTTCAATTTCATCACCTGCTCAAGGAGTTTTCGGCCCTCGAGAATGTGATGATGCCGCTCCGCATCGGGGGCATGCCGTTGGGGCTGGCGCGCGATCGGGCCGCATTCCTGCTGGAACGGGTTGGGCTGGGTTCGCGCTTGCATCATCGGCCCTCGGCGTTGTCCGGTGGTGAGCAGCAGCGGACGGCGGTGGCACGGGCGCTGGCGACGGAGCCCGCGTTGCTGTTGGCGGATGAACCAAGTGGGAATCTCGATTGGCACAACGCGGAACGATTGCACGACCTGTTTGCCGAACTGGCGCGGGAGCAGTCGCTCGGGTTGGTCGTGGTCACGCATAACCAGTCCTTGGCGGCGCGTGCGGACCGTACGCTTTTGTTGGAAGGGGGACGGCTGGGGATGTCGAACGTTCAGGGGGTAGGGAGCTGATGCTCTGCGATAACTGCAAGGAACGCGATGCCGTGGTGCACCTGACGCGGATCGTGGACAACGCGGTGACGCAGCTGCACCTCTGCGAGAAGTGCGCGGCGGCCAAGGGCGTGGAAACAACGCTGGCCATCCCGCAGCATCCGTTGGGGGACATTCTGCAGGCCGTACAGCAGCAGGGGGTGACGGCGGCCGAGGACGCCTCGGCGTGCGCGTTTTGCGGGGCCACGGCTCGTGACTTCCGCGCTTCAGGACGTCTGGGGTGTCCGCATTGCTACGATGCGATGGAGCGCAGTCTCCGCGAACTGCTGCGTCGTCTTCACGGGTCCTCCCGCCATGTGGGCCAGCGGTACGAGCCGCCCTCGGCACACGTCGTGGACAAACCGGACTCGCTGCATGATTTGCGGGATCGGCTCCGCCGGGCAATCGAAGCCGAACAGTTCGAGCTCGCGGCCGACCTGCGGGATCGGATTCGGGTGCTGGAGGCGGAAACCGTATGAGCAACGCCAAACCGACCCTAGATCTTTCGCTTCTTCCTGACGGCGGGGTCCGATGGCTGGACGCCTCCGGGCCGAACAGTGACGTCGTGATTTCCACGCGCATGCGGCTGGCCCGCAACGTCAGTGGCTATGCCTTCACCGGCCGGGCGCGGGAGGGGGAGCGGCTGCGGTTGCTGGCCCAGGTCCGGGATGCGCTGTCGGGGGTTCCGTCACTTCACGGGAGTCTGTTGGTCCGCCTCGAGGAGCTGGCGGGGGTTGACCGTCAGCTGCTGCATGAGCGCCACCTTGTCAGCAAGGAATTGGCGGGGCTCGACCCACAGCATCCGGTCCGTGCCGGAGCCGCGGTCTTCCTTGGCGAGTCGGTCGGGCTCCTCGTGAACGAGGAAGACCACCTGCGGTTGCAGGCGCTCCGATCGGGGTTTGCCGTTGCCGACGCCTTCAGCAGTATCCGGCGGCTGGACGAAGAACTCGGGCAGCAGGTCCCCTACGCGTTCCATCGCGAATTCGGGTTTCTGACGGCGTGCCCGACCAATGCGGGCACCGGACTGCGCGCCTCTGTGTTGATTCATCTGCCGGGGTTGGTCCTGACCAAGGAGATTGGCAAGGTGCTGGCGGGGCTGCAGCAGATGGGGCTGACCTACCGCGGTCTGTACGGCGAGGGGAGTGAAGTCGTCGGCAATTTCTTCCAATTGTCGAATCAGACGACGCTGGGGCGCTCCGAGGATGAACTGCAGGATCTCCTGGTTCGTGTCGTCCGACACGTCATCGAACGGGAGGAGGAAGCGCGGCGTGTTCTGGTTCGGGATGCGGGCTATATTATCGAGGACAAGTTGTGGCGCGCCTACGGCACGTTGCGGTACGCCCGCAGCCTGACGTTCGACGAAGCCATGAACTACCTGAGCGGTGTGCGTCTGGCGGTCGGCTTGAAACTGATTACCGGCCTCAGTGTATACACACTCAACAAGCTGCTGATCTTCGCGCAGTCGGCGCACCTCGCGCATCTCGAGGGGCGGGTCCTGTCGGAGAGTGACGCGAACCTGGCGCGCGCACGATACGTGCGGCAGGTGTTGACGAGTGAAGGCGGCGGCGTCGAATGACTTGCTTTCCAACGACCCTGAGGGGACGATGAACGGCTACAACTTCACCGAGCGGGTGCGGAAGGTCCTGGCGATGGCTCGCGAGGAGGCCGCGCGGTTGCACCACGAGTATGTGGGCACCGAGCACATCCTGCTGGGGCTGATCCGCGAGGGCGAAGGGGTTGCGGCAGCGGTGCTGCAAAACCTCAACGTCGATCTTGACGACGTCACGCAGAAAATCGAGGACACGGTAAAGAAGGGGAAGGCGGCGCAAGCCACCGGCCCTGATCTTCCGTATACGTCGCGTGCCAAAAAGGTGCTCGAGTTGGCCATGGCCGAGGCGCGTGATCTGAATCACAGCTACGTGGGCACGGAGCACCTGCTGCTTGGCCTGCTGCGAGAAGAGAAGGGGATCGCGGCGCAGGTCCTGACCGATGCCGGTGTCAACCTTGAAGCCGCGCGTGCGGAAACGCTCCGCCTGCTCGGTACGGAGATGCCGCAGGGCAATGCCGGCGGGACGGCTACGCCTCAGGCCGAGAAGGCCGGGAGCGCGCCGCAGTCCGCCGCACCAGCGAAGGGTGAAAAGAAGTCCAAGACGCCGGCGCTCGACCATTTCTGTCGCGACCTGACGCAGCTGGCCGCCGAGGGACAGCTCGATCCCACGATCGGGCGTGCCAAGGAAATCGAGCGCGTGATGGAAGTGCTGACGCGTCGCAAGAAGAACAATCCGGTCCTCATCGGCGAGCCTGGTGTTGGCAAGACGGCCATTGTCGAGGGGCTGGCTCAGCTCATCGCCAACGGCGATTGCCCGGACTCACTGCGCGACAATCGCGTGCTGTCGCTCGACATGGCGGCGGTGATCGCTGGCACCAAGTATCGGGGTCAGTTCGAGGAGCGCCTCAAGGCGGTCATGAACGAGATCGCGCAGAACAAGCAGGTCATCCTGTTCATCGACGAGCTCCATACGCTCGTCGGCGCGGGAGCGGCCGAAGGGGCCATTGACGCCAGCAACATGCTCAAGCCGGCGCTCGCGCGTGGTGAGCTGCAGTGCGTTGGGGCTTCGACGCTCAACGAGTACCGCAAGTACATCGAGAAGGACGGCGCCCTCGAGCGTCGTTTCCAGACGGTGGTGGTGGATCCGCCCTCGATCGATGAGACCGTGCAGATCCTGCAGGGGCTCCGCAAGAAGTACGAGGACCATCATCGGGTGAACATTCCCGATGAGACGCTGCTGGCGGCGGCCAAGCTGTCGGAACGGTACATCACCGACCGGTTCCTTCCGGACAAGGCGATCGACGTCATCGACGAAGCGGGAGCCCGCGCGCGTCTGGCGGCGCAGGTGCCACCGTCTGAGGTCGCCGAGCTCAAGGCGCAGCTGGAGGCGATCAACGCCGAAAAGGAAGCGGCGGTGCGCGACCAGAATTTCGAGCGTGCCGCGTCGCTGCGTGACAACGAGCGCGAGGTGCAGGCGCAGATCCGTCGGAAGCAGGAAGAGTGGGAGCAGCGACGGCAGTCGTTCCGTCCAACCCTCGGCGAGGAAGAGATTGCCTTCATCGTCAGCCGGTGGACCGGGATTCCGGTGACGCGGCTGCAGGAGGCGGAGACGTCGCGCCTGCTGCGCATGGAGGAGGAGATCCACGGCACCGTCGTCGGCCAAGACGAGGCGATCAAGGCGCTTGCCCGGTCGATCCGTCGCAGCCGCGCGGGTCTCAAGGATCCGCGTCGTCCGATCGGCTCGTTCATCTTCTCGGGTCCGACGGGTGTCGGCAAGACGGAGCTGGCGCGGGCCCTGGCTACGTTCCTGTTCGCCGATCCGTCGGCCCTGATCCGTGTCGACATGAGCGAGTACATGGAGAAATTCTCCGTGTCGCGGCTCATCGGCGCGCCGCCGGGCTACGTGGGTTACGAGGATTCCGGTACCCTGACGAAAGCGGTGCGGCGCAAGCCGTACAGCGTCATCCTCCTCGACGAGATCGAGAAGGCGCATCCGGACGTGTTCAACATCCTCCTGCAGGTGCTGGACGAGGGACACCTCACGGACAACTACGGCCGCGTGATCGACTTCAAGAACACCGTGGTCATCATGACGTCGAACGTGGGTGCCAAGGACATCACCAAGGGGAAGTCGCTCGGGTTCGCGACCAACGACTCCCGCGGCGATTTCGAGCGGATTGCGTCGAAGGTCAAGGAAGAGATGGGGCGGGTCTTCAACCCCGAGTTCCTCAACCGACTCGATGACGTGATCGTGTTCCACCCGCTCGGCAAGGAGCACATCGCCAAGATCGTGTCCGTCCTCTTCGCCGACGTGCAGAAGCGCCTGGCGGAGGAGGAGATGCAGATCAAGCTCACCCCCGAGGCGACCGAATTCCTCGTCAACCACGGGCACGACGAGCACTTTGGCGCCCGTCCGCTCAAGCGGGCGATCCAGCGCTACGTCGAGGATCCTCTCTCGGAGAAGATCCTGATGGGTGAATTCTCCCGGGGCGACGAGATCGAGGTTGATGTGTCGGCGACGGAGAAGGAAAAGCTGGAATTCCGGGTCCTGTCCCCGACTCCGCAGGCTTGATGCTGAAGGCAACCCCGTCCCGTGTGACGGTGTCGAACGGCCGGCCCTCGTGGTCGGCCGTTTTGCATGGTCCGGGGTATGACGCGGTGCCGGATCGTTCGGGATACCGTGGGAGACGCCGCTTGGGGTCTGCCCAGCGCTGATATGCGCTTATATTTCAAGGCTATGCTGATTCGCGCTCCCCAGTTCTCCCGTTGGCTCGGGCGTCTTGCCGCCGTCCTCCTGCTCGCCGTGACGTGGCCGTCGGCCGCCGCGGCGCAGGACATGTCGGGGCGGTGTACGACCGCGGATTCCATTGCCGTCCGCGGGCAGTCCCGCGTGGCTGAGTCCAAGATCCGAGCCGAAGCCGGACTGCAGACCGGGGTGGCCATGAATTTCCCGGCCCTGCAACGGGCCATCAAGGCGGTGTATCGCCTCGGGGAGTTCGATGATGTGCAGATTCAATGCGATCTTGAGAGCGTCCCGAACAAGGTGCTGACCGTCGTTCTGGTCCGTGAGCGGGCGATCCTCGGCGAGATCTCGGTGAAGGGCCCCAAGGCCGTGTCGGAGCGCTCGATCAAGGACAAGATCGACCTGCTGATCGGGCGCCCGATCGATCCCTTGCAGATCGCGAAGGCGGTCGCGCGCATCGACTCGACGTACGAGAAGTCCGGCTACTATCTGGCCCGGGTCCGCGTGGATTCCTCGAAGCAGGACGATGGGCGCATCGCGTTGGCATTTGCCATTGATGAGGGGCGACGTCTCGCCATTTCCGGCATTGATATCGTCGGCAACAGTGGCGTGAAGGACGCGCAGGTTGTTGGCGCCATGAAAACGAAGCCCGAGGGGTTCTGGTGGTTCCGCAAGGGCGAGTTTGACGAAGACAAGTTCGTGGGCGACCTCGGTGAGCGCATTCCGGACCTGTATGCCCGGCTCGGCTACGTCGACATGCGTATTTCGAAGGACACGCTCATGGTCGATCGCGACCGAGGGAAGGGGTTGCTGCAGGTCGGGATTGACGAGGGGCCGCGCTTCCGTGTCGGCTCTTTCGAAATTGCCGGCAACCGCCGATTCCCCACCGAGGATCTGAAGAAGTTCTATCCCTTCGAGGGGAACGATCCGACGTTGGGGCAGCGGGTCAAAGGGCTCATCAAGCGCGAGGCGTCGGCGCCGGAAGGGATCTTCGATCAGAAGAAGTGGGATGACGCCCTCGAGAAGATCAACAATGAGTACCGCAACAACGGCTACCTGTACGCGCAGGTTCGCCCCGTGGTGGAGCGTCGGTTCGAGGGAGCGGATTCCACGCCGACGGTGAATCTCCGCTGGGAAATCGACGAGAAGAATCCGGCGATCGTGAACCGCATCGAGATCGTTGGCAATGACTTTACGACGGACGATTGCATCCGTCGACAGATCTTCCTGGTTCCGGGTGGCCCGTTCAATCAGCAGTTGCTGATCCGGAGCTATCAGAGCATCGGCAACATGAACTTCTTCGAGTCGCCGATGCCGTTCCCCGACTATCGCCCGATCAACGATCAGGGTGATGTCGATATCGTGTTCCGCGTGAAGGAGAAGCGCACCGGCAGCATCAACTTCGGCGCGTCGATGGGGCAGGGTGGTGTCGGTTTTGGCGGTTTCATCGGTCTCGAGCAGCCGAACCTGTTCGGGTTGTGCAAGTCGGGGCGCCTCAACTGGCAGTACGGCCGCTTCTTCAATGACTTCACCGCCACCTACACTGATCCGGCGCTCCGTGGCACCCGGATGTCTGGTGCGCTCAGCGCGTATCGTACGCAGTCCCGGTTCATCGTCGGTAACCTGGGGCAGAACATCCGGACGGGTGCCCAATTGCGCTTCGGATTGCCGGTGCCGTGGTCGTATTTCTCGAATTTCGCCATTTCATACAACGGGGAATCCGCGACCTTCACCTCCGGTACGATCGTCGGCTCCTGTTCACGCAATTGTCTCCGTTCGAATCTCGGCCTCGAGTACACCTCGGATACCCGCGTGGACCTTCCGTTCGCCACGCAGGGTACCTTGAAGACGGTGACCACGGACTTCAGTGGCGGCCCATTGGGCGGGACGGTCAACTTCCAGCGCGTGACGACCGAGATGCGCGGTTATGCGCTGCTGGGTCAGGTTGGCGGTAACACGCCGGGTTCGCAGCCGGTCAAGTTCACCGTTGGCCTCACGGCGCGTGCCGGTTCGCTGTTCGGCAACTCGGGCCCCTTCTTCTTCCAGCAGCAGTTCGCGGTCGGCGGGGTGATGTTCGGCCAGCAGTTGCGCGGGTATCCGGAGTTCTCCGTGACGCCCGCCGGCTTCAACCCGGGGACCGATCAGTACCGCTCGGACCCGGCGTCGTTCGGCAATGCTTTCATGACGGTCACCGGGGAACTCGGGCTCCGGTTCAACCAGATGTTCTACCTGAACGTGTTTACGGACGCCGGCAACAATTGGGCGGCGGCACGTCAGATCAACCCCACCCGCCTCTTCCGTTCCGCCGGATTCGGGGTATCTACCGTTACGCCGCTCGGGCCGCTCGGGCTTGATCTGGCGTACGGGTTTGACCGGACCAAGGTGGATATCACGACGGGGCGCATCGTGAAGGACCCGCGGTGGCAGTTCCATTTCCGACTCGGTCAGCTCTTCTAACACAGGACAATCGACACATGCGTCTCCCTGTCTTCCTCAGCGCATTTGCTCTGGCTGCTCTCACCCCCGCGATGGCATCCGCGCAGGGCGCCCAGAAGTTCGCCTTCGTCAATTCGCAGGCCATTCTCGCCAACGCACCGGGGCGGGCCGAGGCCGAAGCGACTTTCGAGAAGGAGATGGCCGGCGTCCGCACGCAGTTGCAGAAGCTGCAGGATTCGGTCAACACGATGAGCGAAGCCTTCGCGAAGGAGGAGGTGTCGCTTTCGCCGGCCGCGAAGGAAACGCGCCTCAAGGCGCTGCGGGAGAAGGAAGCCGCGTGGCAGCAGCAGGCGCAGCGTCTTCAGGATCAGGCGCAGGATCGGCAGGAACAGCTGATGCAGCCGATCATGGACAACCTCCGCAAGGTGCTGGATGACGTCCGCATGGACGGCGGCTATGCGTTCATCTTCGATGTGGCGGCGGGTGCGTTCATCGTGTCGGCGGACAAGAATCTCGACATCACCGATCGCGTGATTTCCCGCCTGCGGCTCAGCGCGCCCAAGGCGGCGCCGGCTGCTGGCCCG
>Ga0315902_10006056_pt1 | contig 16873 bp, 13 predicted proteins | sample LakEriMetagenome_9_FD_203523 | JGI IMG/M metagenome (GOLD analysis project Ga0315902, IMG submission 203523) | Freshwater fungal communities from buoy surface, Lake Erie, Ohio, United States - Buoy 12 MA117 | ecosystem: Environmental > Aquatic > Freshwater > Lake > Lake biofilm | place: USA...
GCATCCAGGTTGTTCGCATCATATACACGGATCACCACGTTGTCGGTGGTCTCGCTTCCAGCGCAGGGGCCATTGTTGATCATCCACTGGAACTCGTGGGTACCCACGGGCAGACCGGTAACCGTGGCATTGGGATCGCTTGGGTCGGTAATGGTGCCGAAGCCGCTCACCTGGAACCACATGCCCTCGGCGGGGAATGTCGGTGCGTTGGCCGCCAACGTCGCCTCACTGTCCGGTGTGCAGAGGTCCTGGTCAGGCCCTGCAGCGGCGGGCTCCTGGTCCTCGTCGAACACGAAGATGCTTACTAGATCATCGGTCTGTGAATTGGCACAGGGGCCGTTGCTCACGATCCAGCGGAACACGTTCTCACCAATGGCCAGGCCAGTAACCGTACTGGCCGGGTTTGTGGGGTCCGTGATGGTTCCCGTACCGCTGACCAGGCTCCAGGTTCCGGTGGCAGGTATGGTGAGGCTACTACCTTGAAGTGTGGTGCTGGTATTGGGCGTGCAGAGCTGCTGGTCCACACCCGCATTGGCCACCGGGTTCAACGCATCGAACACACGGATCACCACCTGGTCCGAAGTGCTACCACAAGGACCGTTCACGATGGTCCAGGCGAAGATGTTGACGCCGACCGGCAGGTTATTGAGCGCGGTGTTCGGATTGTTCGGCTGCGCAATGCTGCCACCACCAGCGATCAAGGTCCACAGGCCAATGCTCGGGACGGTGGGTGTATTACCGGCCATCGACACGGACGAAGTGGGCGTACACACATCCTGGTCGGGACCGGCATTGGCGGCCGCTGCGGTATTGTCGTACACGAACACGCTGACCAGGTCCGTGGTGATGGCGTTCGGACAGGCACCATTGTTCACCTGCCATTGGAACACGTTCTCCCCTACCGCCAATCCGTTCACCACCGTAGTAGGTCCGGTCGGGTTGGCGATACTACCGCTACCACTGACCAGGGTCCATTGACCCACAGCGGGCAGGATGAGAGCGCTGCCGTTCAGCGTGGCGCTGGAGGAAGGCGTGCAGAGCTGCAGGTCATTCCCCGCATTCGCCACCGGATTGTTCGGGTCGTACACGAGTATGGTTACCACATCGCTGGTGATACCGCACGCACCATTATCGATGCTCCAACGCAGCACGTTCACACCGATGCTCAGTCCACTTACGCTTGTGGTGGGGCTGGCCGCATTGGCGAAGGTGGCGGTACCGCTCACCACGCTCCAGCTGCCAGTGGCCACTCCAACGGGAGCATTGCCTGCCAGCGTGGTCGCAGTAGCCGTTCCGCAAAGCGATTGGTCAGGACCTGCCTCCGCCGCTTGTGCATTGCCGTCGGCAAGCGTAATGGTCATGGAACTGCTGGTGATCGGGTTCGGGCAGGCTCCATTGTTCACGGTCCACACGAACGTGCTCACACCCACACCGATGCCGGTGATCGCCGTGCTCGGATCATTGGGAGAAACGATGGTGGCCACAGGACCTGATGCCTGGGTCCAAGTGCCTTGCGCTGGGAAGGTCACCGCACTACCCTGCATGGTGGTGCTGGTCACCGGCGTGCAGAAGCTCTGCGCCGGGCCGGCATTGGCAGCTGGGTTGTTCGGATCGTAGATGAAGATGCTCATCTGGTCGGTGGTGATCCCCGTGCAGGGGCCATTGTCCACCGTCCATTGGAAAATGTTCTGGCCAATTCCCAAGCCGGTCACCGTGGTGTTCGGACTTGCGGGATCGGTGATCACACCCGTGCCGCTAACGAGGGTCCATGAACCCGTGGCAGGCACAGTGATGGAACTGCCGGCCAACGTAGTACTACCGCTGGTGGAGCAAATGGATTGATCCGGACCCGCATTGGCGATGGGATTGGATAAATCATATACCTGAATGCGCACCACATCACTGGTCACACCGCCGGGGCAGGGACCATTGCTCACGGTCCACTGGAACTCGTGAATACCCACAGGAAGGTTGCTGATCTGCGTGGTGGGACTGTTCGGGGTGACGATCGTACCGCTACCACTTACAATGGTCCAAGTTCCCGTTGCGGGGAAGGTGACCGCACTAGCGGCCATGAACACAGAATTGGGCGCTACCGGTACGCAGATGCTTTGGTCCGGGCCGGCGTTCGCGATCGAGTTGCTCGGATCGAAATTGAACAGCGTCACTTCATCACTGCTACTGCCACAAGGACCGTTGATCACCGTCCAACGAAGCACGGTTGCCCCGGTACCAAGACCGTTCACCGAGGTTGTTGGGTTGTTCGGGTTGGCGATGTTGGCCGTTCCGCTCAACACGGTCCACGTTCCCTGAGCAGGGGCCGTCACGGTGCTGCCGGCCAAGGTGGCACTCGAGGCTCCGCAGAGCAGCTGGTCCGGTCCGGCGTTCGCACTGGCGCTCGCTGCATCAAAAATGGTCACTGTCACCGTGCTCGTGGTGATCGCCCCGGGGCAAGGACCGTTGGAGATGCTCCACTGATAAACGTTGGCTCCAAGACCGACACCCGTGACCGTGGCCGTTGGGCTGTTGATGTTCGAGAAGGTACCCGAGCCGCTAACCACGGACCAAGTACCCACCGCAGGGCTCACCGCCGCGTTGGCCGCGAGGGTAACGCTGGTCACTGGCGAACATAGGTTCACGTTGCTTCCTGCTTGTGCCGCCGGAGCGTTCCTATCGAACACACGTATGGTGACCTCATCGAAGGATGTGGGCGGAACACAGGGACCATTGTTCACCGTCCAGCGCAACACGTAGGTACCTACGCCCAAGTTGCTCACGCCCGTGGTCGGGCTGGCGGGGTTGGCGATCACGGCACCAGCAGGACCCGATTGAATGGTCCATGTACCGGTGGCCGGCAACGCAACAGCGGAACCGGCCATGATGGTACTGGCTGCACCGGTCGATGTTGTACAAAGCTCTTGATCAGGACCAGCAGCAGCGGCGTCCAACGTTGAGCTGAAGCGAGTGATCACCACTTGGCTCGTGGTGATGCCGTTTGCGCAGGGGCTGTTGTTCACGGTCCATTGGAACACGTTGTTGCCGATGGAGAGCCCGGTCACAGAAGTGGTGGGGCTGTTGGCATTGGCGAACGTACCCGTACCGCTGATCACCGTCCAGGCACCCGTGGCAGGTGCAATTGGAGTTGAACCAGCAAGCGTGGTCCCGGGAGAACAGACTTGCTGGGCAGGACCCGCGTTGGCAGGGGGACTGTTCGGATCGAACACAGTGATCACCACATCATCCGTAGTGGTGGAAGGGATGCAGGGGCCGTTGTTGATCGTCCACCGTAGCGTGTTCACACCAGGACTGAGACCACTGACCGCAGTGCTGGGGCTGTTGGCGTTGGCGAAGGTGCCCGAACCGGTGACCACGGACCATATACCTGAGGCCGGTACAATGGCGGCATTGGCGGAAAGTGTGGCCGAAGTGACCGGTGCGCAAAGTTGCTGATCCACCCCGGCATTGGCAGGGGCTTGCGTATTGGTGAACACACGGATGGTCACCGTGGAGCTCGTAGGCGCTCCGCAAGGACCGTTGTTGATGGTCCATCGCAACACGTTGTTTCCAGCGGACAGACCGCTGACCGTTGTGTTCGGAGCGTTGGCGTTGGCAAAGGTGCCGGTACCGCTCACTACGGTCCAGCTACCCACTGCCGGAGCCACGGCGGTGTTTGCGGCAAGCGTGGTGGACGTGGACGGCAAACAGAGCTCCTGCAATGGGCCGGCGTTAGCTGCCGCCTGAGCGGGGTTGAACGCTGTGATCACCACATCATCACTGGTGGTGCCGCAGGTCTGATAGTTCACCGTCCAGCGGAAGGTATTGATTCCGGTCCCAAGGCCCGATACGGTCGTTACGGGATCATTGGGGTTGGCGAAGGTCCCGCCCCCGTTCACTACGGTCCAAGTACCCTGCACTTGGGAGAAAGGCAGTACACCCGCCAAGGTCGCTGTCGTGCCGCACACGCTCTGGTCCGGACCAGCATTCGCCGGCGTGAACGGCGGGGTCACCTGTATGGCGAAACCGAAATTATTCAAACCGACCAACGGGCAGGCATTGTCCTGGACGTTCACCGAGAACAGGTTTTGTCCAATATCCGCAACCGTTGGGGTCCAACAGAAGGTTCCCACTGGGCGTGGCCCTCCAGAAACGGTGAACGATGCCGCAGGGATGCCGTTGTTCCAAGACATCGTCACCAGTTGTGCCGCATCTGCATCAGTACTGTTGACCGTGAAGCAGAAGGACTGGCCGGCGCATACTTCGAAGGTGTTCAGGTCGGCTCCGTTGACCCCGCTCACGGTGGGCAGGTTATTGCTGCAGGCAATAATGGCGAACTGCACATCACGTATGTACTCACCGATCTGCACACCATTCCTCCATTCCCTCACGCGAACGGTGACAACGGCGAATTGCTGGATGCTCGGGGTGAAGGTGATTGTACCGGTCACCGGGTTGATCTGCACCGCGTTCGCACCGCCGCTGGTCACTACAGGCTGCAGGAACGAGTAACCGGCATTGTAGGGGATCAATGCACCGTTGGTGCTAAGGGCCGGAGCCAGTGCGAAGCTGAGCGAGTCACCATCGATGTCATTGAATCCATGGTTGTAGCTCACCGGCTGTCCCACACAGGCGAACGGAGTGGGGTCATTGAGATAGCGTGGCGAATTGTTGCACGCTGGCAACGTATTGTTCAAGCGCGCATAGAGGTACAGGTCGCGAGATCCCGGGTTGTTCAGCGACGTGATGGCATTGTTGCGGCAGCACAGTGTCCAATCAATGATCCAGTCGGTGCCACATCCGGCAAAGGCGCTCAAATTCACAACGGCACTGTAGCGATAACGCTCAATGCCGTAGACTCCTGAAGTGCTCGTGCAACGGTCCGCAGCACCGAAGCACAACGGGGTCACCACATCCACGCCATCAAGACCGAAGCAAGGGTTCAGCGTGGCATTGCATTGTGTGCTCCTCAACCTGAACTGACGGCCGTTATTACAATTCGTGGGCGCTGCCACACCGTTGCAGTCCCGGTAGAAGTTCAGCCGTACCCGATATAGGTTGGGGCCGATACATTCATAAGTAAGCTCGCCGCCCATGGCGTGCGTGGCCCGGGCCTCACCCTGCCAGAGCAGCAGGGCCGCCAGCACGGGCAGCAGGTAACGAAGGGGGGCGATCACTGCGGCACCCGCAAAGCGGACCGCGTTCCAGAGGCGTCGTTTTTCAACCATGTACCGACCAGTATGTGAGCACATGTCTTCGTGTTCATTCCCATCGTCCGCCAAGGAAGATTCCTTGCAGGGCCCTCCTATTGTCAAAGACCTCATCTCGCCTCGGGGGTATAAGGCAGGGTACGAACAGAAAGAACACAGAACAGGTGCCGGGCAAACCTAGACCGAGCCTAAAGGCAACGATCGCCCCACTGGATCACACTTGTTAACATGATAATGTGGGCCGTAGCGTGAAAAGCCGAATGTCGCTACAACGACCCCGAGCAGGAACAGGTCGAACGAAACGCCCAAGTCATCGAAGAATAAAGGCATTCCGTCGCAAACCCGATCACGCCGTGTATTGGTCGCTCATGCGCAGCCATCAACCTGCGGAACACGAGATCTGAACGTGCTGAACGGATGCCACGCAAACCACATCCATCGCCTCCATGCCCAATCCTCGCTCGACACGCGATCGCACGAGCGAGCTCGATACCCTGTCATTTGGAACGCGGTGTCGAACGCGACACCGTCCTTGGGGCAGGCGTGGTTGGCCGCGGCGCAGGACGCGACGGACCCTCCCGGCGGACCGCAGTGCGTTGAACGGAGGGGCCCGGTGCAGGGGTGCGGCTGTTGGTGGCGCGGGAAACACTTCGAACACCAGTGCTTGTCGTGCGTGTCCCACCCATGTTCTTGGCAGTGGTCACCAATGGCTCCATGGACTTCGGAAAGGGCGTCGCGCTCACCTGCATCGGAGCATCGGACGCACAGTTCACCATCTTGGAAATGCGATTGACACCGATGTGACCGAATGCCGTGTAGGTATTGCACGCCGCATCCATCACCGTCACGGTCACCAGACCTCCGGGCCCTTGCTCCGCCCGCAGATCGGTGTATGGCGGAACACCACCTACCGCATGCCAGCTCACCGTGCCCCTGGTAAGGACCACCGACTGGTACATCACCGGAACTGGCAACACGTTCATCTCATTCGTCTCGCAATACATGTCCACCACTTCCGCATCGGTGATGTACAGCACCACGAACAGGTCACGCGCCGAAGTGATCACAGAGGCGCACAACAATGGCAACAGGATCAAGTAACGCATGGCATACGTTTTTCAAGGTGAAGATAGTTCATCGAACACCCGAATAGCAAACCGCTTGCAGCGACGATGGCGATCCCATGATCGCCGGTCCGCTCATTATATTGGGTGCTCGGTCAAGATGGCATCTGGACTTGTGCGATCACCTCCCGAACGAACACCACAATACATGGCACCCCATTTCTTCCGCTATCTCCTGATCTCCGTCCTGTTCGCCAGCACGATACCGATCAACGCACAGTTCGTTGCCACCGTGCAAATGACAGAGCATGTGGAGGGCATTTGCGACAGCACCCAGGTATTTCACTTGTGGAACACCTTCGACGGGCAAAAACAAGCAACCTGCACTGTGAGCGATGCAGCCATACAAGCGCGGCTGAACAGTGGCGTGACCTATTTGAAGGACAATCCGAAGTTCAAGCTGCCGAAAGGTGCATCGGTGTCCACATGGGTGAACTGTGAAGGTGCGCTGGTGAAGGTTAAAATGGAGTCAAAGAACGCCGCCTTCAACGAACAGGTGGAGGCCGTGTTCCGCGATCTCGGTGAATGGACGGCGGGCCGCACCGGCGGCAAGAACGTGGACAGCGTAAGGCTTTGGGGCATCACCATCTACAAAGGCTACATCTTGCTGCAATGAGCACCGTCGAGCGTGACGTGTGATCATGGAAGAACTCGAACAGGGCCCCCTCAATGGTCAATGACCACCATGAACGATGGGCGGAGCGATCGGCCCACTACCCACCGAACACGCGCCGCAGTAGATCACTGGTGCGGGCCATGGGATCCTTGCGGATGCGTGCCTCCTCTTCCGCGACCAGCACAAAGAGGCCCTCGATGGCCTTCTGTGTAACGTAACCGTCCAGGTCGGTATCCACCGCTTTTTGGCCCGTGAAGGCACCGGCCTTGTTGTAAGCGGATGTCAAGGGCGTCCAGTAACTGGTCAGGGCCACTTTGCTGGTGGCGCGCTCCACAATGGGGCGGAATCTTGCCATCAGTGATGCCGTGGTCTTCTCGCGCAGGTAGTTGGTGGCTGCCTGGTCGCCGCCCTTCAGGATCGCAAAGCCATCGCTCACGCTCATGCCAAGGATGGCATCACGCAGGACCGGCAAGGCCTCCTTGGCCGCTTCTTCAGCCGCGCGGTTCATGGTGAGTTCGAACTCCTGCACCTGGGCGGTCATGCCCATACCGGTCAGCGTGCTTTTCACCTTCTGTGCTTCGGCCGGGAACGGGATGCGGATGCGATCGTCCTTCCAAAAGCCATCGAGCGCGGAACCCTTGCTCACGGACTGCTCCGCTCCCTTCCCCAAGGCCTCCTTCAGCCCGGCGATGACCTCATCGTTGGTGAGGCCGCCCGGCTTGGCGGTGACCTTGCCTGCAGCGTCCTTGATGGACCGGGGTAGCTGTGCTGAACAGGAGGTGGCGATGCCGAGCATCAAAAGGAGAAGGAAGAACAGCTGTTTCATGGGAAGGAATGAGGTAGGCGAGCGCGGACAAATAACGTGCCTTGATCGCGGGAACGATACCGGAAGCGTACAATCGAAAGCAGCGGGTCCACTATCAGCGCACCGGCCGGAAAAAGGTGATGGCACCCTTCTTCACATCGGCCATGACCAGTTCATATTGACTCACCTTGCGTCCCGAGCGACCGAAGTTCTGATGTGCGATGATGTAGTGGCCTTGCTCCAACACCTTGATCACTATCGCGGTGTGCGGCCCCATGGCTACTTGCTCCATGGATCGCTCTGTCCGTCGTTCGATCATGACCTTTTCGAACTGTACGATATGACCACGCATCACGGGTTCTCTACGCCAGTCCATGGCAATTCCGAAGCCATAGCCTCCATCCCACTTTGCACCGGCCTTGTTCAAAGCGAACTGCGCCAGGTCCCAGCACTCACCCCGCCCGATCTTCTTGATCATGGATGCTTCCGCGAAGGGGGTGCCGACACCCTTGCTGAGCTCTTCGACACCTTGACGCTCATCCAGACCGGCTGGGTGAAGGACTTCCCCATCCTGCTCTATGGGAAGGACTATTGGCAGCCGATGCTGGAGCAGATCGACCGCATGATAGCCGAGGGCACCATCGGGCGCGAGGAACTGAAGTTCGTTTACGTGGCCGACAGCATGGACGAGGCGACGGAACTGCTGCAGGACCAGCTGGTGGAGATGTGGCAGGAGGCTCACGATCGCAAGGATGCCCCGAAATGGTGGTTCCTGGAGGGCCAACTGAACGCTCGCGGTGCAGTGCGATAGCGAGGATCGGCGACTGTGGTTAGCGCTACTTTTACGATTCATCGCACCCCCCATCATGAAGCACCTCTTCCTTGGCCTCGCGCTACTGACCACCGTGCAGGCGAACGCCCAGAACGTATACACGGCCACCTACACCGCCGGCGACATCCAGTCGGACATCACCTTCACGGCCCTTCCGGGAAGTTCCTCGTGCCCGGCGCAGCTCACGGTGAACGTGCCGACCGGAGAGACCATCGACTCCGCGGTGGTGAGCTATACCTACTTCAGCTCGCTGGCCGGCTTCGGCAGCCCGGCCATGCAACGCAGCCAGATCCGCTGCATCACCACGGGCCAGGCGGAGACCCAGCTCGCCCTCGCGGTGAACCCCGGCCTTACCACGGCGAACTACCTGCGCACACTCACCATCGCGAACGGGCTCTCCACCGGGCCCGTCACCTTCGAGATGCATGCCGGCAACACCGGCCTGCTCGGAGGGCCCTGCACCAGCCTGCACACCATCAACAACAACACCTGGACCATCGCCGTGCATACATCCGGCGGAACTACCGGGCTCGCATCGATCGCCACGGACGGAATGGACCTTTGGCTGGACGGCATGGATGGATTGCGCGCGGAGGGCCTGTCGAACGACCCGGCCACCGTGCGGGTCCATGATGCCATGGGACGCCTGATCATGGAACGCGCGGTGCTTCCGGTAAACGGCTCCCTCCGGCTGTCCCTTCCGGAAGGCCTGCCTGGCGTGTTGATGGTGACCGTTGACCAGAACGGCGCCCGTGTGGAACGCCGCCTCGCACGCCTCTAGAGGCCGATCGGCGTCCGGTCACACGAGCTAACAGAGCCTTAACGCAAGATCAAGGACCCCTTCATGTGGGGCCTGACCTTTGCGGCGCCGCGGGGAAGAAGTCCGCGTTGAACGCCATGCAGAAGCTCATTAACCTGATCGCAACCTTGCTCCTGGCCACCACGGCCTTCGGCTAAAAAGCCTCCATCACGGACAACGTGACCGCGAAGGAGAATGGCAGCAAGAGGACGCAAGGGATTACCATACCGAAAAAACGGAAGCAGAAGCAGATCGGTATGCGTTGAGCTGTATTACAACCCCAACAACACCTCCCCCGGATCCTTGCCTCCGAACACCAACTTGTTCGGGTCCTCGATCATCTCCTTCACCTTGTACAGGAAGCTCACGCTCTCCTTCCCGTCAATGATGCGGTGATCGTAACTGAGCGCCACGTACATGATGGGGCGGATCACCACTTGACCATTCACGGCCACGGGACGCTCCACGATGTTGTGCATGCCGAGGATGGCGCTCTGCGGTGGGTTCAGGATCGGTGTGCTGAGCATGCTGCCGAACACGCCACCGTTGGTGATGGTGAAGGTGCCGCCGGTCATCTCGTCGATGCTCAGTTTGCCGTCGCGGGCCTTGATGGCGAGCTCCTTGATCTTCGCTTCGATCTCGGCCAGCGTCATGCGCTCCGCATTGCGCACGACCGGCACCATCAGGCCCTTCGGGCTGCTAACGGCGATGCCGATATCCGCATAATCGAAGGTGATGATCTCCTCCCCGCTGATCTGTCCACCCACGTTGGGGTAGAGGCGCAGTGCCTCGGTCACGGCCTTGGTGAAGAAGCTCATGAAGCCGAGGTTCACGCCCTTCTGTTCCTTGAACTTGTCCTTGTACTTGTCGCGCAGGGCCATCACGGCGCTCATGTCCACCTCGTTGAAGGTGGTGAGCATGGCGGTCTGGTTCTTCACGCTCACCAGGCGCTCAGCCACCTTCTTGCGCAGGGTGGTCATCTTGGCGCGGCTGTCGTTACGCGTGCCGCCCCAGCCGTTCATCAGCTTGTCGTTGGCATCCACACCACCAGCGATGTAAGCCTCCACATCGCTCTTGGTGATGCGGCCATTGGGGCCGCTGCCTTTCACTTTGCTGGCGTCCACCCCTTTCTCATCCAGCATGGCCTTGGCCACCGGCGTAGCGTGCGCAGCGGATGTCGCCGGAGCTGGAGCGGCAGCAGGTGTTGGCGCAGCGGCAGGTGCCTTTTTCTCTTCCTTCACCGCCTTCTCCTCCTTCACTTTTTTCTCGGCCTTCACGCTGGTGTCGATGCGGGCCACCACATCACCCACGTTCACGGTGGCATCGGCCTCGGCGAGCAGTTCCACTTTGCCTTCGGCCTCAGCGCTCAGCTCCAGTGTGGCCTTGTCGCTATCGATCTCGGCGAGCACTTGGTCCTTCTCCACCACATCGCCGCTCTTCACGAGCCATTGCGCGATGCGTACTTCACTGATGCTCTCTCCGGGGCTGGGGACTTTGATATCGACGGTGGCCATCTAACGGGTAGGTGATGTGTGGTTCTGATCGTTCCGTGGTTCTTTTCAGGCCTTGGCCTTTACTGCGGCGGCCGACCTGCTGAACGCCTGCTCGATGATGGCGATCTGCTGATTGGCGCTGCGCTTGCTGCTGCCGGTGGCGGGTGCTCCGCTGGCCGGCCGGCTGATGCACTGGAAGGTGATGCCCAGCGCCTCTTGAGCATGCATGAGGATATGCGGCCAGGCACCCATGTTCTTCGGTTCCTCCTGGACCCAGAGGTAGCGTTCGGCCTTGCCATACTTCTTGATCACGGCCTGCATCTGCTCAATGGGCAGAGGGTGCAGTTGTTCGATGCGCACCAACGCGGTGTCCATGATGCCGTTCTTTTCGCGATGCTCGGCCAGGTCGTAATGCACCTTGCCCTGCGTGAAGATCACGGTCCTCACTTTCTTCGGGTCGGCGGATGCATCGTCGATCAGCTCCTGGAAGCAGCCGGTGGCAAGGTCATCCAGCTTGCTTACGCAGCGCGGGTGACGCAACAGGCTCTTGGGGCTGAACACCACCAAGGGTTTGCGGAATTCCCATGCCAGCTGGCGCCGCAAGGCGTGGAAGAAGTTGGCCGGTGTGGTGCAATTCACCACCACCATGTTCGCATCAGCACAGCTTGCCAGGAAGCGTTCCATGCGCGCACTGCTGTGTTCCGCGCCCTGTCCCTCGTAGCCGTGGGGCAGCAACAGCACAATGCCGTTCTGCGTGTTCCACTTCTCTTCCGCACAGCACAGGTACTGGTCCAGAATGATCTGCGCACCGTTCACGAAGTCGCCGAACTGGGCTTCCCAAATGGTGAGCACCTCCGGGTTGGTGAGCGCGTAACCATACTCGAAGCCGAGCACGGCGTACTCGCTGAGCAACGAGTTGTAGATCTGCAGCAGCGCCTGGCCTTCCTGAATGTTCTTCAGGTGGATGAACTCCTCCTCACTGTCCTCCACCTTCACCACGGCATGGCGGTGGCTGAAGGTTCCACGCTCCACATCCTGCCCGGTGAAACGCACGGGGTGACCCTCCACCAGCAGCGAGCCGTATGCAAGCAGTTCGGCCATGCCCCAGTCCAGGGTCTCGTCGGCCATCATCTTCTTGCGGTCGTTGAGGATCTTCTCCAGCTTGCTGAAGAATTTCTTGCCATCGGGGTGCTGCTCGGTCAGCTTCTCGCCGATCATCTTCAACACCTCCTTCTTCACCCCGGTACCAGGCGATGTCAGGAAGTCCTTTGGCTCAGCGCGCTTGAAGCCCTTCCAGCGTTCGGCCATGAAGTTGGTGATCTTCCCTACGCGCACCTGCTTGGCCTCGTTGAGCCGCTCATCGAGCATGGCCGTGAAGGACCGCTCCATTTCCTCGGCCAGTTCGCGGGCCCCTTCCACACCACTGGCGAGCAGTTTCTGCGTGTACAGCTCGCGGGGGTCGGGGTGCTTGGCGATGGCCTTATAGAGCACGGGCTGCGTGAACTTCGGTTCGTCGCCCTCGTTGTGGCCATGCTTGCGGTAGCAAAGGATGTCCACCCATATGTCGGTACCGTACTTCTGGCGGTAGTCCATGGCCAGCTTCATGGTATAGGCCACGGCCTCGGCATCGTCGCCGTTCACGTGGAACACCGGACACTGGGTCACCTTGGCAACATCGGTGCAATAGGTACTGGAGCGCGCATCGATATAGTTGGTAGTGAAGCCCACCTGGTTGTTCACCACGATGTGGATGGTGCCGCCCACCTCGTATGCCTTGAGGCCCGCCATCTGCACCACCTCATAGACCACGCCCTGCCCGGCAACAGCGGCATCGCCATGGATGAGGATCGGGGCCGTGATGCCCTTCTGGAACTTGTCGTCGTGCTCGATGATGGCGCGGGCAATGCCCTGCATCACCGGACCCACGCTTTCCAAATGGCTCGGGTTCGGTGCCAGCGTCAGTCGCACATCCTTGCCCTTGTTGGTCTTTACCACGGAGCTGTAGCCCATGTGGTACTTCACGTCGCCCTCCACCAACGAATCCTCGTAGTCCTTGCCCTCGAACTCGCTGAAGATCTGGTCATAGCTCTTGCGCAGGGTATTGGCCAGCACATTGAGGCGACCGCGGTGGGCCATGCCGATAACATACTCCGTAACGCCCAGTTCGGCACCATGCTCGATCACGGTGTCCAGAGCAGGGATCAGGGCCTCGGCCCCCTCGATGCTGAAGCGCTTGGCACCGATGAACTTCTTGCCCAGGAATTTCTCGAAGACCACGGCCTCGTTGAGCTTGCCGAGGATGTCCTTCTTCTGCTGAATGGTGAAATCGGGCTGGTTGCGCACGCTTTCCATGCGCTGTTGCAGCCACTTCACCTTCTCGGGGTTGCGGATGAAGCGGAACTCCGCACCGATGCTCTGGCAGTAGGTCTGCTCCAGCAGCGCCACGATGTCGCGGAGCTTCGCCGGACCAAGGCCGATCTCATTTCCCGCACTGAACACGGTATCCAGGTCGGACTCACTGAGGCCGTAGGTGGCCAGGTCCAGGGGCGGACCGTACTTGCGCCGCTCGCGGACCGGATTGGTTCGGGTGAACAAGTGTCCGCGTTGGCGGTAGGCGTTGATGTACTCCAACACCTTGAACTCCTTCTGGAAGCGGTCCTGACCACCACCGGAGGCCATGGGCGAAGCGGGCTCATCGCCCTCGTGCAGGGCCGTGGCGAACTCGAAGCCCTCGAAGAACCGGGCCCAGCCGGTCTCCACACTGGCGGGGTCCTTCAGGTATTGTTGGTGGAGTTCGTCGAGCCAGGCGCTATCGACGTTGCTGAGGTAGGAATACTTGTCCATGTAGGGGGTCCGGTGGATCCTGGGGCAAAGGTAGGTTTTGGGCGGTGCGTTCTACGCCAGAACGAGGGCCGTTGTTCGGTGCCAAGTCCCGAGAGATCCGCTGGCCTGAACGAATGCAGGGGGCGCCATCAGAACCGGCCCGCGAAACGCAGCCTGGTCAGCACCTTCTGGAGGGCCCGCAGCACGCACTCCCCGGCCAGCGCGTGCAGGCCGCCCAGGGCCATGGTGCGGCGCAGGTGGCCTTCGGGAATGTCCACCCGGTACATGGCGGTCTGCAGGGCCGTTGTGCTTTGCCGCTGCAGCTCTTCCAATCGGGGCAACACCCCGGAACGCAGGGTCTCGAAGGCCTCCTCACCCAGTGGTGGCTGGGGCAGCTCCATTTCGGACAGGGCAAGGTCCTTCCGCAACTGGGCCACCGTGGAGGCAAGCACCTCGGCGCGGTCCAAAAAGCGCTGGACGCCCTCATTCCCCGGTTTCGACAGGTCGTTGTTCACGGTGTGCGCACTTGCTCCAAAGGTCGGCATGGGCTGGCACTATTTTCGCCGTGCACCTGCGTTCCATTCTCAGGAGCCAGCAACGAACAACGACCAGTCACCCATGCGCACCGTCCTACTCTCCGTGTTCTCCGCCCTTTCCGTGCTCTCCGCCACCGCCCAGTACGGCATTTTCGACGCCGCCGCGGTGAAGGCCGCCAAGGCCACCACCACCATCGTGGTGCTCGACGATGGCGATTCGCCCTACAACCGCACCATCACGGACGCCATGAAGGCGAACTGGAAATTCACCGGCAACCTCGAGTTCGTGAAGGTGAGCGAACTGGCCGCGCAACCGATCACCCCGGACAAGACCTACCTGCTGAAGACCGCCAAGGTGGACCCCGTGAAGTTCGAGGCCACCTTCATCACGCTGGTGAAAGGCTGGAAACAGAAAAAGGGCGAAACCCTTCAGCAGAAGGACAACGCCTTCACCAGCATTCCCTCGGAGCATGAGCTGGCCTTCATCATGATCGACCCCAAGGCGATCAATGACAACGAGAACACAGCGATGCTGACCGTGTACGTAAAGCACCTGCAGGACTACCTGAAGCAGGTGGAAAGCGGCAAGATCACCGACAAGGCCACCGCCGACCGCCTGTACGCCGGCCGCACGCGACTGATCCGCGATACGGAACTGCATATCGGGCAGGCCCACCTGGACAAGAGCCTTACCGACCTGACCAAGGTGCAGGAAAGCTACACGGCGCCCGTGAAATTGGAGCCCGTGAAGGTGATGATGCAGGCGGTGGAAGCGCAGGACCGCACGATCACCGTGACCGATGTGCTTCTGACGGGCGACTACAAGACCAAGCATTGCTTCAAGCGCATCTTCAACGCGGGCACCGGCGAGCTGATGTACCAAGGCGATGACGCCGCCCTCGCCGGGAAGAAGGAAGGCATCCTGGCGCAGGACCTGCTGAACGTGATGCGCGCCCGCTAAGCCGGACACCATGGGCACCCAACGATCGCTGCTGATGTCCGTGGCGATCGTTGGGTGTTCGCTTTTCAGCACGGCACAGACCGAGCAACCGACCAGCTTCTGGACGCCGGGCGGGGGCCTTGGGGTGAGCCTGCAAGGCCCAATGGGACTCGAGGCGCACGGCAATTACCTGTGGGTGAAGGAGCCGAAGGCACAAGGCAGCTCTTTCTACATGATCGGCCCGGAACTGGCCCTGGGCGTGTACCTCGATGACCGATCGTTCAGCGGGCAACGGCTGGGGTTGCGCCAGATCTGGTGCCCGAATAGCTACGTGGGCCTTTCGGCCATGGTGGGCGCCGAGAATTATACCCGCTCCTTTTCACTGGAGGATACCCGCACGTTCCTGCAGGGTGGCATCTCCCTCATCGGCCTGTTGAGCATTGAATACGGCAGAGGCTTTCCCTTGACAGAGGCGACCGAGCTGCCGACCACGGACAGAGTGGTGCTTCGCATCGATATCAATTGCATGCTCGCCTACCTTTTCTCCAAGGTGCCCATTTCCTGAACGTGACAGGCGCGATAGTGACCGGACTCAGATGACCCGTACGCTACAACACCTCATCCTGCTGGTGATCTGCCTGGCCCTGGTGGTGGACCAGTTCTTCTTCGCGAAGGAAGAGACCACCACCTATGCGGGCCAGCATGCGCTGCGCGAAGAGCGACCCAAGGGACGGGGACTCTATCGTTGGCGCCGTTGGAACGAAAAGCCAGGACCGCGACTCGGGGCTCAAGTGCATGCGGAGCTCTGGCATGTGGCCGTGCTGGACAACGACCGTTGGTTCCAGTACCACCAACGCGACAACGGATTGCTTTCGGATGGGGATACGGTCCGCATAGAGGTCTCGCCGCTCACCGGCAGGGTGCTACGATTCCAACCCATGGGCCGCAGTGCTGCACGTATGCGGGAGACCGTGGACGCTTACACCGAGATCGCACCGATACCTGCACTGATGGCCGTGCTGCTGCTCTGGTCGTTGCTACTTCGCCCCGGACCCAACGCACGCACCTACCTGCACTGGACGGTGCTGTTGCTCGCGATCATTTTCCTGCTGGGCGTGTTCGCCATGAGCTGGCCCACCTTGAAGTTGCTCGGATGGGCCTGAGCCGCACACCGCTACCTTGTGGGCCATGACGGACACACAGGGACCAGCCACCCGTTCATTCCTTAACGACCTGGACAGCGTCGCAGACTCACCCCTGCTCGACCCGGTCTACCGACGCCGGAAACTGATGTTCTGGACCATCCGACAGGCCATCACGATCGGGTTGGCCATGGCGTTCTGGGAGCATGTGTGGGTGCGCTGGTTGTTCGCACTTGCGGTGGTGCTGGCCCTCTTCAATCTGGCCCTGTTGTTCTGGGGCGGCCAATTCCTGCAACGGCGCATGCAACGCGTAAGGGACCGGGTGCTCGAACAAGAGGCCATCATGGATGCCGAGGACCGCGCCAGTGAAGATGCAGAGCACTGAACACAGCACTACCCGATGAACCGTAAGGATCAGCTCCTATCACGCTTTGCCGCGCTTGAGGCCGAGCGGCAAAAATGGCTGGGCAAGCTGGAGCACTATGAAGCAGCGCTGCTTGCCGCACCACCTCCCACGGGTGGATGGTCGGTAGCCCAGGTGGTGCTGCACCTCGCCATG
>Ga0315902_10006062_pt1 | contig 16870 bp, 9 predicted proteins | sample LakEriMetagenome_9_FD_203523 | JGI IMG/M metagenome (GOLD analysis project Ga0315902, IMG submission 203523) | Freshwater fungal communities from buoy surface, Lake Erie, Ohio, United States - Buoy 12 MA117 | ecosystem: Environmental > Aquatic > Freshwater > Lake > Lake biofilm | place: USA...
TCCTTATGGTCACCCGAGTTGGCCGCGTAGTCGGTTCGGGCCGCGACAAAGTAGATCGTGGTATTTCGGGCGTAGATATTGTTCGGAAAGGTCGTGGCCGGCCGCCGCGTCGGGCAGTTCGCGATCGGGATCGGCGTCTGACTGCGTCGAGCGTTGGCGGCCCGATTCTCTGCCTCGCTACCAGCCCCCATGTCGTAGAGCGACTGCTGCTCGATGAAGGGCAGAATCACATACATCCATCCTCCCGGCTGCCCAACGCCCGTGCCTCGGCTCGCTTCCGGCCCCCAGCCCCAGCCCCAGCCACCAGACGGAAACCTGCCATCACGTGCCTCCACGTGGAGCATACCTTTGGCCAGTTGGGCGAGGTTATTGGCGCAGATCGTACGCCGAGCCGTCTCCCGGACCGACTGCACCGAGGGCAAGAGCAGGGCCAGCAGAAGGGCAATGATCGCGACCACGGCGAGAAGTTCGACAAGTGTCAGGCCATTGCGACGCATGGGATTTACCTCGGCTGCCGGAGTTCGATCGTTTGATTGGCCACCATGCCGCCAACGTCGGCCGCCACCTCGAGGCCTGCGGGCTCCGCCACCAGCCCCTGGGACGGCCAATCTCCTGCGATCCGATAGGCTCCCGCAAGCGCCTCGAAGAGAGCCACACCGTCGCCACCGGTTCGTGACTCGATGGCGGGGATGATGTCGGCAAGAGCGACGTCGGGCACGAGCCGCACGCTGACGTTGGCAAGCGGACGACCAGCGAAGCGGAAGCGAAGACGCAAGGCCATCTTCAAGTCGCGGGCATCACGATACAAACTTACGCGACCCTCGATCTCGGATGTGTCGATCCGGCCGTCGCCGTTGCCGTCCAGCCGGTCGGCTGCAGAACACCACACCGGGCAGCCCCGGATTTCATCGCGATCGATCACACCGTTTCCGTCGGTGTCGAGCTCCGTACGGATCGCAGCCGCGGCGGTGGCGATGTTCCAGTCTGGGCCCGCGTGGGGCATGCTTGGAAGACGTTGGTAGCAACCGCTCGTCACAAGCATCAGGGCTGCGGCGGCGGCGTCGCGACAGGAACCATGACCAGAACAAACACGTTCCATCGCCGCACCCTATTTCCGAAAGCTCACAAGCCGACGATGGACGTCGCCCAGGTCCCCGCCACGTAATCGTCGCTTGGTGGTATTGCGGGCAGGATCTTGCCGGTCGGCCTCGGTACATACCGCGGCACCAGCCCGGACGCCGGTCGTATGGCACGCGCGTGGTGAAACTGAATCGGGACGCTCATCGGTGTAAAATCAGGGTGAGGCGAGGCGTCATTTCCGTCGCCGGCGGAGGGCGCGCGAGCCGGCCAGGGCGGCTCCGACCGCGAGCAGCGCCAGCGTGCCCGGCTCGGGAACGACGATCACCGAGAACTGCGTAATCCGGCCTTCCACTGAGCCGCCGTTGAACGATGGCCCCGATGCCACGGTGCTCACGCTCACGGGCGATGCGAAAGGCGAATACTGAACGCCGTTGTACGACGTGCCTCCAAGCGTGTCGCGGATGAAGTAGTTGAACGTCGCGCCGGAGATGCTCGAGAAGAAATCCGCCTGCTGGTCGGTGAAAAACCCGCCCTGGAACGTGTCGCCATTGCCAACCGAAGCCATGTCGAAGTAGACGTTCACGATGTTGGATGAGGTGAGCGCCGACACGAACGGGCTCGTTCCGGTCAGCCGGAGCACGTCGTTGCTGCTAGCCGTGACGCTGGAGTAGTTCGGTGCCCCGATCGCCGTGAACTCGAAGTCGAAGATCAGCTGTCCCGGATCGAGACTGGTGGCGGTGAGGATGCCAGGTGAGTTGCCCGGGCCGATCCGGCCGCCGCCGGCGAGAGTTCCGGACACCGTGCCCACGCCGCCGAGGCTCGCGCTGCTGTCAATCGTGAGCGGGCCAGCCGTCGGCTGCAGCGTCCTCCCAGATTCGAGATTGAGCTTACCGAAGGCGACGGTGACCGAGCCGCTCGTCGTCAGGTTGTTCCCGAGCGACACGACGCCCCGGCTCTCGGCCGTGCCGATGGTGAACGACTGGGTCGGGCTACCCGTATTGTCAAGGTTCGACCATGTATTGAGGAACCGGACGGTTCCCACGGTTGTGCCACTCCCTGCTGCTGCAAGCGTCAGGGGACGGCCGACGCGAACGTTGGCGGGCGAACTCACGGCGCCGAACGTGGCCGTGCCCGACAGGTCGGCACCGCCTAGCACCACGACCTGCGAGCCGCTCGCGGCGGCGATCGAGAGGTCTCGGTTGATCCCGACTCCTGCGCGGACGAGGAGTGATGCCGTGCCCGTCGTGGTGCTCCCGGTGCTGCCAATCGTCGGCAGCGCGACCTGCGACGTACTGCCGAAGACGCCGTTGCCCGATTGTGGGGCGTTCGCTCCCGCCACGAGAGTGCCGTTGTCAAGATTGAAGGCGCCGGTGTAGCTGCTCGACCCTGACAGCACCCAGCGGCCGGCGCCGGTCTTTGTGACCGAGGTCAGCTGACCCGCACCGGTGTTGGCGTCGGGGATCACCCCCGAGAACGTGTTGGCGGCCGTGCTCGTGCCGGTGAGAGTGAATGTCTTTGAGCCCGCCCCGCCGGCAATGAGGTCAGACGTAAAGGTGATCGACCCGGCACCCGATCCGTCGAGCGCGGCGCCACCGGTTGTGCCCGCCATGTTGATCGGCCGATTGGTTGTCGAGTTCCCACTGCCGACATAGCGGAGCGTGGCGGCCGTCGTTGTATTGCCGATCGAAATCGTGCCCGAGGTCGCGGTCGGATTGCCGAGGCCGCCGGCCGTGCCGATGGTGGAGATCGAGGCGATCTCCACGACGCCGCCCTGGATCGACGTGGCGCCCGTGTAGGAGCTCGTGTCGAGCAGGCTCGTCGTGCCGGTGCCCTGCTTGGTGAACGAAGACCCGACACCAGTGATGCTGCCGATGCGCTGGGCACCCGATAAGATTGCCGTGAGCGACGTCGTGCCAGAGAGGTTCACGGCACCATAGGTGCCGGATGCATTAAGAAACAGGCCGCCGCCCACCACGTTGATCGGACCGCTGAAACTGTTGGCGGTCGCTGCGTTCAACGTCAGCAGGCCGCCCTGGCTGATGAACGTCAGGCCCGCGACCGTGCCGCTTTCGCGGATCACGCTCCCGATGCTCACGTTACGATTATTGGTCGCCACCACCAATTCGCCCGCTGAGCCGATCGTGATCGTGCCCGAGCTGATCGTCCAATCGCCGCCGCCGGCATTCATGAGGCCGTTGACGGTAAACGAAGAAGAGGACGGGATTGACGTTGTGGCCCCGTTGGCCGTGAGACGAATCGTGTTGGCCGACACGGTCGAGGGAACGGTTCCCGCGCCGGACTGGAGCAGGACGTTCGCGGACGCATTGTTTGGCAGGTTCGCTGCGTTGGCCGCCGTGCCGCTGGCGGTGTAGCTCCCTATCGTGCCGGAGGTCTGCGTGGCGTAGGTCAGATTCGTGGCCGTGCCGGTGACCGCCCAGGGCCCGATCATGCCGCCGGAGACGCTCGTGCCGGCGTCCACGGTGATCGTTCCCGTGCCGGGTTGCAGCGAAAGCGAGCTGCCTGCCGTCCGCGAAATCGTCCCGAGCGAATAGGTGGATCCAGCCACAGGGCTCACGAGCAACTGACCGGACTGCAGTGCAACGCCGGCGAGCACCGAACTGGTGCCGTTGAGCGTGAGAATGCCCAGCCCCTGCTTGGCGAGGGTGCCGGCGGTGCCGGCGAAGTTGCCCGAGTAGGCGGTGCTCGTGTTGGCGAATCCGACGGCCAGCGTGCCAGAGTTGATGTTGATGCTGCCGCCGGTGGTGGTGCCGCCAGTGAGCGCGGCGATCGACTGTGTGAAGCCGTTGATGTCGAGCGTGGCTCCCGCCGTCGTGCCCATGCTCACGGTGCCCGTGCCGAAGGCCGTGCCCGATCCGCCCACCCGCAGCACGCCCGCGCTGATCGTAGTCGTGCCTGCATAGGAGTTGTTCCCCACGAGCGACAGCGTGCCGGAGCCGAGCTTCGTGAGGCCGCCGGTATTACTTGCGCCAAGCGACGAGCCGAAGGTCATGCTCTGGCCGTTGGTATCGAACGACATCGCGCTGCCGCTATTTTTCACCTGCGCTGCCACGTCGGGCATGCCGCTGCCGGAGAAACGCAGCGCGCCGCCGCTGAAGCGAATGTCGCCGCCCCCGCCCAGCGCGAACTGGTTTCCGACTTCGAGGGTGCCGGCTGCCAGCTCGGTCGTGCCAGTGAACGTATTGGAGCCCGTCAGGAACGTCGTCGCGGAGTTGGAGAAACTTCCGGCGAACGTGTTGTTGCTCGCGAGCGTGAGCGTGCCTGACGTGACGGTGACGGCGCCCGATCCGCTGATCGTCGTCGTGATCGGGCCACCGAAATTGCCGCTGGAGTGCGCGAAATTGAAGGTCGCCCCGGAGCTGACAGTGATGGGGCTATTGTTGCTGATCTTTCCTGCAGACCACGTGCCTTCCAGCACCTGTGTGGGGCCGGAGTACGTCGCAGGTAGCGCGGCGTTATACGCCAGCGTAAAAGTGCCGTTGCCCTTCTTCGTGATGCCGAAGTTATTGTCGAATGCCCCGGTGCCACCGAGCGTTTGGCCGAAGGTGGCCGATCCCGAGTTATTCACGACGAGCGTGCTGATGCCTGATGCACCGCCGCGAATCGTGGAGGTGGAGGAACCGATCAGTCCAGCGAGCTCCTGACTCATCGCACCAAATGTGGTTCCTCCAAGAATCAGCGATCCGCCGGACATCGTCAGTGTTGTGCCAGCAGGCAGGCGGTTATCACCCCCCTCGAGTTGGACTCTCACGCCTGAGCCGATAGTCGTCGCACCGGAGTACGTCGATGCGCCGCGCAGGACGAAAACCGCGTTCGCGTCCCGCATGATCCCCTGGAGATTCAGGCTTTTTGCGGATCCGGCGGTCTCGGCTATCCCATTCGCGATGACAATCGGCCCTTTGACGCCGTCGATGTTGTTCGCTGGATTGAACTGCACGTCCGCGGCGAGGGTCACGGTGCCCGTCAAGGTGGCGGCGGCATTGAACCTCAAGGCGCCGATGCCGACGCCGGTGCCCGAGAGCAGGAAGTTGTTCGCATAGGTGCCCGTGGAGCTGATTTCGATCGCACCGCCGGAAGCGACGGTCACGTCGGCGTTGCCGTTGAGGGCATTGGAACTGTTCACTTTCAATGCGGCACTGGAACTGATCGTCAGCGAACCGGTCAACGAGTTGGATCCGCCCAGCGTCAGGGCCGTGATGTTGGCCTCGCCGGCACGCGGAGCCACGGTCAGGTTTTTCGCAACAAGCACTGAATTGACGACCGAGGCTTGAGTGATCCCGGTTAACCCACTGAGGTTTTGCCCGTAGGACCCCGAAAGCGAGATCGTGGCGCCGTCCGCAAGCCCGATCGTGCCCCCTGTCACGGTGTAACGGGCTGTGCCCGAGAGCGCACCAAACGTGATCCCACCCGCGTTCACGCTGCCGCTCACGGTAACCGTGCCGGGGCTACCGCCATTTCCAATCCAAGCAATCGTCGACGTTGGGCCCGCGGGCCAGGCGACGTTCCCCGACCCATCCCACCAACGCGTGCCGGAGGTTGACCATGTGCCCGCACCGTCGGTCGGAGTGGACGTGCTGCCTGCGTTCCACGTGAAGGTTTGGGCGTGGACAAGGCTGCCCCCCCACACGATGCACGTGGCAACACAAAAGGCTCCAACAGTCAAGCGAAGGTTTTGCCGCCCCATGTCTAACCCCTTGATTGCACCAGTTGTCGCGATTGAAAGGCCGTCTGGACCGCGTCAGCATTTCCTCACCGGAGCTCCCCGCGGAAAACCCGACGCGACCACTCCCTCAACATAACTCTGCACAGATCCGTGACAAGAAGAACGTGAAGCAAAGTCGTGCGATTTCAACCCATTTTTCCCCAAGGTATCGGCACGCCTGAATACACTGACGCATGAAATGAAGAACCTGCATCATGGATCATCGCGTTGCGGCTGTGGGGACGATGGTCGCCGTGAAATCGAGTGTCAATTGTTCGCTTCCTTTTTGGATCGTCACGATGCCCGTGCCATAAACGGAAGAAAGGAACGGGCTGTCGAAAAGCTTGCTGGGATTCAGATCGACCGGACGGTGATCCACCTGGGGAATGCGACTGAGGTCGGTGTACAGCGTCAACGACTTTTCCACGTCGTCCGAGTCGCGTCCGTGGAGCGTCAACGCGGCCCCCTCGTATGTGGCCGAGAAGTCCTTCACGTAGGCAACGAAATCATCGAGCGTGGCAAACCGGCAGGTTCGCCCGACGATGAACGCGACGGGCGCATCGCCGTCACGAAACCGCAGCCACAAATCATTGTCCCAGACGTATTCCACGACTCTCGCGCCGCCCGCGCGAGGGAAAGCTTTGACCGCCAGGTATGCGTTGCCCTCCTGGAGAAAGAGCCAGGCGTCTTGCTCGACGAGACGATTCTTCATGCCGGGAGCAAAATAGATCCGCAGCGGCCCGGTTCCCCCACGGCCGTTTGGGTTCCGCTGGACAATCAGGATGTTCTTGTGCTGAACCGCTTGCTGCTGGTTGTAGGTCTTGTAGTTATCCGGCTTCTCGAGGCCCAGGCATTGCGGCACGACCCTGGCATCCCGCCCTGTGGCGAACTGGATGCACTGGTACTGGTTTTGGGAGGTGAGCGTGGTGTATCCAGGCGTGAGGTCCCGGCCGGCAAGATATCGCGCTGAGTCGGTGACAGGCACGGTCGGATCGACGATGAACGCGCCGATCACGACGTCAGGAGTGCAGAACTCGTAGCTCAGCGCGCGAGAATCCTCGACGTCGAACGCATACCAATGCGCGTCATTCACCGGGACGTCCTTGGCGGCCATCGACCGCTGCCGGGACAACCGCCGGGCCACGAAGACATATTCACCGCGTCCCGCAGCGTCGGTGATGAGATCCTCGACCAGTCTCGGAAACCGATACCCGGTGACCGCCAGCACCCGCGCATCACCACGGATCGGATCTGCATGCCACCACGGATTGCAGTCCCACCAACTATCTCGGTCCAGCAGAAATAAGCTCTGCCGATACCACGGATCGTGACTGCCTCGCCTCAGCTCCCCGAGGTCCGGCCGGGCTTGTTCTTGGTAGACGCGTCGCTTGCACCCGCCGCGAGCACCGTTCAATTGCCCGAGCGCCCAATCAGTCCACAGCACATCGAGCAACATGCCCACCCGATGCCTCAACAGCGGGTCTTCGCCGAGGTCGTGCATGTTGAGCAGCTCGGGCATGGTGTATTTCCAGTAGGTGGTCGAGAAAAGCTCGAGCTGGTCTCCATAGCGCGCCCTCACGAGACAGTGATGCTTGTAGTAGGCGTTCCATTCCTCGTAGTGCTCCGCGACGGCGCGGCCGTCCGGAAGCAGGCGATCGCGGTACGCCGGAAGGTCTTTCAGGGCCTGGAGTGCCAACAGCGCATTGCTGTAGTGCATCATTTCGTGGTTTTCGGACTGATGCACGTCCGTAGCCAGCCGAGAGCGGGCCCGCTCGAAATAGCTCCGGTCACAGACGTAGTTCCAAAACAGATTCTCGATGAGGTGCTGCGTTTCTGGCTCGAGCCTGCCAGGCATGACGTGGCTTCGGTCGCAAAACGAGAAGTAGATCCTGACCCAGTTCCGCAGCTGCCACTTGACCGCCTCGTCACCCGCTATTCTCGGCGTCAACTCCTCGGCACCGTTGCCAACTCGTGCAAGGATTTCGGCGTAAGCCGCGCGGATATCGGCGTTACCCTCGCGGACATCACGGTTCAGGTAGAGCCTGGCCCACCCCCTGTAGATGGGTGTCGGGACCGAGAGCTCTTTCTCGAAGAAAGCCGTGACGTGCTCCTGGCGGGCCTGCTGAGCGGCATCGAGTGATACCCTCTGCTCAGCTGCGTCTGCGGCCAGCGAGATCGCCAGCAAGCACACGACAACCCACGCGCGGGAGACGGTCTCGGAGACGGCTTGGCTGCTCGTACGCATGCGATTTTCTTCCCGCCTTGCCTACCCAGACGCTGTCCTCAAATCCCGCCAACCTGGGAAAACAGACCACGAGACGACCGCCCGGGCAGGGCTTGGCAACTGCCCTGAGTGCCTGTGGTCTGTTTTGGCCGCGGCGACTGATAAAAATGGATGGGAAGCCGGCCTCCCCAGGGACATCGCGTGGAACCGTCGCATACCACACAGGTGCAGCAGTTGTTTGTCAGGCATCAGGCGAAGGTGCGCGCCATGGCGATCGCCCTTACGGGTGACTATGCGACGGCTGACGAGGTCGTGCAGGAGACATTCCTTACCGTCACAGCGAAGGCATCCGATTTCGTGCTGGGATCGAACTTCCTGGCGTGGACATCCGCGATCGTTCGGTACAAGGTGCTTCACGTGCGTTCCCGAATGCCGCAGCTCTCGAGCGACGTGGTTGAATCGCTGGTGGCCGCGGCGCCACTCGATCAGCTCGATCAAGACGATCGCCTCCCGCTCCTGATGCAGTGCGTTGAATCACTTCCCGCGAAGGCGCGTGAACTCGTCCGACTCCGTTATTTCGCTGAGCACGGCCCGGCCGAGATTGCGCGATTACTCGACCGATCGGTGGTCGGCGTCAATGCCGCGCTCGTGAAAACTCGGGAACTCCTGCGGCGCTGTGTCACTGCAAAACTGGCCGGACACGCGTGAAGAGGGGCTAGCACCATGGTGGCAAGCGACTCCAACCCAGAGCCGGGCAGAGCAGACGACAGAGACGGTCGGATCGGGACCCTGATCGAGCGGTGGCTCGACCGAGTCATCGAGCCGGACGAACTGGTCGAAATGGAGGCGGCGTTGCGGGAATCGAGCCAGGTTCGAACCGAATTCTGGGACCGGTCCTTGCTCCATGGCCTGCTCTTCGAGGCAGCGAAAACGACGTTTGGCTTGAGCGCTCCGCGGCGGCCCGCGGCAGCGAAGGCGTCCCGAATCGCTTTTCCTTGGCTGGCGAATCTCGTCGGCGGTGTTGCGCTCCTCGTGGGAGGGTGCGGTATCGGCTCGCTTGCAGTGTCGTATGCAGGCTGGGGTGCCAACCACGGCATCGAAACCGTCGTGTGCTCCGAGGGGTTCGAATCAGGCCGTGGGCCGGAGCGGAAGTTTCTGCCGACGTCGTTGGACCAATGGGGCGGCGACCAGACGGTCGTCGTTGGCGAAGAGCGCGGCGTGCGGCCGCGGTCGGGTGAGCGGATGCTCCGGTTTGTGGCCCCCCAAAGTACCGTTGATTCTGGACAAAATGTCTGCGAAATCTGGCGATACATCGACATCGAAGATCTGCGTGCAGCTGCCGGGGCCGGGCCACTCCGCGCCGTCGTCTCGGCGTTTTTCAACGATGCCGACGCTGAGAATGGCCCGACGGCATTTCATGGGCTGAGCGTCGTGGTCACCGATTGCGACCCTCGTACGCTCGATGGACAGCAATGGGTCGGCCTCATCTCAAAGGCCGCCCTACGCCCTGAAGCGATGGCGGCCGCACAGGTTCGGGAGCGGTTCGACGGAAGCCGGAAGACCTGGCAGCGCGTCAGTGCGAGCGTGACCGTGCCGGAAAAAGCTCGATACCTGGTCGTGCACTGCTTCGCGGAACTCCGCCGCCCGAATGTTCCTCAGATCGAGGCGCGGGCTCGCGGCCGTTATGTGGACGACATCACCATCGGAGTGGAGCCGTATGGCCCCAACAGGTCATCCTTGAGCCACAAGGCGTATAAGCCATGAGCGGTATGTTTTCGGCGTCACGCGGATTCCGCTGCCGGCGCGTTGTTCAGCCCGAAAGTGTTGACTGCTTGTCACTGCAGTAGTCACCACGGAATGGGGCCCGTTGCATGTCCACGCAGCAATTGGAGCAGCGAACACCTGGCAGTGCCAGCGGATTCTGTCATGTCTCGCGCCGATCGCCGGCCGTGTACGTCCGGATTGGTGTGATCGTCGATGGCGCGACGACCGCTGGTCGAAAACTTCTTTCGGGCATCGGCAGTTACCTTCCTGAACGGCCGGACTGGGCGATCACGCATGTGCCAACCATGAAGTCGCTCGCGGCGGAAGCGTTACGACAGATGCACGGCGTGATCATTGCCGACAACACACCGAATCGGACCAGTGCCTGGCGGCGGCTCGTTATCCCAGCAGTGGAAGTAAGCACTGGCTCGGATTCGATCAATCGGCCGAGCGTGAACATTGGCGACAACGAGATCGGCCAAATGGCTGCGCGACATCTCCTCGAGCGCGGCCTGAGGTCGTTCGCGGTAATCGGTCGCTCCGATCGGCCGTCGCGTGTGCGGTGCGATGCCTTTTGTAGAGTCCTGCGGACTGCGGGCCATGAACCCGCCATGCTCCGTTGGCCAAAGGACAGGATGCATCGTGGGCTGACGGCTGGCCACATCGGTCCGCTGGGGGCGTGGATCGCTCGCCTTCCGAAGCCCGTAGGCTTGTTCGCCGCCCGGGACGAAGATGCCAGCCGTGTGCTGATGGAGGCAGTTGCCGCAGGCTTTGGTGTGCCTTCGGAAGTCGCTGTCATCGGTGGCGACAACGACGAAACGATCTGCAATCTCTGTCTGCCCGCCCTGACGAGCGTTGAGCCGAATCACACGGGTGCGGGATATGAGGCGGCTCGACTGCTCGCCGCGCTTCTCGACGGAGCAAAAAGCCCGGATCGGCCCATCGTTGTCGCGCCCCAGGGAATCATCGAGCGTAAATCGACGCACTTCTCGCATATCACCGATGCCGAAGTAACCAAAGCACGGCAGTTCATTCGTGCGCGGATCGCGGAGAACCTATCGGTCGAAGACGTGGCTGCCCATGTCGGCCTCTCGCGGAGCACGCTCCTGCGCCGGTTTCGGGCCGCAGGGGGCCGGTCTGTGCACGATGAAATCTTGGCAACCCGCCTTGAGGAGGCCAAGCGGCTGTTGGCCGACACCGAGCAGTCACTGCTGGCTGTCGCCCACCGCGTCGGCCTGAGACACCAGGAATATCTGGGCTATCTGTTCCGTCAGCATCTGGGCACGACACCAGCCGCATTCCGCGCCCAATCACGGCTGCTCCGGTAGATGATCACGAGCAGCACTAGCGCGCTCATGTGGATAGAGCGACCCCTCCCGCCAAACAGAACCTTGCTCCCAACGCCCGCAGGCGAACCCTGTTTTCCCTAAGGCTCATTTTGCGATGATGAACGTGTTCTTGCCGGCCCTGCTGATCCTGAGTGTCGTCGCAAGCACCGCGCATGTCTTGTCCGCCGAACCGGCGGTGCTGAGTGCGGACAAACTGGAACGCTACTGCGAAACGTTCCGAAAAAGCGACAACGAGGTGTACGTGCAGCATGTCGCCAACGCAATGGCTCCAATATTTTTGAAGAAAAACGCGCCTCTGTTCGAATGCCCCGACAAAGATCTTGAAGAGATCTACTACTTTCGTTGGTGGACGTACCGCAAGCACATCAAGCAGACGCCCGATGGCTTCGTGATCACCGAGTTTCTGCCGAAGGTCGGTTGGTCGGGCAAGCACAACGCGATTAATTGCGCTGCAGGCCACCATTTTTACGAGGGCCGATGGCTGCACGACCAGACCTTTCTCGACGACTACTCGATGTTCTGGTTTCGCAAGGGCGGCAATCCTCGTCAGTACAGTTGCTGGATAGCCGATGCAATCTGGGCCCGAACTATGGTCACGGGCAACGTCGTGCGGGCCATGGAATTGCTGCCTGATTTGATCGCAAATTACGAGGCATGGGAGCAGAAGCAACAGCATCCGAGCGGCCTGTTTTGGCAGACCGACAATAACGATGGGATGGAGATGTCGATCGGCGGCGCCGGCTGCCGGGCAACGATTAACTCCTACATGTACGGCGATGCCGTCGCGATCGCAAAGATTGCCGGGCTGTTGGGTAAGGAAAAGGCGGCGGAGGCGTTTCGCAAGCGTGCGGCGACCCTCAAGAGCATGACGCAGGAAAAACTGTGGGACGCCGACGCGAAGTTTTTCAAAGTGCTGCGCCTCGGCAAGGACGGGAAGCCCCAAGGATTTAGCGATGGCCGCGAACTACACGGATTTACGCCGTGGTACATGAATCTGCCTGACGCGGACAAGACTGCTGCTTGGTCGCAATTGATGGACCCGGAGGGCTTCTGTGCGCCGTTCGGCCCAACGACAGCAGAGCAGCGACACCCGCGGTTTAGTACCAAGCCCGGTCGCCATGAGTGCACGTGGAACGGGCCCAGTTGGCCCTATGCCACGTCCGTGACGCTGACGGCGTTGGCGAACCTGTTGAACAACTATGAGCAGGATGTGATTGAAAAGAAAGACTACCTCCAAACGTTGCGAATCTATGCGATGTCGCATCGCTTGAAATATGACGATGGGACGATTGTTCCCTGGATCGACGAGAACTTGGACCCGGAGACCGGAGAGTGGATCGCACGCAAGATTTTGCGATACAGGCAAAACAACACGACCTGGTCCATGGCGAAGGGCGGTTTCGAACGTGGCAAGGACTACAACCACTCGACGTTCTGCGACCTGATCATCACGGGGCTCGTCGGGTTGAGGCCACAAGATGATGGCTCGCTGGTGGTAAATCCACTCGTTCCGGACGGGGTATGGGATTGGTTCTGCCTCGACAATGTGCTCTACCGCGGGAGGGTGCTCACGATCCTCTACGACAAGACGGGACAGCGGTACGGCAAGGGCACTGGACTGCGCGTCCTGATGGACGGAAAGGAAGTCGGCCAGTCTGACAACATTGGGCCGGTGAAGGTCGCGAAGCAGATCGTGGAACTATGAGTCACGCGATGGCGTTTTATCGAGCCAGTACCGGGCTGGAAAGGTTCCCCAAATGAACACTCGCTGCCGTGAAACCGTGATTGACCGCCTGATCCGACCCGGCGCGGACGCGCGATCCCGACGAAGTGTTTCCGACCGACTTGCTGCAAGCCCTCGAGGCTAACACTGCGGCCTGGCGTGATAAGAACTACGTCCCCGCGCAGCGGCTCTTCTGGCAGTACGGCAACAACGACGGCATGGAGTTCAACATCGCCAGCCGGCAGACGAAGAGCGAACTCGCCGGCGCCCTGAGCTACCGACCGAGTTTCAACGCCTACCAGTGGGCCGACCTCCGCGGCCTCGCCAACCTCCACGAATTGGCCGGTGACTCAGCCCGCGCCGCCGAGCACCGCGCGGAGGCCGACCGGATCCGCGACCGCATGGAGGAGATGCTCTGGGACGAGCGGCGTCAGTTTTTCCTTATCGCCTTCCGCGATGAGGAGACTGCCAACGGCCACACCGTGAAGGCCAACACGAAGATCTACGAGACTGGGAAGTTCGCCGGCAGCGACGCAGGCCGCGAACTCATCGGCTACGTGCCCTGGCAGTTCGACATGCCGACCGCCGGCAAAGACTACGAGCGGGCCTGGAAGTACCTCATGGATCCGAACTTCTTTTTTGCCGACTTCGGCCCCACCACGACCGAGCGACACGACCCGCTCTTCGTGCTGAAAGGCCGCTGCTGCTGGTGGAGCGGCATGAGTTGGCCTTTTGCCACCACGCAGACGCTCAAGGCGCTTGCGAACGTACTCCAGCGGCGGGAACAGGAATTCGTCACGAAGGCCGACTACCTGAAAATGCTGGGCATCTTCGCCCGGACGCACCGCAAAAACGGCCGGCCCTACCTGGCCGAGGCCTGCCACCCCGACACGGGCAGCTTCAACGGCCACGACGCCTACAACCACAGCGAGCACTACTTCCACTCGGGCTACTGCGACCTCGTGATCACAGGGCTGATGGGCATCGTGCCGCGGAACGACGACGTCCTCGAGGTACGGCCCCTTTTCCCTGACGCTTGGGACTATTGCGCTCTCGACCACGTCACCTACCGGGGCCGCCAGGTGGCCGTCGTCTGGGACCGGACGGGCACACGCTACAAGTTCGGCAAGGGGCTGCACCTCGTCGCCGATGGCACGGTGATCGCTTCCGCGCCGCAGGTCGGGCCGCTCCAGGGAAGGCTGCCGCCCGTGACGAGCGCGGCACTCGATCGCATGATCGCCCGTGGCCTCGTGGACGAGGGGCTGAAGCCCGACCTAGCTCCGGTCCGCGTCAACTTTGCGGTCAACAAAGACGGCATCTACTACCCGCGGCTGAAGGTGAGCTCGGTCGCCGAAGGCTCGTCGCCCTTGATGCTCATCGACGGTGCGGCCTGGTACCTGCGATCACCGCCGAACCGCTGGGCTGCGGCCGAGCCCTCTGGCGGTGCTGCCACCGCCGAGGTCGACTTCGGCGTGCCGCGGCGTGTAGACGAAGTGCGGTTATTCGTGCTCGACGACGAACCCGACATGCTCGCGGGGACGGCCGACGCGACGGTGCCAGGTCGGGACGAGATGCCCTCGCCGGTTCGCGCTCCCAAGGAGATCATCCTCGAGTCGTGGAGCGGCTCGGCCTGGGCACCCGTGAAGAGCACCCGCCGCATGCCGCAGGATCCGGCGGGCCACCGGGCCAACGTGCTCGCCTTCGCGCCGCTCGAGACGGAGCGGCTTCGCGTGCGGCTCGTGCCGCAGGCCGGCTTCCAGGTTGGGCTTTCCGAGTTCGAGGCCTGGGGCGAGGCGAAACTGCCGGTCGAGGCCGCCCCACTGCCGGCGAGCCACATCGCCTACAACCCGGGCGGCAAAAACGCGCCGCCGTTCCCGAAGGTGACGGCGTCGTACACCTCACGATTCGACCGTGTGGAAAGGGCGATCGACGGCGTCGTCTCCCTCAAGCCCACGCCGGCGAACCGGTGGACGAGCTACCAGTCGCCGAACGCTGAGGACTGGCTGGAGATCGACCTCGGGCAGCCGAAGCGGATCGGCCGGGTCGAACTCGCGATCTTCGACGACCGCCGCGGCGTGCATACCCCCGAGTCGTACATCGTGGAGGTTTGGGACGGAGCAGCCTGGAAGAAGCCCGACGCGGAGAAACGGTCTCCGGAGAAGCCGGCCGGTGGGATGATCAACGCGGTCTTCTTCTCGCCGGTCGAGGCCTCGAAGGTTCGGATCACGTTTACGCATCGCGGCTCGACCCGCAGCGGCGTCTCCGAGGTCTTCTTGTGGGAGGAATGAGGCCGGCGATAGCGTCGTGGTCGATCAGCGAGATTCGGACGCTCAAGGCCATCCCAAATCCTCCGTACGTATGCGCTATGGGGCGGCGCTGTATGCCGAGCCGGCTGCTCAGCGATAAAGCCGACGCCAGCGACGCTCACCAGAACTTCATGTGCAACCGCTGCCTCAACCCGGGCGACGTCTTTGCGCAAGAGGCATGTAGAGCACGTTTCCGCGCGAGCCACAGGCTCCAAATGCAGTCACGCCCCCCGCGGCTTGCGTTTTGCGGCACGGGATTCCTAGCTCCACTTGTAAGGTGGACGCGTCGGCTTTCGACCCTCACGGGCAGCTGCAGCGGCCTCGTCGCTGTTCGCGAAATCGTATGCCCGCAAGACCGTGCCGCGGCTGACGTTCATCTCCCGGACTAGCCGGTCGAAACCCTCCCCCGCCTTCCTTCGACGATCGACCTCAGCTGCGATTTGCCGATACTTCGGCTCGAACAGCTGGCCGGGTTGGCGAGGCCGCCGCCGACGGCCACGCCCCGGCCGGGCGGCCGCGGGGGGCCTTACCGAGCATTATCCAACGGTCGGTATTCAGGAACTCCCAAAGTCCGACCGTTGGATCATCGCCGCCGGCCCCCTTCCCGCGTTCGAGCGTGGCAAGGGCCGGAATCCCGTCGATCGTGAACTTGGCGACCATCTCCGGCCGCTTCTGTCCCTCGACCTTCTTGGACTCCACGACCACGTCGCCCACGAGGGCCTGCAGGACCGGCGCGGCCCGCCCCACGTCCGCGAGGAGCACCTCCCGGAGTTGGGTCAGGGCCACCACCACGTCCTTCTCCTTGACGCTCCTGACTGGCGGCCGGCGGTTCCGGCGCTGCTCCTCCTTGAGCTCCGCCCGCCGCTCCACGAGCGTCTTGGCGACCGAGTAGCCGCGGCGGCACGCGAGGGTGCCGCTGACGGCGTAGTCGGCGCAGACGTAGTGCCACGGGATGAAGACGCCGTCGCGTCGGGCCCGCTGCAGCACGTTGTTGAGCTGCTGGTCGAGCGACCGGGGATTCGAGCCTTCGTCGCTGAAGCGGACGTAGCCGAGGCCGATGTCGATCCACACCCGCCGCAGGCCGGCGGGGTCGAACACGTCGACCGCCTGGGACCGGAACCGACGCTCGAAGTCGTCGGCCATCGCCTCGACCACGGCGTCCTTAATGGCGGGCACCGCAGGCGTGCCGGCCAGTTCCGGCCAGAGCCGGGCCTGGGTCTCGAGGTAGGTGCGGGCGAGCGACCGGAGGGAATCACGCGGCGGCAAGCCCCGCTCCTCCCGGTCCTTGTCCCGACTGCGGCCGCCCGTCGATGGAACGGCGGGGTTCGAGCGGGCGTCAACGGAACCATTTCCCGAGCCGGACGTGCCGGTCGCAGGGTTTGTCGAAACAGAATCAACTGAAACTTTGTGGCTCTTCATGGCCATCTCCCAAACCACGAAAGGTGGGGTGGCCTGAGCCAAGGACTGCGGTTTAAGGGCGGACGCCGGGCCACGCGGCCACGGCAGAAACTCCCCCTAAAACCACGCGGGCTGCGGCAAAATCGCTAGGATGAGACGCAGAGCCCTCCAGTCGTTCGGTCGCAGCGGTGGAGGGCCGCTGCTATTGGAAGAGATGCGAAGTCTGTCGCTGTAGTGGTCAACTTGCCCAGCGAATGCAGGGCGTTCCCGTGGAGTCGCACGGCTTGATGGCACGCCTGCTTCAGG
>Ga0315902_10006065_pt1 | contig 16865 bp, 16 predicted proteins | sample LakEriMetagenome_9_FD_203523 | JGI IMG/M metagenome (GOLD analysis project Ga0315902, IMG submission 203523) | Freshwater fungal communities from buoy surface, Lake Erie, Ohio, United States - Buoy 12 MA117 | ecosystem: Environmental > Aquatic > Freshwater > Lake > Lake biofilm | place: USA...
AAGACCGGATTTTCTTGCGAGTTCCATGGCATAAGAACTTCCGGGTTTACCGATGGCAAGTCTGAACAGTGGCGTCAGGCGCTCTGCATCAAACAACATAGCGCCATTCAGAATCCCGGGTACTCTTTCTGAAAGTGTTTTAAGGTTGGCGTAGTGCGTAGTTACAACGCCCCAAGCTCCGGCTCTGACCAGAGAAGTCAGCACCGCTTCAGCAATTCCGCCTCCGAAGGAAGGATCGGTACCGGCTCCCATTTCATCAATAAGCACCAGCGCATCATTACCTGCCGCCGCAAGAAAGCCTGACATGTTGCGCAGATGAGAGCTGTAGGTTGAAAGATCATTTTCAATGGACTGCTGATCGCCAATGTCAATGAGCAGCGATGAAAAAATTCCGAATACTGAATCGCCGCCTGCTGCCGGAAGCAATCCGCACTGAACCATATACTGAAGCAGTCCTGTTGCCTTGAGACAAACGGATTTACCGCCGGCATTGGGTCCGGAGACCAGCAGAAAGCGACCGTCGGGCCGCAGGTTCATGTCCATCGGCACCACCTGAGCTTTACCCCGAATAAGCACAAGCCCTGGATGGCGGGCTTCCCGCCACTCCAAAACCGGGTGAGATTTTAATACCGGAAGCTGCGCATCCAGCACATCCGAAAGCTTTGCTTTTGCCGCATTGAAATCCATCAGTGCAAGAAACTCAAAGGCGGCCTCGAGATCGGAGATGTGCAGCCGCAACATGGCGGTAAGCGAACGAAGGATGCGCACTTCTTCCCTCCGCTCTTCGTGTGTCAGATCCCGGATGTCATTGTTTATCTCCACCAGGCTTTCCGGTTCAATGTAGATTGTCTGGCCGGTGGCAGACTCATCAATGATCACGCCTTTAATACGGCGCTTGAATTCCGCTTTAACCGGGATGGCAACTCTGCCGTCGCGAAATACCGGTGCAGCTCCTTCAGGCGTGAACCCCTGCCCTACGGCCTGGCGGAAAAGTTGTTCTATAAGTTTTCGTGCTTCAACTTCTGAAGCAGCAATCATGCGTCGAATCCGCTGCAAATCAGGAGTGGCATTGTCGCGGATGCGTCCCTCAGGCTCCAGTTTTTTATCAATCTCACGCACGACTGCGGCGGGCAGAATAATTCCGCCACAGGACGAATGCAGAAAAGGATAATCTTCCTTGTGTGTCTCCAGAAATACAAGCCACTCAGAAATAGTCTGAAGGGATCTTCTGATCTCAGTAAATGCTTCCGCGGTAAGGACGGAGCCCTCAATGCGGGCCATCTTAAAATATTCGGAAGGATCATAGTAACCCGATGAAGGCCAGGCACTGCCGCTGCGCAGAAGTGAAAGAAACTCGTGATTGCTTTTAAGCTGATTTAAAATAATCCCGGCATCTGTAATAAAACTCATTTGTCCGGCGAGCGACCGGCCGAGCGGGCTGATACAGTGGTCAAGCAAATAAGCGCGGATGCGGTCAAACCCGATGCGCTGTTCAAAGTCGCCGGGGAAAATCATTTGTAGGTTGACGAATAAGTGCGCTGTTCTTTGAGCGCCAGCGTATCAATGACCCTTGTATAGACATCCTGCAATTCGCGCGGCCGGGCGATGTAATAATTAAAGGAGCGGTCAATAACTGAATCACTGATGCCGTGTTTTTGAGCAAACATGCGGCGCAGATGGGAAAAAATAACCGCACCGGAATCATCGGGGACGGTGTTGGTTTTCATCCTTGCCTCACGCAGATAAAAGTCCACCAGCATGGCTGCCATTTCATCCTTGGACAGCACCTCTTTTGCCTCCTCTTTTGCGCAAGAAAAAAGGATGCAGAGGAAAATGACAGGTAACAGGAGTCTGGAGATCATGAACAGGCAAAATTACTGATAATTCAGTTAAATTCGCGGGCTCAGATATTGTGAAGGAACTACTAAAAAAGCTCAGGAATTACGAGATCCAGATCCGCAAGGCGATCACCAGTCAGATGATCGGCGACTTCCGTTCTGTGTTCAAGGGAACGGGGCTGGAATTTGATGATGTCCGGCCCTATCAGTACGGGGATGACATCAGATCCATTGACTGGAATGTGACGGCTAAAGGTCACGGGACCTATGTAAAAACCTATAAGGAGGAAAAAGAGCAGACCATTTATTTTATCCTGGATGTAAGTGCCTCTCAGGACATCGGCGCGGAAGGAAAAACCAAATCTGATCTGGCAAAACAAATCTGCGGGGTACTGACGCTGACAGGCGCAAAGGAAAACAGTCACCTTGGACTTATCTGTTACTCTGACCGCCGCGAAGTTTTTCTGAGGCCGCAGAAAGGGATGGCGCAGGCCCATCAGATCATATCAAGAATTATGAATCTGAAGCCCGCATCACTTAAAACAGATCTTAAGGCGGCGATGATGTTTGCGATGAACACCATCAAGCGGCGTAGCATCATTATTGTGATTTCAGATTTCATTGATGAAGGATATGAGCATCATCTGAAGGCGCTCGCACGGAGACATGATCTGATTGCCATTCATGTTCGCGACAAGCGGGAGACGGCATTACCGGATCTTGGGATTATTCCGGTGCGGGATCAGGAGTCGGGAAAGATGATCTGGATGAATGCATCTTTCGGGGAATTCAGGGAAAAACTCAGCAACTCACACCGGGAGCGTTCGGAAGCTATCTATAATATTTGCCGCAGGCATCAGATCAATTATCTGCCACTGGCTACAGATGAAGATTTTGTACCGGCCCTTTTGAAACTTTTTAAGATCAGAAACAAATCCATGAAGACATGAGGAGGATTTTGTTTTTGTTTGCTCTTATTGTTTCATGCTCTGCCTTTGCCCAGGAGGTAAAAGTCACGGGAAATTTTTTAAGTGATTCTGTACGAATAGGTGAACCCGTGCCATATGGTGTAGGTGTGCGTTATCCTTCCAATTATTTTATTCTGTTTGCAGATTCGCTGAATGATTTCAGTCCGTTTGAATACGAACGCAAGACCTGGTTTCCTACAGTTACACAAAATGGAATCAGCTACGACAGCGCTGTTTACTGGCTGAGCAGTTTTGAAATCGACAGCGTTCAGTATTTATCCGTACCTGTATTACAAATCCGTGATAAAGACAGTTTGTATTTCCGGCCGGCAGCAGATTCAATTTTCTTTTCATCAAGGGTAGCATCTTTACCCGACAGTGTTACTGTTGCAACCCTCCCACTGAAGGAAGACACCCTATACCGCAAGGTTTCAAAACTTTTCAATTACCCGTTCTTTCTGTCCTTTACAGGTGTAACCATTATTCTTCTGATTGTTTCATGGTTCGTATTTGGGAAGCGCATCAGGAAGTGGTGGAAACGCAGAAAGCTGATCCGAGCTTTCAGTGCATTTGAATCTGCTTTCGTTCAAATGATTGAAAAGTTAAAAGAACAAGGTGGAATTCGTGAAGCAGAGGGTGCGCTGATCATCTGGAAACGCTATCTGGAAGATCTTGAAGGTATTCCATACACGCGCTATACCACAAGGGAAATAGCGTCCATAGAGCGCCACCAGTCAATCCGGGAAGCCCTGAGCGCGATTGACAAACGGATTTATGGCGGTTACGGAGGTGACGGCGTAAATGAATATTACACGCTTAAGAATTTTTCAGAAGACCGGTTTATTCAAAAGATTGAGGAGTTAAAGAGATGACCGAGCAGTGGTATTTACCTGAGTGGTTCTATCCATCAAACTTTGCTTCCTATCAGTGGGAGAACGCAGGGTTTTTATATGCACTGCCGCTGGTGCCTCTGATATTTATTTTCAGATCACTATGGAGAAAATACTTTGGTCAGAAAGTTCCCGTTGCGCTCGGGCGTGCTGAGTTAAAAACGGCCAAAGGTGCATGGCTGCGATTTATACCGGAGGTGCTTGTTTGTCTGATTGCCGCCCTTATGCTCATAGCCCTTGCGCGACCACAGCGAAGCAACGAAAAATCAGAACAATGGACCGAGGGTATTGACATCATGATTGCCCTGGATATATCGCAGTCCATGGAGATTGAGGATTTTACGCCCAACCGGCTCACCGCTGCAAAAAAAGTTGCCCGTGAGTTTATTCAGGGAAGGATTCAGGACCGTATCGGGCTGGTGATCTTTTCAGGTGATGCCTATAGCCTTACACCGCTGAGCACGGATTACAAATTATTGTATTCTTATCTGGACATGATTGACTTCGGCATGATTGACACCAGAGGAACTGCCATCGGGAGTGCGCTGGCTGTGAGCATCAACAGGATGAGAGAGTCTGAATCTAAATCTAAAGTCTGTATCCTGATAAGTGATGGTGAAAGTAATGCGGGCAATATTGACCCCATGACCGCAGCAGATCTGGCAGCAGGTTACAGTATTAAAGTATATACCATTTTGGTAGGAAAAGAGGGAATGGTTCCCTTCGGAAGAGATTTGTTCGGCAGACCGCAAATGGTCCCAAACACAGTGGATGAAACCACCATGCGTAAAATTGCGGAGGTCGGAGGTGGCGAATTTTTCAGAGTGACCGACAACAAAGCCCTTGAGCAGGTATTCAAAAAAATTGATCAGTATGAAAAAGCAGAAATCAAGGAAACCCGCTTCAGGGATGTCTCTGATTTTTATCCTGTCTATCTGACCTGGGCGCTGGTGCTGATGATTCTGTGGATGGGTGCCAAGGCGTTGTTTATTGCTTCACCGGTAGAGGATTGAAATCCGGGATTTAATTCAGTCAGTTTTTTTCTTTTTCTTCGTCTCCTTCAGCTGAGTAAGATTCTCTACCTGAGCGCGTTTGATTTTGATCTGATAACGCTTTTCAGAGTCGCGTTTGAGATTTTCTTCTGCTTTGATGTATTGCCGGTTTTTCATAAAAATGTTTTTATGAAGGTAAGCACCGGGAAGATTTGGCGGTATGACTTTTGGAGGTACGGTTCCGGATAAATATCCGGAGAAGCTCGACAGTATTAGAATCAATGGTCAGGAATTGAATCAGCTACAGGACATGGGGGTCCGGATGGATATCCGGACCAGCTCGCTCAATGGGCTGGTATAGCACAATGATTGCGCAGTGGAGGATATTCGGTAAAACCAGTGCCGGATACGGGTAAAACTTAAATGAATTATTAAAGATTTAAATCAGTAACAAGACACGGTTGTCCGGATGGATATCCGGACCAGCACGCACAATGGACGATTATAGTAAAAAGTTATACTCCGGATAAAATTCAGATACTGATCGTAAAGAAAGCGGAGACCGATTAAAAGTATTATTCAGGAATTGAATCAGGTACAGGACTCAAGGGTCCGGATGGATATCCGGACCAGCTCGCTCAATGGGCCGGTATAACACAATACTTTTACAATCGATTGGTATTCGTAAAAACCCGTATCGGACACGGGTAAAGCTTAAATAAATTGCTAAGGATTTAGTTCAAGAGCTGGACTCGGGGGTCCGCCAGCTCGCTCAATGGGCTGGTATAGCACAGTGTTTGTGCAGTGGAGGATATTCGGTAAAGCCAGTGCCGGATACGGGTAAAACTTAAATGAATTGTTAAAGATTTAAATCAGTAACAAGACACGGTTGTCCGGATGGATATCCGGACCAGCTCGCACAATGGACGTTGATTATATCAAAATCCTGACAGGCTCTTCGAGAAGGCCTTTGAGGGTTTTGAGGAAAGCTGAGCCTACGGCGCCGTCAACAGCACGGTGGTCACAGGAGAGCGTGACTTTCATGACATTGCCGGGAACAACCTGACCGTTTTTAACAACCGGTGTTTCTTTGATACCGCCGACGGCAAGGATACACGCGTCGGGCGGATTGATGATGGCAGTGAATTCTTCAATGCCAAACATTCCGAGGTTGCTGATGGTAAAGGTGCTGCCCTCCCAGTCGGCGGGCTGAAGTTTTTTATCTGCAGCCTTTTGTGCAAGGTCTTTAACCTCGGCCGCGATGTGGCTCAGGCCTTTGTTATCGGCAAAGCGCACGACAGGAACAACAAGTCCGTCCTTCACAGCAACAGCCACACCAATGTGTATGTGATGATTGCGGCGGATTTTCTCCCCAAGCCAGCTGACATTGACATCAGGGTGCTGACGCAGGGCGGCGGCAACGGCCTTGATTACAATATCATTGAAAGAAATTTTTACAGGCGACAAGTCGTTGATGCTCTTGCGGGCCTCCACAGCCTTATCCATGTTGATCTCCATGGTCAGGTAGAAGTGCGGCGCGGTGTACATGCTCTCCGACAGGCGGCGGGCAATGGTCTTGCGCATCTGACTTACGGTGATCTCTTCAAAGCTCTCCTGGCCTACTACAGCAGGTAATGTGATCGCAGCAGCTTTACCTTCTTTAGCAGGTACCGGTGCTGCTGCAGCAGAAGGTTTGAAGTTTTCAATATCGCGACGGGTAATCCTTCCATGATCACCGCTGCCGGCAATCATATTCAGATCATAACCTTTTTCCTTTGCAAGTTTTTTAGCGAGCGGAGAGGCCTTAACTCTGCCGTTAGCGGCATGTGATTCCTGTGCCGGAGCTGATGAGGCTGCAGGAGCAACCGCAGGAGCTGTTGTATTAGCGGAGGCATTAGCGGAAACTTCCGGCGTTGTAGCAGGAGCTGTAGCTGCTGACTGCTGTGCTTTCAAAAGGGTTTCCCAGTCTGCACCGGGCTCGCCGATGATGGCAAGAACACCATTGATTTCTACCGCCTGACCGGCAGCGGCGCCTATATACAAAAGGGTACCGGCCTGGTAAGACTCGTACTCCATGGTCGCCTTGTCGGTCTCAATTTCAGCGAGGAGTTCACCGCGCTTAACCTGGTCTCCTACTTTTTTATGCCATGCTGCGATGACACCTTCTTTCATGGTGTCGCTCATCTTCGGCATGGCTACGATTTCGGCTTTAATGCCGGTCGTGTCAATTTTTTTAGACTCCGCAACAGGGACAGCCGGAGCTACTTTTGGCTCCGCGGGGGCAGCAGGTGCTCCTGACAGAAGACCTGAGTAATCCTCCCCTGCCTTGCCTATAATGGCAAGTACATCGTTGATTTTAACGGCCTGACCCTCCTTTGCACCCATGTAAAGTAATACACCGGTATTGTAGGACTCATAGTCCATGGTGGCCTTATCTGTCTCAATTTCAGCGAGTAGCTCGCCGCTTTTAATAGTATCTCCGACTTTTTTATGCCATTTAGCGATGACTCCTTCTGTCATGGTATCGCTCATTTTCGGCATTCTGACCAGTTCAGCCATATTTATTCAGGATTTTCCCGTGTTAATGCGAGGGCCAAAAATAGGGTTTGAACAGGCAAGACCCAAATTTGGAAGGGACTTAAAAATTGAGGGTTCCAAGCAGAAATTCGAAGTAGAATGATCTGACGGGAGCTACTACCTGAGCCACTCTGAAACCAAGGTCAAGCTCAGGTGCCAGACGAAGGACATTGATGTCAAATTTCACCTCTCCGCCGAAAGAAATATAGTTCGTTGCCTGAGGCTTTCGGAGCAAGACCGCCAGCTGCGGATTATCTCCAAATGCATAATCAGCAAATCCGTTCATTCGGACTCGCCTGAAGTTCACCAGTGAACCAATAGCAAGATCCGGATACCATACCGGAAGTGTATAGTTTAATGCCATGCTGTACATTTTTTCGCTCCTGCTCACTGCAGTACCGCGGGGAAGCGGAACTTCATTGCGGAAGGTGTAGTCATCGCGGTTTCGCCAGTCAATTGCAGTATTCTGAAAAGCCCAGTAACCCCACAATGAATGATGGCGGAATAATCCGGGGAAATAAAGATAAGCCGTTACCGATTCCTGTCGTCCGGAGAAATCGCTGCTCTTTAATGTTGAGGAGGAATTAAAAAAGACAACCTGACCCCAGCGGCTGTTGATATCCCGTGGACTCGTGCGCATGAGATTATAGGCGCTGAGCCGGTATTTCGTATAAAACAGACTGCCGTTATCCTGATAGTTTCTGAAGAAGTACTGAGGATATTCGCTGCTCACAACTCTTCCGCCGTTATCAAAGCTGTTTTGAAAATCATTTACAACAGTGGAGCCAAAATATCCGCTGAGATTCAGCTGCGAAAAGAATCTTGACTGTGTAAGATTAAGAGGAATTCTGAGACCTGTCTCGGTAGTTCGCTCGGTCCATGAAAATGAAAGCGGAGCTGTTGTGCGGGTGGTATCGCCATCGTTTATGGAGGTGATGAATACGAGTTCTTCCGCCACCTTCACATTTCTCTTTCCGTAATCATAACCGACATCTATGATCGGATAAAAAGACTGGAGTGATGCCCTGGCCTTCCAGGTCGGAGTGCGCTCCTGGATGTCCGCCTCAACACCGGCATAAAGAGAAAGATTACTCAGCACATCACGGGAGGTTATTCCGAAGCTTGCACGGGTAAGATCAGTACCGACAAACGCACCCCAGCTGTGCGGATTGATGACTCGCAGCATTTTCCTGTAAAGCTTTACAGGGTATTGAAGGGACGGAATGCTGTCAAATAAAAATGGTCTTCCCTCCTGCTCCGCCAGATGACTCCATGACTCGGGATATCCCCGGACCGGGTTTTTGTATTCCGTCCAGCGCGCAGGCTCAAAAGGAATCCGCACCACATCAAGACCATCGCGCGACATATTACTGTAAGCAATTAATTTCCCGTCGGGAGAAACGGAAGCATTGTAGGCGCCATATTTTGAAACGGTAACGCGGAGTTTTTTTTCTGAAGGGATATGAAGCGCGAAAATATTATCCACACCTTCAAAAGGCGCATTATAAAAAAGATATTCACCATGAATCACGGGATGCCCGATGTTGACTTCACTCGCCGGAAGAAGCGTTGTGGTTTGTCCTGAAGCATAATCAATGCGCACAACAGAGCGAAGGTTTCCGGACTGCCTGAGAACGGCAATGGCATCGCCTTTATTATTCCACCGGGGCATAGACAGGAATGCACCTGATTCATTTTCAAAAGAACGCAGCACTTTGCCGGTGTAGAAATCAATAACCACCAGTCTCACTTTGTAATTTTCATCAGACTCCACCGCAGCGATCTTTAATCCGTCAGGTGAGATTGAAGCACCCGAGTAACGGGATTTTCGTGTTACCGTAAATGCAGAATATTTCGTGCTGTCGGAATCATGCGCTTTGATCACAGACCAGGTTCTGACCGGCCAGCGGGGATCAAACCGAAATTCACTCCACACGACCACTGAACCTGCTGCGGAAAGCATACCGGCATCGTTAACAGGACCGGGCATATATGAAAATTCTTCCCCTGATTCAGAAAGAATAACCAGTTTTTCCGCGTCACCCAATCCTGATTTCATGGCTATGATTCTTCCATCAGACAAATACTGAGGATAGGAATAATTTGTAAAAGTTTTACCGGCTCTTTTAGTAATGGTCTCAAATTCAGTGAAGGTATTGGCAGACTGAGCTGTTGTCCATTCCTGTTTAAGTCCGGATGCAAGGCTTTTGTATAACCCGGTTACATTGATTCCTGCTTCACGGCGGATAGAATTTGAAAACCTTCCCGGAATAAATGGTGCAGACCATGTGCGTGCTGTGATCTTACCCCAGATTTCAGGATCGCGTGTGACCTCGCGGAGGTGTGAAACCATATGAAATCCGAGTACATAATGATTGGGTATGTAATCTTTGTATGAACGTAACACCTGTTTATTATATTTGAAAGATCTGCCCTCCATGATATTGGTTCTGAATACCATATCGAATTCAGGTATGCGGCCACGACCGGAGGTTGTGAAAGCAGTTTCAATCGCCACGGCATCACCTTCCCAGAACCAGCGAGGCACGGAAATATAGGACATCACAGAAAGTGCTTCCTGGCCAAAAAAGGTACTGAACAATCTGTTAAAACCACGGTTACTGTGTGCGAACTGAGCCATGTGCCGGTATTCGTGTCCTGCGAGCAGATTAAGCCAGTCATTGGTGCCGCTGAAGTTGTAGTTCTGAGTCGGCATGGTGTAGAGCTCAGAGCGGCGGGGTGCGAGCGTTACAAAACCATTAGAAATAGCAGAACGATTTTGCAGAATAACAGGCATGCGACTTACGGAGGGCGTGCCCAGTGTACGACTTTCGGGCTCACGGATATACTGAAAAGTATTGGCCATCCGCTGTGCGGTCGGTTCGAAGCCGGAGGGAAAAATGATTCTGAAGTCCTCAGTCTTTATCTGCCGCCACCTTACCGAGGCCGGGTTCGTATCAAGAACCGGAAAATCCTGTGCCATCAGCAATCCTGAAGCGCCGGAAAGACAGGCCATCAGCATCAGAAGAAAGCTTTTGAAAGGACTGGCTGACCTGATCCCGGGCATGAGTGATGGTGATATAGAAAGGTAAAACTAAAAAAGTTTACCGTCTTAGCTTAATCAACGGTAAGGAGTCGGAACATTTAAATAAAAAGGGTTGATTTGCATGATGTTCCAAAGACTGAGACGCGCTTACGAGAACTACCGCGAATACATCCGCGTTGATCTGGCCATGTACGGGCTGCTGATTCTAATGATTCTGGTTTATCTGATCTGGGCGGCATTGAAGTGAGCCGTAACTCCCTTGATTACCTGTGCAGTAACTTTGGTTTAATCCTTTTTCTCAACGCAGAATAATCTCCCTTACCCAGGCCCTCATTTTTCCTGAGAGCTCATCTGTAGGAAGGTCATTGATATCTGTTCCGAAAGGATCTTCAATTTCCTCTGCAATAAGTTCCACACTCAGCAGTACGAATGCCAGCAGCAACACCATCGGAATGGTCATGTATTCTTCCGTGATCACCAGGCCAAACGGGAGCGTGATCAGGTAGATGAAAATAAATTTTTTGATGTACATCGCGTAGGAATATGGTATCGGCGTATTCTTGATTCTTTCACAGGCACCGATGATATCCGAGAACTCTTTAAGCTCACGATCCAGTAACCAGAATTGATCAGATGTGATTTTTCCGGTTTGTGTGAGCTGTTGCACCTTTTCATATAAGGCAGAACTGATGAGGTTAGGGACATGCCTTGTTTTTTCCGCGCGGACAATCAGTTCGGGCGTAAGATCAAGCGCCTCAATTTTTTTTCGGTCACGGAGATAATCGCGCAGCGATGCCGGGATATTTGAAATCATATTTGCGAACCACTCCCGATTTTCACGGTCTTCTGCAGTAAGGAATGCATTGATTTTAAAGGAAATGTTACGGGTATTATTCACAAGACTACCCCAGAGTTTGCGACCCTCCCACCATCGGTCGTAAGCAGAGTTGACCCTGAAAACAAGGAACAGACCCAGCACAATGCCAAGCAGCTGATGCATCGCAATGGTGCTGTGAAAATCTTTTTCTGTCCATTGCAGCACCTCAAGAAATACCACACATACCACGGCAGAAAAGACAAGCAGGAAAATCAATGCCGGCCGAAGCGTGCGCATAACCTGGCGGCTGTAACTATGGAATATGACGGAGAACCAGACTTTAGGATTATACTGAACCATGCGGTAATTTTGACAACCTTAAAGTTAGTCATTTCCATTTGAGATAAAGACTCAATAAAATCCGGTACCGGCATTATAAACGGCATGAATCAGGAACATTCTAAATATCATATCCACGAATCCATTGCAGAGGCAAAAACCATTGATACACGGTTTTATCTTGACCCGAATGAATTCAGGCGTTCCCGTGAACTCATCTTCGCACGATGCTGGCAGTTTGTCGGCGATATCGACCAGATCGGTGAAAACGGGTGGGTAACCCCTGTTAATCTATTACCCGGCATGCTTGACGAGCCGCTGATTCTTACACGGGACAAATCAGGAAATCACAATTGTCTGTCTAATGTGTGCACCCACCGTGGCAACCTGCTGGTTGAGAAACCATGCAGACTGAATGACATGCGGTGTAAATATCACGGCAGGCGGTTTCACCTTGACGGCAAATTCATGTCGATGCCGGAATTTAAGGAAGTGAAAAATTTTCCTTCGGAGGAAGACAACCTGCACAGGCTGCCGTTACATGCACTCGGTAAATGGTTGTTCACAAAGCTGGAACAGGGTCCGGAAGCGAATGCTTTTTTCGGAGATATGGCCCGAAGACTAAGCTGGATGGACTTCAGTAAGTTCAGATTCAGGCCTGAGTTGTCAAGAGATTACAAGGTGGACGCGCACTGGGCGCTTTATTGTGAAAACTATCTTGAAGGATTCCATATTCCATTTGTCCACGCCGGGCTGAATGCTGTGATTGATTATGGAAATTATACCACTGAATTATTCCGCTACAGCAATCTTCAGCTTGGTATTGCCAAAGAAGGTGAGATGTGTTTTGAGCTTCCGGAAGCATCGCCGGACTATGGCAAAAAAGTCGGCGGTTATTATTTCTGGGTATTTCCGAATATGATGTTCAATTTTTATCCATGGGGATTGTCTGTGAATATTGTAAAGCCCACAGGTGTTTCATCTTGCACCGTAAGTTTTCTGACCTATGTGATGGATGAAGATAAACTTCGTCAGGGCATCGGGGCCGATCTGCATCAGGTGGAGATGGAGGATGAAGATGTTGTGCAGCTTGTACAGCGCGGGATCAGATCACGGTTTTACAAACATGGCCGTTATTCCGTCACCAGGGAGACCGGGACTCATCACTTTCATCGTTTGATAGCTGAGTTTATGGAGCAGGAGTTTTAGAGGGAAATTTGGTTAGAGTAGATATCCTACCCTAATCTCGGCAATACTTTTCAGTTCTGATTAGATCCAAACCTGAACAATGATCCAATCATAAGTCCTCCGATATTAATCCCCATATCTTCCCAGCTGAAAATCCGGTAGGATAAAAAGTACTGAACGGACTCCAGACCAACAGCAAGAAAAAGTCCGATCAGCATCAAGCCAATGAACGATGAGAAAATACCTGCGCGGAAAGAAGGCGCCCACAGGTAGCGGGCAAGTACTCCCCAGGGTAAGAAAAGCAAAAGGTGAACGACCAGGTCCAGACGAAAAGGTCCCACGCGGCCGTCATTCCACTTAGTTGGATCACCAAGATCCGCAACCAGTACAACGACCATTACCAAAGGATACAACAGAAGACTGAGTTTTCTCCAAACCATTTAAGCTCCACCGGTTAAAGGCAGCAAGATATGGGATTAGGGGACTTTGAATTACAGAAAAAAAGAAAAATTGATAAAAGATTTTTCAGTACACCCCCTGTTAACTACAATGCAGCCGATACACACATAAGACCAAAAAGAAGGCAGGACGGATTCCTTTTCAGAAAATGACAGTCGTTTCGAATCAAGGAAAGAAATACCTTAACCTCACAGAGAGATCAAAAGCATAAGAGTTTCCGTTGACGCTTATTTCTTTTTTATAGACAGGCGTCATTGCATAACGAATGCCGGGTGAAATTGCCAGCTGATAGTGATCTGAAACTCCAAGAGACCATTCAGTGCCGGCAGTGCCAGAAAAGACCCAACCCGCATATGACGGATGAGAACCTCGCCTTATAGAGATTGATTCCAGTTGTCCTGAAACATCGCTCATCGTGCTACTCAGAAAAAAATCAGAAATAACGCCAAGAGAGACCATCCCTTTTATTTTTCTGTCCACCACAAACCACCCTGCCTGAACCGGTACCGACAGATATCTTTTAAGGGTATTAACTGTATAGGTGCCAGTCGCAGAGAAATCAGAAGCTGATGAATTTGGACCAATTATTTCAGAGGATACTGCTCTGAGCCCAGTTGGGTTTCCGGTTGCCAGATTTGATGGTCGGTCATACTCCTGTTGTGCCATTGCAATTCCTGTGAACAGTGATAAACGGCCAATGTTTAATCCGTAATAAATGGAAGATGATCGGCTCAGGCCCACATCAGGACTGCCTGTCAGTACCATTTGCTGATAATTTCCAGAGGCAAATCCCAGTGCCATCCATGATGATTTTTTAAGAGCTTTCTTGTTTCGCTCTTCGGGTAAAATTGTTCCGGATGATGTACTTGCGGGCAATTCTGAACCCTGCGCAGAACTTAACTGTAAATACGTTAAGGAATCAGAAGTTAATTTTGGAAAAAGTTCAGCAGCCTCCTCCTTCCCGGTCATTAATGCCAGATTATCCGAATTCAATCCTGAGGAGTCAGGTAAATAAGAAGACATAAGAATGGTATTCGCAAAGTTTACCATACTCCGAAAAGTCTGATTTACCGGCACGCCACTTTTTGTGGCAGCGTTTTTAGTGTGACCTGGCAGATTTAAAAGTACATCAGACTTGATAGCTGGAACTGCTGCTTTCTCGGACAGACTATCGGTATTAAAGGTTTTATATTGTGAAATAGCTTTGTGAGGGACTGATTTGCCCAAAATATCAGATTGCAGATTTAAGTAGGTTATGACCAAAGTAAGAATAATAATTGTTGCTGCAACGGCGGCAAATTTAGGTCGTATAAAAAGAACGCTTTTTGAGGAAGGGGTATCAAGCCCGACTTCCAGCCTGTTCCATAAATCCGGATTCAGGTTGGATGTATGGCCTTTCAGCTTTGACCGGATGTCATCCTCAAATCGCTGCTTTTCCATAATGGTTGGATAAATTAATTTTCATGATTTTCTGACGAAGTAAAAATCGTGCTCGACTGTACTGAGATTTGGAAGTACCCTCTGATATTCCGAGCATCTCTGATATTTCACGATGTGAATACCCCTCCAAAGCATACAGGTTGAAAATCTCGCGGGAGCCATCCGGTAACTCTTGAATCATTGAAATTAACTGTTCAGTTTCCAAGTTGCTAAAAACCGAAGGGTCCGGGTTTTCCAACTCCGGTAATTCCGAATCCATAACGGATATAATATAAAACTTCTGCCTTCTTGCATTAAGCGCGGTGCGGATGACGATCCGAGTAAGCCAAGTCAGCAGGGAGGACTCGGACCGAAAAGACTTTATATTCATAAATGCTTTCAGGAACCCTTCCTGCAAAATATCTTCTGCCTCTGCAGTTGTTCTGACATATCTGCGGCATATTGAAAGTATCTGACCAGCAAATCGTTCATAAAATTCACGCTGGGCCATGCGATTCCCCCTGATCAATAATTCAATAAGCTTAGGTTCATCTAACACGCTGTTGAACAATTGTGATTGGCCGGGATATTAATCGCTGATCTTTACTTCAGTTTGATCACCCTCCGATCCTTCCATCAGCAGCTTCCCCGTCCATGACCTTTTGATAATCCTCAAAAACATCAATTTTAAAAACTTTGCCATTTTCGTAAATCGTAATAATGGTATCACAAGTTCCGTCTCCATAATCAACTTCAAAAGAACCGGAAATATCACCACGGTTGTAGCTGATTCGTTCCCTTCCAGAGACATAAGTATATGGCATGAGACAGCGCATATCTGATCTGGCTACCAGAGAAGCGGGGTTACAGCTGTAATCCATGACCAGCGGAACAATCACCGTGGTTGAATAATAGTCAGATCCTGTGTAATATTCAGAAAAACTCGTGGAGGTGACAGATTTACTTTCATTGTAAGCAACTTTTCCATTTGAGTTTATGACATAGGTATCCAAATTTTTACCATAGGTTCTGTAACCGTGTTTTGAGGAATCCGACCATGAATAATTACCCGTATAAGTTTTCTTAAGGGTATCATAAGCTGAACTGGAGGAGTAAGAACTTTTTCCATTGGTGAGCCAGGAAGTCGTGTCCTCATTATAAATATATGAACCTCCAAAATTTTCCATTCTGGTCTGACTAGAATAATTGTAACTGTAAACCGATCCCTTCAGAGAAGATTCGTTTTTGAATCTCCATGTAAGTTTTCCCCTCATAAAATACCGAAATTCATCATTACCTTCCTTACAGCCATCTCCGTAATCAGTTATTGAAGTTGTACTTCCATCCGAATTCTGAAATTCTGTAATCTGCGCACAAGTAACCCACTCAAACGGTGGAATGGATACCAGGGTAGAATCGGATTTTGTTTTGCCTAAAACCAACATTTCCGGATTCCCCGCTTTGGCTGCACCAAAACTACGGTTAAGCATATCTGAACCGGAGTTGCCGGACGCCCTGGAAGACATTTGCATGGAGTTCTGAAGCCCGAAAAAATTCCTGGCCTCCAACGATAATTCTTCAGGGTTTGAGAAAATAACTTCATTATCCTGACAGGAATTCAAAATTGAGACCAGAAGAACAAACAGATACAAGTGCTTAAACTTTGTGTAATTCATCTTGATGGTTTTTTTTCATTAGACACATCAACTCCGGATTTGGTTGGAATGACCTCGAAAACTTAAAAAATTATAGCTTCTATTAAATTTTAAAAAATTAGTAATCAATGCGTTACATTTTTAAATCATTTTTTTTTAAGAAAATCATTGCATAGTACTAAACAAAACAAGGTACTTTGCGTTTAGAAATTCAAAAGCACAAAAACCGTATGAATCTTGAAAACACGCAGATCCAGATGAAGAAGGGAATTCTGGAATTCTGCATTCTCTACATCATCAGTCGTGGGGAGGTCTATGCCTCGGACATGCTGGAGGAACTGACGAAGGCTAAAATGATCGTCGTGGAAGGCACCCTCTACCCTTTGCTGTCCAGACTGAAAAATGCAGGACTTGTAGATTACAAATGGGTGGAATCTAAATCGGGACCTCCACGGAAATATTACACGCTTACGGAGGAAGGCAAAACTTTCCTCAAAGGGCTTTCAGAAACCTGGTCAGAACTGGTGACCTCCACCAACCTGATCACTGCTGGAAATCAGTCAGACGGACAAACACAGACTCTATCTTAACCTATACTGCCATAATCTATATGAAAAAAACTATCACCATAAATATCAGCGGGATTGTCTTCCACATTGAAGAAGACGGATATGAAC
>Ga0315902_10006072_pt1 | contig 16849 bp, 13 predicted proteins | sample LakEriMetagenome_9_FD_203523 | JGI IMG/M metagenome (GOLD analysis project Ga0315902, IMG submission 203523) | Freshwater fungal communities from buoy surface, Lake Erie, Ohio, United States - Buoy 12 MA117 | ecosystem: Environmental > Aquatic > Freshwater > Lake > Lake biofilm | place: USA...
GAGCAATAGTTGCTCCTACTGGTGGGTAAAGAGAAACACCACCTAAGACAACTTGGTTTGAAATATCTCCTAAAACAAAGTTGAGATTGGCACTTCTAATCTCATCTTCACCTTTTAATACTTTTCCAACTGTGGTTAAGGTTCCCACTAAATAGTAGTTATCCCCAGATTTTCCATCAGCTGTTATTTCAATGATGAATGTTCTCACCGTTGCTAAACCTTCACCAACAGTGGCAGTTGGTTTGATCACCCCATGGGTGACAACTATTTGCTCATTTGATTGAGAAGAAAAAGCATAAAACAAGGCCACTAGAACTAAGAGGATTCCAGCTAAGGCAGGTGCATATTTTGATTTCATGGGTTAAAGACTATCTGGTTAGAGGGTGAATTGAAACCTATTAAGCGTGTTCAAACCAAAGTCTGACATTTTAACTACAAAGTAAAACCCGTTTAAACGTCCAATAAAACGTTTAAACGGGCGCCGTTTTTATGGTTTTCTAAATACTTTCTATTTATTTGAAGAACGTAAAATAGAAAATTTCTTCCAATCATTTTAACTTCATTATTTTTTCGATACTTTACAAAATCCGGCTTATAGGGCGACTCTTCTTTAAATTAGACGAGGCGGGACAAAATCCCGCCTCGTTTCATTATTTCTTTTGCAATCATTTCTGACAAAACTGATTCCAAATTGATCAAAAAAACGGGCATAAATTTCGGGCAACGGGCAGAAAAGCGGGCAAACCAAAGTCCTATGCATATGCTGAAACAACTGATCGTGTGAACTTTTCAGAAATAGACGCTTTCTGAAGGATCGCACTCTCGAGCTGATCACAAATATTCATCAGGCTTGTCACAACCTTGATGATTTCCTCCTGTTCGGGAAGAGGAGGTATTGGCAACAAAGCTGATTTCAGATCTGAACCGTTAATAGCTGGATAAGCAACACCTTTTTGCTTGGACTCAACAAAACTCTTGAAGAAATTGCTTCTTAAGCAGAAAAAAAGAAAAATTGGAGATACAGATTTAATAGGATACAAAACAGCGAATGCGGTACTGGCTATTGCTCTAGGCTTGAAGTCGCGATCAACGATTGCTATGTTCCTTAGGTAAGGTCTGACTGTTGAATACAAGACACTTCCTTGCAAAACTCTTTTTCTTGCTCTTGATGGGGCGTTTTTTGCGGCAACAATGTTCAAATCTTCCGTGATTGTGCCAGCCTTATTATTGATTGAGGCTACATCTATATATGAAAAATCTGCACTAGGCGTCTCCTGACCCAAATCTTCCGTGATCTCTTGCAGAGTGCACCACTTCCAATGTGCTGGAATTGAGAATGGCGCTTTCTGTATAGGTGCATCTAGGCTGGTTTTCTGGGAAGTTTGAGAAGTAAAAATTCCTTTAATTGCCAAGTCAAGCACCAACAATCTGAGAGACTCTACGCTGTCAGTTGTGCTAGCAATCATTTCCCAATTTTCCTGAATTCGTCTCCAAGCAATCAGCAATTCTTCTGGCGATGGTGCGTTCGAAATGGCTTCAATGGCAGAACCCCGTGCAGATGCACGAATTGATTCTCGACGATTAATATTTTCTTCTATTTCATCGCACATGGACATCAGCGAATCAATAACAGCGACTATCGACTTCTGTTCTTTTAACGAGGGCAAACTAATTGGTGCCGAGGTCAAGAAGCCAATTTTTAAGTACTTAATTACCCCGCCAATAGATTGCTCTTTGAGCTTTCTAGCATGTGACTGCATAAATCTAAATAAGAATGGCACAAACAGTTCTTCATGATTTTTTGCTTCAAGGATATATGTCCGTTGATATGCATCAAATTTGCCTGAGTAGTAGTTCACATCAAAGTTGCCATTACCCGCAAGAAGTACACATTCTGTATCGTAAGAAAAAGTTGAAATCCTTAAAGGATCTTTTGCGCAGGTAAAAAAAGGATAAGCGCCATCTGCTGAACTGGCATTGGCATCGAGCTTTCCAGTTCTTATGACTGCGATATCTCCCAGTAACTTTGGTTCGAAATCAATTCTCTCCTCACTGAGTTTCCCAGATAAAGCTAAATCTAAAATGAGGGTTCTTAACAAAGATATACCGTTGGGGGCGTTAAGCAGCGTATCCAATTCTGAAACTAATATTGAGAGATTCATTTAAGATTCCAACGACTTTGCCAGAAGTGATTGAAGTTTCTTCTGAAGTTCTTGGACGGATTGTGAAGCTTTAATGTATTCTTCTAGAAGAACATCTGGATCATCATGGACCTCGACTGGAGCATTTGGATTTTTTATGTCTAAGTTGTAGTTGTTCTTCGCAATAACAGCAGCGGTAACTTTCCAAGAGAATTCGTTCTCGTTGCGTTTTGTCCACCAATTTCTTTCTTTATCGAACTCCTCTAAGCGCATAGGTTTGGTTTTGTTGTAGGCCTTAACACCTTCTGGAAGCTTGTGTTCGAAATACCAAATATCCTTTGTTGGTTCACCTTTTGTTAGAAACAAAATATTTGTTGAGATGCTTGTGTAGGGCGCAAAGACTGATTTTGGTAGCCGAACAATTGTGTGCAGATTGCACTCTTCAAGCATTTTCTTCTTAATTTTAGTTTTCACACCTTCACCAAAGAGTGTTCCATCAGGAAGGACGATTGCAGCTCTACCGCCATCTTTAAGAAGCTCCATTACCAGTACTAAGAAAAGATCTGCAGTTTCCTTGGTTCTAAATTCCGCAGGAAAGTTATTTTCAATCCCATCTTCTTCAACACCTCCAAAAGGTGGATTGGTAATGATCACATCTACTTGGTCCTTTTTGCCGTAGTCTCGAAGAGGCTTTGCTAGGGTGTTGTCATTGATGATGTTTGAAGGAACTTCAATGCCATGAACCATCATGTTGGTTGCGCAGAGAACATGGGGAAGAGGTTTCTTTTCTACGCCTCTAATACTGTTCTTAAGGGCTTTAAGTTCCGTAGGTTTTTTTACCTGCTTTTTCATGTGCTCAAAAGCTCCAGTTAAAAAGCCGCCTGTGCCACAAGCAGGATCCAGAACAATTTCACCAAGTTGTGGATTGATCATTTCAATAGCGAATTGAGTTACGGCTCTTGGAGTGTAGTACTCACCAGCATTTCCTGCGTTCTGCAAATCCTTCAAGATTTGTTCATAGATATCACCAAAGAGATGGCGAGTTTCAACAGAGTTGTAATCAATGTCTTGATTAATTTTGTTGATTACTTGGCGAAGGAGAGTTCCATTCTTCATGTAGTTATAGGCATCATCAAAGACGCTTATTAACAGGGCGCCCCTCTCGCGTGCTTGACCAGTAAAGGAGGATAGATCTAATTCTTTTAATTTTGGGAAAAGTTCATTATTGATAAAGTTAATTAGCCCATCACCCGTTAATGAATCCTTGCCAGCAACGCTTTCATCAGCCCATGATTCCCAACGGAACTTCTTTGGGATTGGAGATTTGTACTTTGTGTCTTCAAGTTCAGTTTCTAATTCAAGGTCGCTATAGATTTTAAGAAAAAGCATCCAGCCAAGTTGACCAATACGTTGGGCATCACCATCAACACCAGCGTCTTTGCGCATGATGTCTTGAATTGTTTTGACGGTATTAGACAGTGACATTTTTCTCCATTAGTTAGGCAGATGTTGCATAAAGGGCGTTTTCAAGTTTCTGTACAGCTTCTAGATATTTATCACGACCACCGAAACTTTTCACAATTTCAATAGGAGTACCAATTTGGGTAAATGGATCAAGTCTTAAGACATCAATCTTTTCAATAGTTTCAAGTCCTTGATCTGCGTACTTATCAAGCAATATATCTAAAACTTGTCGGGCTTTTTCTCCGTACATAGTGAATATGTCTTTTTTCTTAACTCCCGCTGCACGCTCTTTTCGAGTTAGCGGCGGTTTATCAAACGCTATGTAGCAAATCAAATCAAAAGGATCAAGTTCTCGACCTGAAGCGTCTTGTAGCGCTTCAAGTATTACTCCTTTTTCTAACAATTCTTGGAGAATAACCTGTTTTCGATCTGCTTCATTCCAACGTTTGATAAATTGATCAAGGGATTTGAACTCTTGGCCAACTGCTTTGCGGGTGAAATCTTTGAGGGACTCTGTAATTAACTTTCCATCTTTGTCGTAATACTGAACTCGTTCGGCGATGATCTTGAACTGAACACCGCTAACAACGAATCTTTTAGTTGGTTCTGGATCAGTGTCAGCTAAATCCTCAGCACCTTCCAGAACTATTTCAATATCCGAATCTTCGTTTTCAGATTGAGGATCTGGATTAATGTCGGTGACTTTACCGTCTTTATCTATTTCCTTTATAGCAATAGCTGGGCCATCCCACTCAGGATCAGCGAATAGTTCAGTTGCTTTTTTAAAGTCAATGATTGTGAAGAAGTATTTACCAAAGTCAGGACGAAGTCTTGTTCCACGGCCAATAATTTGTTTGAACTCCGTCATTGATTGAATTCTCTGATCGAGAACTATCAGTTGACAGGTTTGAGCATCAACTCCTGTTGACATAAGTTTTGAAGTGGTTGCAATAACTGGATACGGACGTTTTGGGTCAATGAAATTGTCAAGTTCTTTTTTCCCCTCATCATTATCGCCGGTAATTCTCATAACATAGCGGTTATCTCTGGCAACCAATTCCGCATTCATTGGATCATTTACTAAAGCTTGGCGCATGCGTTCGGCGTGATCGATGTTGGTACAAAAAACAATAGTTTTATTCATGGGATCGGTGTCATGAAGAAATTGACTAATCTTATTCGCTACAACTTTATCTCGCTCAGGAAAAATTATGTCTTGATCAATATCAACTTGATTGTAAGTTCGATCTTCGATTGTGTTTCCAAAATCATCTTTCATTCCAGATTCAGGACGCCAACCCTGTAAATCTTTATCTAAATCGACTCGAATAACTTTAAAGGGAGCTAGAAATCCATCGTCTATACCCTGTTTCAATGAATATGTATAAACAGGTTCACCAAAATAACCAATGTTCGAAACATACTTTGTCTCTCTTGGAGTGGCTGTCATGCCAATCTGAATTGCTGAGTCAAAGTAACTGAGAATTGTTTTCCAAGTTGCGTCATCGGCAGCACTACCCCTATGGCATTCATCAATAACAATAAGGTCGAAGAAATCTTTAGGAAATTTGTTATAGATGGGTTCTAAATCTTCGCCACCCATAATTGCTTGATAAAGAGCTAAGTAGATTTCGTAAGAAGTATCAACCTTGCCATTGTCCCTATCGACAAGGCTTCGATTTAGTTTGGTCATTACAGCACCAAATGGTTTGAAGTCATTGATCATAGTTTGATCAATTAAAATATTACGATCAGCTAAAAATAGAATTCGTTTTGCTTTTCCAGTTTTCCATAAGCGCCAGATAATGTTAAAAGCTGTTCGAGTTTTACCTGTACCAGTTGCCATAGCAAGAAGTACTCGTCTTTGACCACGTGCAACAGCTTCAATAGTCCTGTTAACTGCTAACTGCTGGTAGTAACGTGGCAATTCCTCAGACTTGTATTGATAACTAGGACTTGTTACTAATTCTTCATTTTCTGGCTCTAGTCTCTTCCAAACTTTATAGCGGTTCCAAAGTTCTTCTGGAGATGGAAATTCATCTAATGAAAGTGTTGTTTCAATTTTTTCCGCATTTCCAGTTTTATCGTGGAAAAGAAAACCATCACCATTCGATGAAAACACAAATGGAATATCTAAAGCATTCGAGTAAGCAAGTCCTTGCTGCATACCCGCCCCAATTGAATGGGTGTTATCTTTTGCCTCAATGATAGCTATTGGAATATTTGATTTATAAAAAAGAAGATAATCTGCTCGCTTTTGTTTTCCTCGAGCAATCAAATTGCCTCTGACAATAATTCGTCCATCCGTGAATGGATACTCACGTCTCCAGCGATTTTGTTCCCATCCTGATTTAATTAGTGCAGGGGAAATAAAACGATCGCAAATATCTGACTCACTAAGTGTTTTCTTATTCATACAATTATTTCCTCCAGCATAAAATGCTTTTCCGCATCTTTGCTAACTGCCTTTCGCTTCTCCACATACTTGCAGTTCTTGCAATCTTCTCCGGATTCGGGCATTTCTCCTTCGACGCAATTGATTACTTCTTTGACTAATTCTAGAAAGGCACCTGGATCTCGACCGGCACTTAAATACTGATGTGAGGTTTTGAAACTAAAGCTTTCTTCAGGTGCACCTTCTGCTCCATTTACTCGCCACATCATCAAACCTGTTTCAGAAACTTTCTTGGATTCTTCATTTAAAGAATTCTCTAAGGCATATGCATAAGCTTCTAATTGTGGTCGGTAATGACTTACTTTATCTTCATCCATTTCACTAGTTGTGACCTTGCAGTCAATCAAACCTAGGCTTCCATCATCAAAAGTAATAAGAAGATCATATTTTCCTTCAATGCGCCAGTTTGTTTCTACTCCATCAATAACTATTGGTTTAGAGATAACTTTCTTACCCCAATCACTAACAACTCCTGGGGCTAATTCACTTGATAGATAACTTGTAGCTTTTTCTCTATACATGCTTTCTTGAAAAGCTGACATTGGTCCAACTAAAGGCATAAAGCCTGGGGTAGAAATTTTATGGTTATATTTCAACCATAAACATTTCTTACATTCGTTCCACAGAAACGTTAAATCTGATGGACTTATATAGTCTCTTTTTTTGTTCATTTGCTCAATCCTAATTCTTGTCTCAGACATCTGGCTAGAAAAAGTGAGGAGAAGTAAGTCATCACCCGAACGACGAAGACAGGTGAGTAACTCAGTGAAGCAGTTGGCAAAGACGAAAGGAAAGCACCAACGAAAGGGAACTCTGCCTTGCTCTTGCGAGCAAAGAACTTCCTATTAAGTAGTGAAACAGAAGGGAGTCTGTTTGCTTTCCCAATAAGTAGCACTGCGTTCACCTTGATCTTCTCCTCACTTTTTAGTCCTATTTGGACTTTCGAGAGGTTTTCACCCCTCTACTAGTCATCGACGATTCGGTGGAGGAAAAGTCAATCGCTTTCCAGATAGCATTTAGCTACTTATTCCCCCCTTTAGAAAGCAGTCAAATATGGCCTTATCTGACCAAGAGTGGAAAGACGCCTACGAGTTTGCTCAATTGAAAGCTAAATTCTTCGGAGCTAAGAATGAGTTAGTTGAAGATATGGCTGCCACGGCTATGGAAAAACTGGTCAAGCAAGATCCCAAACCAGACAATATAGAAGCCTGGCTAACCACAGTTGTGAGAAATCAAATGATTGATCTGGGTAAAAAGGTTAAAAACCGTGGTGGATCAAGCATTAAATATGAGGATATGAATCTACTTGTTAGTGAAGTTTCTGCACTAATTCAAAAATCTCATGGCAGCGTCATCGTCGACAAAATAGCCAATGAAGAAAAAGTGAAGAAAATCCTTGAGGACTTAGAGCCACGGGATCAAGAGCTATTGATGATGCACTTTGCAGGCAAAGAAAGCAAAGAAATTGCCCAAGAAATGGGCTACGCCTCAGCCAAAGTTGTGGCCACCAGGATTGGTCAACTAATCAAAAAACTACAGGAATTGAACCCGATTGACATTTAGCCCACCGAATCGTCGATGACTATTGAGGGGAGAAATTCTTCCATCACTTAGTTAGAGAGGTACGAAAAGTATGTGGGTATTTACGATTGAAGGATTTGTAAGCGCAGTAAGAGAGCCTTACGATCACACAGAACTAATAGTTCGAGCAAGAGATTTGAAATCTCTACACACACTCGAATTTGTTTCAGGAAGAAAAGCATGGGCAACACCTGCTGCTGATTATCCCTACCGCATCAAAGTAACTAATGCCGACTTTGATCGATTCCTAGAAATCGCAACCGAAGATATTAGTTATAGCAATTTCAAAATGGCAGTTGATGCAAACCGTGGCAAAACTTATGGCAAAGCTTTATCAAAAGTTTGGTCAGCGATGCACGATGTTGAAGATGAAAATGCTCGAGGCAATTGGAATACTGCCGAACTTGATGCCGACACAAAGAGTAAAGGAGAATAATTTGAAATCAAGCTCAAATCTGTACTCACCCCAGTGGGTGAGTACAGATCAACTCCCAAAAAATCTTTATTCAGAAATATTGCCTGGTTTGTATATGGGCGGAACTCATGATGAAGATGTTGTTTTCAAAGGTCAAAAAGATAATTTCCATAAAAAGAATTTTGACTGTGTAATAACAATGTATGCATGGGCTCAACCATGTGATTGGGATGTCCAAGAAATGAGATATGGAATACCTGATTCAGAGATAAAAGATGTTGAATTAGCAAAGCTTATAGAAATTGCACAATGGGGACACAAGAAATGGTTATCCGGAGAAAGAGTTTTGGTTCGTTGCCAGGCTGGTTTGAATAGATCAGGGCTAATAACTGCATTAATTCTTTTACTCGAAGGAATGAGCCCAGAACAAGCAATTGCTCATATCAGGCACAAAAGATCGCCCGTGGCGCTATTTAACAAGGCCTATTTTGATTGGATTCTCACAGAATCTAATTCAATAATTGGGCCTTTAATAAATAATCCTCTATTCGATAAAGTGTCAAAGTAAGGCTTGGGGCTTAGTCTCATGAATATTTCGATAGTCACTGAAGGAAATTTAGGGAGATAGATGAGTAATCAATCTAAGTTCCATCACGACTATTCTCTTGCAACTAATCAGCTAGCTAAACAAATCTGGTACAAATATCCTGAAATTGTAAGACAATGCGTCGAGCATGTTGATTTCATTAAAGATAATCTTCTAAAAAATGCAATGTCTGGTCACATGGGTGCTGAACAGATCAATTATTGGTACGACGACAAGATGGCAGTTTTAGCACAAAATAGAAACTGGAGTAGAAATAACGATCTAAAAATTAGTCCTACCGACGTAGAAATAAACAGAATGATGATTGGAAGTGCTCCTCGTTTGATCCGCTGGTTAACAAGTGATCTGTATCGAGCTCACGAGGAAGAAGTTCAAAACTTAATAAAACTTCATTTCAAGATGGTTAATGATGAACTTGAAAGGGAAATAGATGCTGACTCTGCTGAGGCTTACGATTTTATTTCAGAATTAGTCTTACCGGTTGAAAACAATGTCAAAATCCCAGGTCGTGGCTGGATAGATTTGGGACCTCCCATGGCACCACGTACATCAGGTGAAGATTCGGATTGGGTAACTGCCCTTGTAACCAGTGCAATTGCTGCTCCTGTTTCAATTCGAAAAAGTATTAGACATTACGCCGACACAATCGATAGAAATTGTGGTGGAAACAAAGATGAAAGTCTTGCAAAAACTAGCATTCAAGATGCGATTAACACTATTTTTGCTGAAAGTCTAATTCCGCTAAGCCACAAAATATTTGAAGAGGCTAATAATTCAAAGGATGATAAATTCTTACATTCGCAAGCATTTTATTGGGCAAAATTTATTGCTAGTGGATATCACTTCAGTGGCAAAAATACCATTTGGCAGAAACACAAAGACATCGAGTATTTCAGAATAGGTTCTGCAAAAGTTCAATTACTAACATGGATTAGAAATCAAAATCGTGTAGCGTGGGCAAATAAGTCAAGTTCAACTGATTATCCAGAAATTGATATTGAAGAATTTAACAAAAATATGTATTCGTTATGGAATGATGGATTAAAAGTTGATGAATATATTTTAAGTAAACTAGGAATTTTTGGACACCTTGAAAAGTCAAAATCGATTATGCTCAGTGCAAATAAAGCAAAAGAGAATAATGTCGTTAAATTAAGTGCTCTAGAGAAAATCAATGCACTAACGGGAGTAGAACCAATAAAAAGTTACGCTAGAAACCTAATTGCACTTAATGAAATCGATAAGAAACGAAAAATTCAGGGACTTCCGGTTGCTTCAGTTAATAGACACTTAGTTCTGTTAGGAAATCCTGGAACAGGAAAAACTACTTCGGCACGTTTACTGGGAGAGCTTTTTAAAGAACTTGGAATATTAAGTAAAGGACACTTTGTTGAAGTGGGCCAACAAGACCTTATCGCTGAGTACGTTGGTCAAACTGCAAAAAAAACTAATGATGCTATTCAGAAAGCTAAAGGTGGCGTCCTATTTATTGACGAAGCTTACAGTTTGGCCGGGAAAAATCGAGGCGGATACGGAGCAGAGGCTGTAGAGGTTTTAGTAAAGGAAATGGAGAATTTAAAAGATGATTTTGTTCTTATTATTGCTGGTTATCAAAGTGAAATGGAACAATTTTTATCAGCCAACGAAGGTTTAAGAAGTAGATTTAGCCAAAAAATCTCGCTACCTGATATGTCTAATTCTGAATTATTTGATGTGACGCATTCTATTCTAAGTCGAGAAAAATATGTGTTGGATGACTCAGCTAAAGAGACTTTGCTGAAATTATTTGCAAACACATCAAGAACAAAAGGATTTGCAAACGCTAGATTTGCGAGACAAATTGCAGAGGATATAAAAACTAAACAATCACTAAGACTGAGTAAAGATGATAACCCTAACCTAATTTTAATTCTATCGCAAGATATCCCTGTTAAGAATTTTGGTGATTTAGATCCAGAAATTAAAGAAAAAAATAAATTACGTTTAGAAATTGCGCTACAAAAGCTCAACGCGTTGACGGGACTTGAATCAATAAAAAAAGAAATAGAATCAATTGTTTCCCTGGCTAGAATTGCTAGAATTCGTGCTAAGAACGGTCAGGATTCAAAACCTGTAGTTGGTCACTTTGTGTTTTCTGGTAATCCAGGAACAGGCAAAACTACAGTGGCAAGAATTTTAGGAGAAATTTTTGCTAGCCTCGGCTTGCTATCAAGTGGTCACACAATTGAAGCGGGAAAGTCAGATTTAATTGGAGAATATCTAGGACAGACAACTCCTAAAGTTAAAGCAAAAGTAGAAGCTGCCTTTGGTGGAGTTTTATTCATTGATGAGGCCTACAGTTTGGCAGAAAAATACGTAAAGGATGGTTACGCAAAAGAGGCAATTGAAACTCTTGTGCAATTGATGGAAAATCATCGAAATGATTTTGTAGCAATTTTTGCAGGCTACTCCCAAGAAATGGCAGACTTTATCGCTTCTAATAAGGGGCTCGAGGGAAGAATTACTTACAAACTAAATTTTGAAAATTACAACTTAGGCGAATTGACTGAAATTCTAAAATCAACCGCTACTGCTAACGATTTTGTCTTGACTGATGAATATTTAAAAGCAGCTTCTTCAATTCTTGGACAACTAATTAAGAAACCAAACTTTTCTAATGCTCGAACCGTAAGGGAGTTGTTTGAATACTCGGTTCGTCAGCAATCTCTAAGACTAAATACTCAGGATTCAATTATGATTGACTCGAAAATGCTCAGAACTCTAACAGATTCTGATCTACCCAATATTAAAGAAGTTAAAGTGGATGAAAAACAACCTTTTGGATTCAACTAATGAGTGATCCCCTTTTTGATGAATACCCTAGAACTCTCAAAGTTGATGAACCTTTATTCATAGATAAATGGAAAATTCTCCATGTTATCGGTGCGGGTGGAATGGGAAAGGTCTTTGAGGGTATCTCTACAGATGACACGAAATCAGCAATAAAAATAATTCAACCTCAATTCATTGATGAACAATTTATTGCTCGATTTAAAAAAGAAATTGATGCCATGATGATGATTGATAGTCCTTATGTTGCAAAAGTATTAGATTCAAAAATAGATCACGATCCACCCTTTATTGCAATTGAATTTATTCACGGCAAAACCTTAGCTAAAATTATTAGTAATAAAACTGAATTAAGTGAGAATCAATGGAGATTTATTGCAAAACAATTGATGATGGGTCTACAGGAAGTTGCTGCCAGAAAGCTAGTTCACCGAGACATAAAACCGGCAAATATTATGCAATTAACAGATAGAGCCGAAATTAGAATTATTGACTTTGGATTAGTAAAAGGCACAGACCGTTCAAATCGATCGAACCAGACTGTGTTGGCAGGAACTATGAGCTACATGTCGCCAGAACAATTAAATTTTGAAGTACCAACACATAAGAGTGATATTTTTAGTGCGGGAATAACACTTGCCCAGTTAGCCACTGGTACACATCCGTTTGAAGTAACCAAATCAAATGAAACTATCGAACACAGAATTAAAACAGAAGGACCAAATTTAAATGGTTTAACCGATTTACAAAAAAATATTTGTAAAGCTCTACTTCAAAAAGACGTCACATTACGACCAAGTGCAAGCCAAGTTATTGAGGATTTTAAATTAAGAGTTCCATTAATTGCTCGACGGGAAATCAGACAAGCAGTTCCAATTAAAGGCATTTCAAGTAAAAAAGCATCAGATGAAAAACAAAAAATCTCGAATAGTCCAGATCCAGTCTTGGAAGGACTAGTAGGTGAAATTGAAACCAATAAATTAATTCCAGAAGTTATAGTAAAGCCAAAGAAAAAATATGCGACGCCTCATTACATGCGCGAGCGACAAAAATTAGCAGATGTCTTTAAAATCTTTCTAACAAAACATTCTGAAAAAGTATTCAAAATAAGATTTTTCTCTCGAGTATTCAATTCAGAAATATATTTTCAAGGCTATACAGATGAAAATTCTAATCTCTTAGCTGAAGCGATGAGTGATAAATTTTTAAATATGAAATTCAATGATTCCGATATTTTAAAAATGGCTGAACTTGGATTTAGAAAACCAACGAGTGAAAATCCTAATTATTTCATCACACTCCCGAAAACGGACTCCAATATTTCACTAATTGCAAAAATGATTGCTGACGCTTTATTTGAAGTTTATGAAGGGTCTCATTTTTCAGAAATATTTCTGAATCAGATGACTACTGAAACAATAAAAGAAATATTAAATAAAACGGGTGTAACGGTAAATGACGATGGATCCTTCAAGATAGGTTCATTACAAAAACTTAAATCTACAACTGACCAGTATCAAAAATGGCAAGTGATTGGATTTGTAGGAAGAGATTTATCATTCGGTTACGTGTTAAAAAAAGTAATGGCTAGACATATTGAAAATAACCGAGTTCATGAGAGAACTAAAAATTCAGCTTGGGTTTTTAAAGGGGTTGACTCAAATCCATTTTCAACAGTTGCTGCTAAATCAGATATGCTAAAAGGCCTCGTGTTCAATAAAAAGATAATTACTTTATTTGATAAATCAAATAAAGAAGATGTTGAACTAAGTTTTAAACAAATTAGACAGTTTATTGATTTTGTTCCTACTCTTTCAGAGAAATACTTGGATGAAGAAAAAGCGAATCCGTTGACTAATGAGATGATCAAACTTGCTGAAATGACTAGTAAAGAGCACACTTTTTCCGATTATTCTTCAATTGAATTTGAAGAAGGGTTATCGCTTTTCACTTTAACTAGTTCAGATATTGATGATGATCTAGTTTTGGGATTATTTGCTAGACACCCAATCAACAATAAGTTCTATGGCAGAAAAAATGGTACGTGGAAGTTACTTTTCGAAAGTCCACTTCGATATGGCTTTGGGGTCTCATTCGTCACGAAGGAATTTATTGACCTATTCGATCGAAGATCCAAATTGCCCAATAAACCAATTCGCTGGGAAGAAATAGAAAGACTGGGTTTCCTTTACGAATAAATCCGATTGACTTTTCGACCCCTCAATCGTCGATGACTAGTAGAGGGGCAAATAGCACCTCAACTTAAAAAATGAGGTGAATCGGACAAATGGTGTTAGGTCTATATGCCGCTTATAAAATCGGCAAACGAGCTGCCAGGCGCAATCGTCGTCGCTACAACAGCTCGTCAAGTGATGGAGCAGAGTTAGTCATTGCTCTCTTCTATCTCACATACCTAATATTCAAAGCCTCTTATTACGTCTCCCTTTACGTAATAAAAGCATTCCGATTCGCATTTAAAGTTATGAAGATCTGGTCCCTGTCTTGCCAGATCTTCATAACATCTTTTAAGAAAAACCTTTACAAGGAGGGTATTTTGAAAAAAAATCACAGCCGAGAAATTGAACGAATCTTAGAAAAGAAACCAATTGGAGCTCCAATAGTTAAAAACTCCACACCAGTGATTTCCTTTGGAGATCCAAATAAAGCTCTTGCTGCAACTGTGGGAATTAATCCAAGTAGTAAAGAATTTCTCGATGGGAAAAATGAGATTTTACCAATTGAGAAAAAGCGTTTAGTTGATCTTGACTTACTTGGCAAAACAAGTCTAAATGATTTAACAGTTGAAGATGCAGAAAAAATTATTGATGGTTGTTATAACTATTTTGATAAAGAAAAATACTACAAAAAGTGGTTTGCTCAAATGCAAGAATTTGTTTTAACCCCCACGGGCTATAGCTACTTTGATGGCACAGCTTGTCACCTAGATCTAATCCAATGGGCCACAGATCCTGTATGGGGTTCAATTAATAACAAAGATGTTCAAGAATTATTACTTGAAAAAGACAAAGAATTTTTCAAGTATCAAATAAGTAATTATAATTTTGAAACAGTTTTTTTAAATGGCAAAACGGTTCTACAGCAAGTAGAAAAACTGGGTATTGTTGATATGCACGAAGTTGCTGAAATTGTTTTCACAAAAACTGGAAAAGTATCAAGAATCAAAGTTGGAAAACTTGGCCAAACTACTTTTGTTGGTTGGGGATTAAATGTTCCTGCTCGTGAATCTGGAATGGAGGCAAGAAAAGCTCTTGCCGAATGGTTAGGTCAGAAGAATTATTTGGTGTAAATTTCCACTATCCTCATATCTATGGACTTCTCCGCTTTAAACAAATCACGACGCAGTGTTCGTGATTTCAAACCAGATGAGGTTCCAGAATCTGTCTTAAAACAAATCCTGGAAGATGCTTTGTGGTCTCCTTCCTGGAGTAACACCCATCCCTATTACCTAGCAATAGCAAAGGGTGAAACACTCGAATTAATTAAGAATGATTACTTGAAACTCTTTGATCAAGCTTGGCCTTTAATGAATGGTAATTGGTTAAAAAAACTACAGTTGGTGATCTTTAGAAAAGGTTGGCCTGATGGTGATTTTAGAACCATCTTTAAATATCCTGCTCTGTTACAAAAAAGAAGACTAAAAACTGGCAAAGCACTATATGACTTTCTTGGTATTACTAAAGATAACAAGGAAGGCAAAGAGAAAGCTTGGCGAAGAAACTTTGAATTCTTTGGTGCTCCTGTAGCTTTGTTTCTCTTTGTCCACAAAGACTTAAAAGCCTATGCAGCACTAGATGCCGGTATTTTCTTACAAACCATCATGCTTTCAGCTCACTCCAAAGGTTTAGGAACTTGTGCTCAAGGAGCATTAGCCACCTGGGCAAGTCCTGTGAGAAATCATTTAGAAATCCCTCCAGACTTCAAACTAATAGTTGGATTATCCCTTGGTTACCCAAGTGATAATCCAGTTAATACTTTTAATGTGGGCAGAAACGATCTAGATTTAGGGTTTTGAAGACTTAAGCCATCAACTGGTATTGGTCTAGTTTGAGACCCTCATCCAAGATCAGAAACTAGTAGTGGGGGAACCAAGTAGTGCTATTTGGGACTTTAGCTTTCAACTAGCTAAATAGTTCTGAGTGACTTCCTAACCTAACAAGTCTCAGCTTGTTATCAAGTCTTAAATAAATCATTAATAGATCGGGCTTTAAATGGCATTCCTCAAAACCTTTATATTTTCCAACTAATTTATGAACTCGAAAATTGGAAGCAAGCTGTTCATCATTGATGAGATGATCTAGCACTGGATCTAATATTGATGCTAAATCTTTATTATTTGGATCTTTCTTGACTCGTTTAAAGTCTTTTCTAAATTGTGAGGTGAATTCAATTTCACGCATTCAATTTTTTGAATAAATCCTTTTTATTCTTAGCCTTTGTGGTTCTACCTGATCGAGCAGCTTTCATGGCACGCACTGTTTTAGGATTTGGCATCATCAGCTCTGCTGGAACTGACTTTTCTTGGATGACTTTTAACAAAAACAATCTGACTGCAACTGATGTAGTTAGCCCTGAATCTGCCAAAACCTTTGAAGCCTTGTTCTTGATACTTTCATCAATTCGAATATTGATAATTGCCTCGTTTGCCATTAGATCTCCTTTGTATATACATTGTATACACAATAGAGATTGCCCCACAATCTAGGTAAGGATGTGTGGGAAATAGTAACTTTTCTAAGAGCCGCTAATCTAGAGATATGTTCCAAAAAAGGTACAAGATCAGTATTTTCTTAACTGTTCTTTTTGTCCTTTTTCCCAATTCCTCTTACGCCAGTGTTAATGATTTAACTGTTTCGCCAGAATCCACAACTGCCTATGATCGCTCTCTTTTTAAACATTGGATAGATGCTGACAAAGACTGCTTTGACACTCGAGTTGAAGTTCTCATTGCTGAATCAAAAACCTGGCCTAAATTTAAATCTAGATGCAAGGTATCAACTGGTGAATGGTTTTCAGTCTATGACAATAAAACAATAACTGATTCATCAAAGCTTGATGTTGATCATTTAGTTCCTTTGCAAGAGGCTTGGCAATCAGGGGCAGACAAATGGAGTAACAAACAACGACAAGATTTTGCCAATGACTTATCTGAAGGAAATTCTCTTATTGCTGTAACGCAAGGATCAAATAGAAGCAAAGGCAGTAAAGAACCACAAAACTGGCTACCAACTAGCAGTTATGTGTGCCAATACTTAATTGATTGGGTTGATGTTAAAAAACGCTGGAACTTAAGCGTTGATCCTGTGGAAAAAGATTTCCTTAAAACATCTCTTACTACT
>Ga0315902_10006077_pt1 | contig 16845 bp, 17 predicted proteins | sample LakEriMetagenome_9_FD_203523 | JGI IMG/M metagenome (GOLD analysis project Ga0315902, IMG submission 203523) | Freshwater fungal communities from buoy surface, Lake Erie, Ohio, United States - Buoy 12 MA117 | ecosystem: Environmental > Aquatic > Freshwater > Lake > Lake biofilm | place: USA...
TGTTTCTCGACATACGCATGCCCCTGATGGATGGATTCGAGTTTCTGGAAGAACTTCGCAAGCGACCCGATAACAAGCTCAAAGAAATGAGCATTTTTATGCTGACGAGCTCGCTCGATCTCAATGATCGCGCGCGATCGATGGAATATCCACAGGTAAAAGGATTCTGTACAAAGAACCTTGACCGGGCAAAGCTTGACGAATGTGTTGCCACCGTGAAGGCCTCCTGAACCCTTTTCGAGCCCATATCCATTTTCCTACCTTTGCCATGCTATGACGATCCAGGTTCTGAAATCGAAGATTCACCGTGCGCGCATTACTCAAGCCGAATTGCATTATGTCGGCAGCATCACACTCGATCCCGAACTCATGGAAGCTGCCAACCTCATCGAAGGAGAGAAGGTGCAAATCCTGAATATCAACAACGGCGAGCGCCTCGAGACCTATGTTATTACCGGTCAGCGCGGTAGCGGTCAGGTTTGTATTAACGGACCCGCAGCACGACGAATGCATGTCGGCGACATAATCATCGTGATTTCGTACGCCAGCATGGACTTCGAAGCGGCAAAGCAGTTCAAGCCCTGGCTTTGCTTCCCTGACCCGGACAATCACCCCGTACTCTCCTGATTTGGCACGCATTAAGACTCTGATCCGTACCCTGCTGTTTTTGGGCATCGGTGTGGGTCTGCTTTGGCTGACCTTCCGTAACCAGGATTTCAGCACCGTTTGGCACAAAATGGCCGCCGCCGATCCGTTTTGGATTGGCATCTGCATACTGTGTTCTGTTGCTGCCCTTATCAGCCGATCCATGCGCTGGATTCAACTTACGGAACCGATGGGCTATCGACCCCGCTTGTCGAGCACCTACCACGCACTCATGTTCGGCTACCTGGCCAACATGGCCCTGCCGCGTCTGGGAGAGGTATCGCGCTGCGGGGCCCTGAGTAAAAGCGACCAGATTCCCTTCCAAAACCTCATCGGTACGGTTATCGTGGAACGGGCTCTGGATGTATTGGTCCTGGCGGGATGCATTCTGCTCACCGCCGTGTTGGAATTTGACCGCCTCGGACATTTCCTGATTGAAAAGCTGTATTTGCCCCTCAGCGAAAAAGCGGGCAGCGGTACACTACTCTTCCTTGCCGCAGCCGGCATTATCGGAGCAATAGCGGTGCTTGCGGCCTTTCGCATGAGCAATCCGCCTGCATTTGTACAAAAGATACGTACCCTGGGGGCAGGAGTACTGACCGGACTGAAAAGTGTCCTGCAGGTACGCCGAAAGGGCTTATTCCTCTTCCATACCCTGTTCATCTGGCTGATGTATTATGGCATGAGCTACTGCTGCTTCCTGGCCTTACCCGAAACCCGACAGCTGGGAGCATCCGCTGCACTCTTTATTATGGTGCTGGGAGGAATCGGCATGAGTGCACCGGTTCAGGGAGGTATAGGGGTGTACCATACCCTTGTGGCGCAGGGCCTGTTGTTGTATGGGTTGGCAGAAACCGATGGGATTGTATACGCTACGCTCTCACACACCGTTTCTACCTTGTTGCTGATTGTCCTGAGCATCCCCTCTATGCTGCTTCTCTTCTTTTCGATTAAGTCCAAACCCTCCACCACCGCATGAACCATTTGCAGCACATCGAACACAAGGTGATGGAACCGGAGCGGCTCATCCAGCAGCTAAGTAAATGGCGCGACCAAGACTGTCGGATCGTATTCACCAACGGTTGCTTCGATCTGCTGCACCGCGGCCATGTGGATTACCTGGCCCGCGCCGCCGATTTCGGTGATAAGCTGATTATCGGACTAAACACCGACGCATCGGTTCGCCGGCTGAAAGGCGAGCACCGCCCCATCAACGACGAAACCAGCCGGGCACTGTTGCTGGCCGCCTTGGGTTTTGTGTCGGCGGTCGTTCTCTTCGACGAACCTACTCCGCTGGAACTGATCTGCACCGTACAGCCCGATGTATTGATCAAAGGGGCCGATTACACCCCCGAATCGATTGTCGGGTACGACATCGTTACGGCCCGCGGAGGGCGGGTAGAAGTGATTCCATTCCTCGATGGCTACTCCACCACGGGTATTGAACAGCGGATTCGGGGAAAAATGTAAGATTCAGCCCGATTTTGCGCCATTGTGCCCCTAACTTTGACTGAACATTGCAGTACAACAAACGCAAAAAGACAAGCAATGAAACACTTCATCTGGATCATCTCCGCCCTGGCGATGTTCACCTTCAGTAGCTGCGAACAGAACGACCTCCTGCTTTCCGAAAAGAAGCTTGAAGCCGACCTGGAAAAAACCTGGAAGTACATTTATGCCTACGAAGGCGAAACGAACGAAATCTGGACATTCCAGAACGGAACTGTAACCCTTCAGGTCGACAACGAGACCTATTCGGGTACCTACAGCATCGACGCCAAGGTTTCGAAGGCCTATGTAAAGCTGAACAACTTCACCTTTACAGGTACCACGAACTCTGGCATGCAGGCCGCAGACCTCAACCGGGCCTGGACCATCGTTCTGCTCAAGGACAATGCGATGTACCTCTCCGCTGTTGATTCACGCGGTGCGATCCGCTCGCTTGAGTACATCAAGAACTGAAGCTAACCGCTTTCAAATACAAAAGGCCGCCCTGTGGGCGGCCTTTTGTATTTGATACAGCACCAATCCTTACGGCAGGATGTCCATCTCGTCAACAAGACGTCTGGCTCCGGCAAACTTATCGATGATGAATAGCGTGTAGCGGATATCGAGCGTTATGTTGCGGCAGATCTCGGGGTTGAACAATAGGTCGCTCATTGTTCCTTCCCATACACGGTCGTAATTGGTACCGATCAGTTGTCCCTTGGCGTTGAGCACAGGGCTGCCCGAATTCCCTCCGGTGGTATGGTTGGTGGCGATAAAAGACACCGGAATGGTTCCGTTCACCGCATATCGTCCGAAATCGCGCGAGCGGTGCAGGTCAATGAGCCGGGCAGGCAGATCGAATTCCTCATCACCCGCTTTGTATTTCTCCATTACGCCGTCCAGCGTTGTCTGATAACCGTAGCGCACCGCGTCGGCTGCATCATAGCCGCGAACCTGCCCATATGCCACACGCAAGGTCCCGTTGGCATCGGGATAAAATTTCTTTTCGGGCTGCATTTCAAGTTGACCGGCCATATAAATCCGATTCAGGCGGGCCAGACGCGCATTGAATGCATTCATAGCGGGTGCGATCCGCGCCTTGTGGAATCCCATCAAGGCCGATGCGAGCTGATAGGCCGGATCGTTGTGCAGTTTACCAATAGCAGTTTTCGGTGACGCATTCAAACACTTGAGCGTTTTGGCCGAATCAACCAGGAAGGTGGAAGCGAATAGCTGGTTGGCAAGAGCAGAAAAATCAGCATTGTGACGGGCCCGGAGCGAGAGGAACTCGGCCGGTTTGAGCGAGTCCGGAACGGACTGATCGAATATCGAAAGCAAGGCTGCAGTCATTTCGAGATCGAGTGGCCGGTGGTAATCCTTAAAATGATCGGATGCCATAGCGCGTGCAGAACGCCACTCTTTTCCGAGAATGGCGGTATCACCCGGTGTGGAGGCGTAAGCATCCATGAGCGGGCGTAAGGCGCTGGCAAATGACAACACCTCGACTCCCATCACTGCTTCAGCATAAAAATCGTTGGCATGCAAATACGGCGTGTTGCGGGTGTAGAGCTCTGCGTAATCGGTAATGAGTGAACCGTATCTGCGCTGACGGGCGGTATCCTTCAAGACCCAGCCCTGAAACTCCACTTCCTGTACACGTTTACGTTGAACTGCTTTGGCTCCGTTAAGGCCCTTGCTCTCTCCTTTCCACTTTTTCCAGGCATTGCTCACACTGCTTTGCTTGGCGGCATATTGGATGTGCACCTTTTCGCTGGAGCGCATGCCTTTGTCCATGATTTCCAGACGACGCGTACGCACCGCGATGCGGTTTGGGTTGTTGACTTCGAGTGTGGTCTTCAGCTGGAACGAAGAAACGTACTGCTGCGTGCGTCCCGGAAATCCGTAAACCAGGGTGAAATCTTCAGGCTGCACACCGGCCAGGCTGATGGGGAAAAAGTGCCGGGGCTTGAATGGCCGATTCGAAGGGCTGTATGCTGCAGGCGCATTGTCGGCCGAAGCATAAACGCGGAAGAGCGAGAAATCGCCCGTATGACGGGGCCACATCCAGTTGTCGGTATCTCCACCGAATTTTCCAATAGAGGAAGGTGGTGCTCCGACCAGGCGCACATCTCGGAAGGTTTCAGTGACAATCAGGATAAAGGTGTTACCGGCATAAAACTGGCGCACCTTGGCTTCATAGCGGTTGCCCTCCGATGCTTTTTTCTCGAGCGCTGTGGAGATTGCCTTGATTCGTTCATTACGGGCATTCTCGTCGAGTGCATCGAGCCCGGTGAACTCGGAGCTGACATCGTCCATGCGGATGATGAAAGTGGCCGTTAGTCCCGGACAGGGGATTTCATCGGTCAACTCCTTCGCCCAAAACCCATCACGCAGGTAGTTGTGCTCGAGTGAACTATGCTCTTGAATCTGACCAAAACCACAGTGGTGGTTGGTGAGCAGCAGTCCCTGGCCGGAGATGATTTCTCCGGTGCATCCGCCGCCAAAAAGCACAACGGCATCTTTCAAGCTGTTTTTGTTGGCGCTGTAAATCTCCTCAACCGGAATCTGCAAACCCTTCAGCCGCATTTCGGGGGCATTTAGCTGCTGCAGAAGTTGTGGCAGCCACATGCCTTCATCGGCACGGGCAATTGGACTTAGGAATACAATCCAAGACAAGGCAAGGATGAGTTGCTTTTTCATAAATGGAACTGCGTAACGGATGGGGTTTAAAAAATTGAATTCGGTGGAATCTGATCCGGAATCAACCAGAAAAACAGCTATTAAATACGAATGAAAACGGGAAGACTGGGTTTATCACTCCGGAGCAAGAAGCTATACTGTTCAGCAAGGATCTTTGCTGTTATTCATTGCCTTTAAAATTTGCTCTTTGGTTATATGCCAATCTTCATCCGTCCGCGGTTTTAATGGTTTGACGTTTCTAACTTGTTCGGCGGATTCATTTATTATTGCCCTGAATTCTTCAACGGTAATATCCTTTTTAAATGGATGGTCTGAATCCGGCAATTTGGATTCATCTGTTTCCCGCAATTTTTTTAATGTCATTTTCATAGGTTAAATATACGAAAAAGGCCGGTAGTGGAACCCGTCGAGCCCGGTCATTTTCTGATATTCAAGCGTTAGTCTTCCGGATATGCGCTACGTAGTACTAAAAAGCAAAACCCCGCCGAAGCAGGGTTTTGGTGTTGTATCGGATTGAATCAGAATGGCAAATCATCCGGCTCAGAGGGTGCCGACATCGGACCGCTCACGACAGCCATTGGCGCTGCATGATCAGAGGTATTCGACATGGCTGGGGCTCCGCCTTCAACTACAGCACGCCAGGGACGCACATCGGTGTACCAGCGGCCGTTGTACTCGCGTGACTCAACACGGAAGTTGATTTTGAGACGGGTACCTGGAGCATAGGATTTGAATTGTGCAACCAGGTCACCCCAGGCGCTCATACAAATCTTTTTGGGATACTGCTCTTCGGTTTCTACAATGACATCTTGCTTCACCCAGGGTCCGTTTTTACCCTGTCCTGTCTGCTCCGGAAGCGAGTAGAGCACTTTTGCGATGATTTCCAAACTCATGTGAACGATTTCTTTAGTAATCAAAGGTACATATTCCCTGCTGTTTAAAGGCACTCCTATTGGCCTGCGCAGGCATTTGTTGGTAACTTGTTGAAGCGCTGCGACAAAACTAAAACGTTAAAATAAAGCCGAATCGGATTGCGCCATGTGCAGCCGTTTGTAAACGCTTTTCTCAGCGAGCACGTGGGGGTTTCCGTCGGAAATGAAAGGGGAAAAAAGCGAATACTTTTCGCTCCTTCAGGTAATCGTGAAACTGCTCTCCATAATAAGCTTCGCGCTCAAAGCTGATGTTTCGGTAGGCCGTGTCGCGGTCACGATACACCAGTAAATTATAGCCATACTCCAACGCATACCACACATAAAAGGGAAGGATTAGGAGTTCGCGCTGTTGGGCCAGATGGATGCGCTCATGCAAAAGCAGACGTTGGGTGCAGCGGTTCCGGCGGTTCACCAATATGAAGGGATAGAGCGCCATCGCCCAGGTCCCCTCTCCGAGCCAACGGGTCCGGACTACCACATCCTTTCGGAGTATGTTCAGTACAAACCGGTAGACAGCCATCATCTTTTAAAATCGCGTGTGTGTTGCTTACGATTCCAATTCGATTTTACAGTGATAAAATCATGAAACCAGTGTCCTAATTACATACCCAATATACACCAGTTCGACCCGTATGCGCAATATTGGATACGTAACTCCGTTTCCTATTGGTATTTCCGCACGATTTGAGGAATACGGATAACGATTCAGATTAAGTATCTAATCGATGACCACCCTAAATGCTATTCGAGTGTAAACATAAAACCATATGACCATGAAATCGATCGCCTTGTTTACCGGAGCCTGCTCCATCTCGCTTACAACTTTAGGATTCCTCTTCAAAGTACTGCACTGGCCGGGTGCCAATGTGTTACTACTTCTTGGTATCGGGATATTTGCACTGCTGTTCACTCCCAGCTTCACCCGGTATCTGTACCTCCGGAATCAGTAAGAAGATAATAACGATTGCCCGTCAGGCAGTTTGGCCTTGGCAGATATAGTCCTGCTTGGCCCACCGAAAAGCACTACACATGGGTAAATCGGTTGCTTAAATGCAGCGTGCACCACATTCAGCAGCGGACGCAACGCTTCAAAGATGAAGTTGGTGCATTGCGTTCCTTGATCTCGTTGCTACCGTGGTGTTTAAACTACGGATTTCTACAAACAGCAGGTTGAATTATGATTCAAGCATGGCCACACTTCGCTTCAGGAAGCGTGAAAGCTCATCCCCTTTGAGCAGACCCTGGGTCAGCAGCGCAAGGTCTATGGCCTGTTGCAGTTTGTTGCCGCGCAGTTCCGCATCGCCCGTGTCGAGCACCTTTTGCATCAAGGGGTGGTTCGTATTGACAACCAGCTGGAATTGCTCGGGCATTTCGCCCATGAATCCATACCCTCCTCCCATGGCCGACATTTCCTTCATACGGCGCATGAATTCCGGACGTGTGACCAGAATCGGGGCATCGTCCGTTGAAAGGGGCTGCATGGTGACCGTGAAACGCGCCTTGTCGACCTGAGACTCGGCCAGACTTTTGAGTTCATCCTGCTTTGCCTGATCGAGAACCGATACGCGCTGCTCGTCGTTACGCACCAAATTATCGGCCGTATCAGAGTCAACCCGCACGAATCCAATCTGTTCGAGTTTCTGCTCCAGGAAATTGACAATGTGCGTATCCAGCACTCCATCCATGCACAACACATCGTATCCTTTGGCCTTGGCTGCATTGATAAACAACTGCTGTTCATCGGGACGAGTGGTGTAAATGTGTACCAGCTTCTTATCCTTGTCCTCCTGATTCATGCGAATGAGTTCGCGGTACTCATCAAAAGTGAAGTACTTGCCATCGACGTTCTTCAGCAAGCAGAATTTACGGGCACGATCAAAGAACTTCTCCTCGCTAAGCATACCGTACTTGATAAATACGCCGATATCATCCCACTTCGCTTCGAAATCTGCGCGGTTCTCCTTGAACAATTCCTCAAGCTTATCAGCCACCTTCTTCAGGATGTGATTGCTGATCTTCTTCACATTCGTATCGCTCTGCAGGTAACTGCGTGATACGTTGAGCGGAATATCCGGCGAATCGATCACACCATGCAATAGGGTCAGAAACTCCGGCACGATTCCTTCTACGGAATCGGTCACGAACACCTGGCGGCAATAGAGTTGTATTTTGTTTTTCTGAACCTCCACTTGCTTCTTCAGGCGGGGGAAGTATAGGATACCGGTGAGGTTAAAGGGGTAGTCGACGTTGAGGTGGATCCAGAAGAGAGGGTCTTCGGCAAAGGGATACAACTCACGGTAAAAGGCCTTGTAGGCTTCATCGTCCAGCTCGCTGGGCTTACGCACCCAGGCAGGAGCGGTATTGTTGATGGTCTTGCCTTCAAAGCGGATTTCTACAGGAAGGAAAGCACAGTATTTACGTAGCAATGCATCGATGCGCTCAGTCTCCAGAAACTCAAGCGCATCCTCCGAAATATGGAGGACCACATCAGTACCACGATCGGCCTTTTCCTCGGCATTGAGGGTAAATTCAGGGCTTCCGTCGCAAGACCAGCGGACACCATCCGCGGATGGCGATTGCCAGGAACGCGTGTGCAGCTCTACCTGCGAGGACACCATGAACGCTGAATAAAAACCTAATCCGAACTTACCGATGAGCTGTGCAGCCTGCTGATCCTTGTAGGTGTTTACGAATTCTTCTGCACCGCTGAATGCAATCTGATTGATGTATTTATCCACTTCAGAGGCATTCATTCCCACTCCACGGTCGCGCACCGTGAGGGTTCGGGCCTCCTTGTCGAGGAGAATCTCTACGAATAAATCGCCCGTCTCAACCGGCTTCTCGGCAATGCCGTTCAGGGTTTTGAACTTCTGCGAAGCATCCACTGCATTGGCCACCAACTCGCGGAGAAAAATCTCGTGATCGCTATACAGGAATTTCTTGATGATGGGAAAAATGTTCTCGGTCTGGACGTTGATTTTTCCGGTTGTGGTCGACATGGTTCTGTTGATTTCGTGGGGGGTTGATGAATCGGTTGGCGACTCTTTTCAAGAACGATGCCAGCAGGGAAAATCTGCCAAAATGACCCATCGGATGTGACAGGCCTGCAGCGGCCATGAAACACGCTACCTTCACCCCGGCAAACCTTGTGCGGTTTGCTCCGTACAATAAACCGGCTTGCGCCTGCGTCTATGCTTACACTACCCCCTCCGATGAACCGCTATTCCCGACTTTGCTCCATTTTTCTGGCCTTGATGATTCTGCCGATGGCATCGGTCAGGGCTCAAACCATAAACCAGGCTGAAAAAATCGATGCCCTGCTCAACATGGTGAGTTATGCCTATGTAGACTCGGTGGACCAAAAGAAAATTACCGAAGACGCCATCCGCGCCCTGCTCAAGGAACTGGACCCGCACTCGGTATACATCCCGGCAGAGGAACTCAAGGAAGTGAATGAGCCCCTCGTAGGCAAGTTTGAAGGTGTGGGCATCCAGTTCAACATTTTGGAGGATACCATCATGGTTACACAAACCATCCCCGGTGGTCCTTCCGAAAAACTGGGCATCCGTTCCGGCGACCGCATCGTGACCATCAACGATAGCAGCGTAGCCGGCATCGGCATCAAGAACAACGACGTACTGAAAAAACTACGCGGTGACAAAGGCACCAAAGTGAAAGTGGGAATTGCCCGTCGCAGCGAAAAAGATTTGGTACTGTATACCATCACCCGCGACAAGATTCCCCTGTTCAGCCTGGATGCCTCCTACGAAGCTGCACCGGGCGTTGGCTACATCAAGATCTCACGCTTTGCCGATACCACAGTGGATGAATTCCGTGACGCTTTGGCCAAACTCAAGCAAGAACACAACATCCAAAGCCTAATCCTCGACCTGAGCGGAAATGGCGGCGGATACCTCAATCGCGCCATCGAACTCGCAGACGAATTCCTGAGTACCGGTAAACGCATTGTGTATACCGAGGGTCGCAGTCAGCCGAGGCAGGAATCCTATTCGACTAACGCTGGTGGATGGGAGAAAGGTAAACTCATCGTGCTGGTTGATGAAAGCTCCGCGTCGGCGAGTGAAATCGTGACCGGTGCCGTTCAGGATTGGGACCGTGGCTTGGTTATCGGTCGACGTACATTCGCAAAAGGCCTGGTGCAAAAACCCTTCCCCTTACCTGATGGATCGGCGGTGCGCCTCACCATTGCGCGCTACCACACCCCGAGCGGACGTTGCATTCAGAAACCGTATGCAGCCGGTGATGAAAACTACGACCTCGACATCAGCAAACGCTTCGAACACGGAGAACTGTATAGCGCCGACAGCATCAAATTCATTGACTCGCTCAAATACGAAACCAATGCGGGCCGTGTGGTGTATGGAGGAGGAGGAATCATGCCCGATTTATTCGTACCACTCGACACCAGCATGAGCAGCAAATATTACGACGACCTGCGCCGGAATGGTGTGCTCAACGATTTTTCACTGAGCTACGTCGACGAGCGCCGTGCATCACTCAAGTCTACCTATACGGATGTAAAATCCTTTGGAAGAGGGTTTTATTGTGATGAGAATTTCATGAAAGAATTCATCGCCTACGCCGAAAAGAAAAACGTGAAACACGAAGAGAAGGGATTCAAGACCTCCGAAAAGCTCATCAAGACCCAACTCAAGGCGCTCATTGCACGCGACCTGTGGAACACTACGGCTTATTACTACATCATCAACGACATCAATAACTTCTACACCAAGGCGCTGGAATCACTTCGTGATGATACCTTTTCGAAGTTGAAGATTGCCGCTAATTGAGTGGCGTGTTGAGCGTTGCTGATGCCCCCTAAGCGCAAGTGTATAATGCGGATGTGTTTGAACAGACATATCGGACTTTTCTTTTGCCTTCTCTTGTGCAGCGGTTTATGCGCAGGACAAGCGCTTCACATCACCCTGTACAATAAAACCGGCTACGATCTGGATTCTCTGGTATTTGAAAAACAGGTGCTCGGTTCTCTACGCAAAGACTCAACACTTGAATTGTGGTCACAACGCTCATTCACCCTACAGGGGATGGTGCCACCTTTCCGCCCTTACGCCCACATCAAAGGGAAGGAGAATCCCAAAATGCTCAGCCCTTGTGGAACCAAGTCGAGACAAGTGAAGTCAGGAACCTATGCCTTCGATATCTTGTTTTACGAAGATGAGCATGGGTATCGCTTGTATTGGGAGAAGCATAAGTAAACGTTCAGCAGGAAGTAGCTGTTGAAAGGGGTTAAAGGTCAAAACCAATTTCCGTTAGCCGCGTTTATACAGTGTACATTTGGTGCTTACCCGCATGCTACAAACCGACAAAGACCGCATAATCGAAATGGCTTGGGAAGACCGCACGCCGTTTGAAGCGATTGCCGTTCAATTCGGACTTTCAGAAGCGGATGTTATTGCGCTGATGCGCCGCGAACTGAAGCGCAGCAGCTTCAACCTATGGCGCAAACGCGTGAACAGCGGGGTCAGTCAAAAACACGCGAAAAAACAGCCGGATGACATGATACGCTTTAAGTGCAGCCGGCAAAAAGCGATTTCGAACAACAAGATCAGCAAGCGTTGATCTACGACACGTTTTGTCGGCACTCGTTTGTACTTTCAACGCAGCGTTTTCGATAAAAAATGCCAGAGGTCATCCACACCTTTCCGCAACCTGTACAATACTCCACCGGGAAGTTTTGCACTTAACTCAATACGTGATAAATCAGCCTCAATAACGGCAATACACCCAACCCTGTTTCATCGGCTTTGATTCAATATATATGGAGGGTAAGATCCGCTACGCATTTTCGGCAAGGGTGTGGCAGCATGCTACAACGGGCGGGTGGTATTTTGTTTCCCTTCCCACAGCCATGTCAGCTGAAATACGACAGCATCTGAAATGGCAAGAGGAAGGCTGGGGCCGGATCAAAGCCGAGGCGAAAATCGGGAAAAGCCAATGGCAAACAGCCATCTGGTTTGATACCAAACACCAGACCTATCTGCTACCCCTAAAAGCCGAAATCAGGAAAAAGGAATCCATTGAAAAAGACCAACTGATCCGTGTACAGGTGTATATCTGACCCCCTTTCCATTTGACGCTTTCAACCCGCAAAGCCAGGATAAACCTTTTTGTTCTTTCAATCGTGATGATGAATATGATCGAACCAAGACCAGGACCCTCCATTATGAAAACGCAATGACTGGTATATATATATTACAACATATTGAATGAGCTTGTCTACACCGCCAACCGCCTGACATACGATCTTACAGTGATCAGGGATTCATTGACCACCACCGGCACCACAAATCATCTTCCTGCAAGTTCGGGTCTCCGGATTTTCCCGAACCCAGCAATAGAAACTGTACACCTCAACCAGAAAACGGTTTTTTCGGTTATTTCGTCGATCGGTCAGCCCGTCATACAATCCGGAGTGGCTGCAGACAAGTTCGACGTGAACGACCTGTGTCCAGGCGTCTATTTTCTCCATGCGGAAAGCGGAGTGAGGAGATTCATTAAGCAGTGATTTTGCATAAATTTGTCTGAACCCGGAAAACGGGTGAGGAATGAATCAAACCATCTACCGCGACGTTGACAACAACGCCATTCGCTTTTCAAAAATCATGAAGATGGAAGCGGAAACGCCGTTTACCGGGCTTGGAATCAAATACGTGGCTTCGGGAACGGAGATCTACTACGCCAACAACAAAAAATACACAGTCAGGGAAGGTGAATACATTATCGGGAACGATTTCACCACAACGACAGTCCAGATCAACCACAAAGAACCCGTACAAGGATTGTGCATTGATATTTCGGCTCAAATCATCGCTGAAGTGGCCGAGTACAACGATCTGAACGGTTCGGAATTAAAGGAGTTCCTGCTTTCCGACCAGCTACTGGTGAACACGTACAAAGTGAAGAACACCGGACTGGGGCTTGCCTTGACCGGAATCAACAGGAAAATCAAATCCGGAAGCTTTACCAATGACCTGCAGCAGAGCGAACTGTTCTACACCCTGGCCGAATCCATCATCGCCGATCAGCGCTTTGTGTTCGATCATTTCAGGAAGATGGGGTTCAAGAAGAGCCTGACCAATGCAGAGGTCTTCCGCTCGATTCTCAATGCCAAATGCCACATCGATGAGCATGTGTCAGAAAACATCTCACTGGATGGTCTTTCAATGAAAAGCGGTATTTCCAAGTACCACTTCATCCGCCTTTTCAAAAGCACCTTCGGGATTTCTCCCTATCAGTATCAAATACGACGCAAGCTGGAGCATGCCCGGATTGAACTGATTAAAGGGGTGCCTGTATCGGATGTTGCGTTGACGTACGGATATGCTGATGCACCTGCATTTTCAAAAGCGTTCAGACTGGCCTTCGGTCAGAGCCCGGGATCCATTCAAAAAAGCAATTTTTGACAAGTGGGATTCCCGCTCTGCGGGTTTATTTGCTTCCAAAACCTGTACATGCGTTACTTAATCGTGTTGGCCGCGATGCTCCTCGCACTCCGTGCTGATGCTCAACTTGAACGGAAATCCCAATGGGGAGCCCGTCTGGAATACGTTTCTGACACCCTGATTTCTGGCTGCAAAGTCCTGAAAGTGACAGCCGGCACCGCCGTGGCTCTGAAATTGAAGGACAACGATGTGATCCTGAAAATCGGTGAGGCTTCATTGGGGTCCACGGAAGAATTCATGGCCGAGTTCCTAAAATACCCTCCAGGTAGGCAGGTTCGACTTGCGGTCATGCGGGATAAAAAGCGGATAAGCCTTGAAGCCAAAGCCGTGGCCAGGCCATGGGAAACCGACGACAACGCCACGGTACTCTACGACGAGGCGGAGTACAAAGGAGGGAAACTGCGGGTGATCATCAACAAACCCTTCAAGGAGGAGAAAATGCCTGCCATGCTTTTCATTCCGGGCTACACCTGTAACACGATTGACGGTTTGACAAGCGACCACCCCTACAAGCGGATCGTCGATGCCTATGTGGACGCAGGGTATGTGACGCTGAGGATTGAAAAAAGCGGACTGGGCGACAGCAAAAACACGCCCCCTTGCGAAGCCTGCGATTTGATGGACGAGATCGAGAATTTTGAAGTAGGGCTGAAGAAATTAAAATCCCTTCCGTATGTCGATACCAGCCGCATCATCCTGTTCGGGCATTCCATGGGAGGAATCATCGCCCCCGCCATCAGTGCACGGCATCAGGTGGCAGGAGTGGTGGTATATGGCACAACTGCTAAATCCTGGTTCGAATATCAGCTGGAGATGTACAGGGTGCAATACGCATTGGCGGGCATGAATCCGATCGAAGTGGAGCAATCGGTCATTGAACAATACGATCTGAACTACCGGTACTATGTGAAGAAGGAAAAACTCGAGGATCTCGCCAAAGATCCCAAAGCAGATAGCGTGTTGAGGATGGTTTGGAGCTACGATGGAAAAGGAAAGATCTACAGCAGGAATGCTGAGTACTGGAGGCAGATCCAGGATTATCCGCACCTGGAAAACTGGAAGAACACCACGGCAAAAGTACTGGTGCAGTTCGGAGAGTCCGATTTCGAGGCATTCTCGAAAGCAGACCATGAACAGATTGTCAATACCGTGAACCACTTCCATCCCGGGAACGCCACCCTCATGACCTATCCGTCCACCGACCATTACTTCGCCAAGTCGGGAACCATGCAGCAGGCCTATGACAAATTCGCCTCCCGTAAAATCCAGCAGCTATTCGACGAATACAATCCGGAAGTGGGATCATCGGCAGTGAAATGGAGCAACGGAATCGTGTTTGGGGAAAACGGAATCCAGGCAGCGGAAAAAAGCTGGAGGAAACTCAATACCGAACGTTATCCCGGCAAACAGGACGATATCGCCTTCATCAACGAAAACGAGGGGTGGTACGTGAACGGATACGGAAGCATCTACCATACGCAGAACGGAGGGGAAACCTGGGAAAAGCAATTGGAGAAAAAAGGCACCTTCTTCCGTTGCATCGCTTTCATCGACAGCCTGCGGGGATTTGCCGGTACCGTGGGGACAGATTACTTCCCGGGGGTAACGGATACGATTCCGCTATATGGCACCACCGATGGCGGTAAAACCTGGTTGCCGGTTCCCTACACGGGTCCTTATGTAAAAGGACTTTGCGCCATCGACATTGTTGGAGAGCTATTCATCAATCGGGGAACGGCGGATTATAAAATTCACGTGTTTGCAGCCGGGAGGGTAGGTAGTCCCGCAAACATGATGGAATCGCATGATGGAGGACTGACCTGGACTTCACGCAGTTTGGATCAGGACTGTAAAATGGTGTTCGACGTTGACATGTTCGATAAAAACAACGGGATCATCTGCGCGGCGTCGGATGAGGATACGGAGAAATCGAACGCGCTGATTCTGAAGACCAGTGACGGCGGAAAAACCTGGAAAAAAGTATACCAATCCGCCAGACCATTCGAGTTGACCTGGAAGGCTTCCTTCCCCACTGCAAATGTGGGTTATGTGACTATACAATCCTATAACCCCGATCCGAATGTGAAAAAGCAACGAATAGCCAAAACTATTGATGGCGGCAACACGTGGACGGAAATCGAACTGGTGGAAGATGCAGGCGCCCGGGAGTTCGGGGTGGGCTTCATTGATGAGAATCACGGCTATGTGGGAACCATGAACAGTGGCTACGAAACAAAGGATGGGGGCAAATCCTGGCAGAAGGTGGATTTGGGAAAAGCCTGCAATAAAATCAGGATTTACAAGGACAAATCAGGAAAAACATACGGGTATGCAATCGGGGTGGATGTGATGAAATTGGATTAATAACTTTAACACAAGTTTCGTTCAGCATTGAAAACAAAAGAAATTCTCCTGTCAGTAGCATTGACCCTCATCATGACTGCTGCAAGCATGGCACAAAATGTCCCCTCCTACGTGCCCACTAACGGACTCATCGGGTGGTACCCGTTTACTGGTAATGCCAATGATTCAAGTGGGAACGGAAACCACGCTACAGTCAATGGTGCAGTACTGTCTTCCGACCGCTTTGGCAATGCAAACGCTGCATACTCCTTCAATGGAAGCACCGATTATCTTCACGGGAATGCATCGACGTTCCCAACAGGATACAGGACGGTTTCACTTTGGTTTTATTCCACCAGCATCAACACCCTTGCGACAGGCATGCAGGTGTTCGGTTATGGTGGTGGGCAGTGTGGGCAATCCTGGCTCATGCAAATGGACAACCCCACCCCGTTCACCTCGTTCTTTACGGAGAACACCTATGAAGTCTCCATAGGTTGTAATATCTGGTTAATAGCACTTCCTTTTGGTGCGAATGGCACTCCATTGTCTCCAAACAGCAACTGGCAACATTGGGCGATTACAAACAGCCAAACCGGTATAGATTTTTACATCAATGGAAACTATGCCGGAGGCATCACAACCCCGATCTCAGGTACCGGTGCCGCAGGAAAGAAATTCTTCATGGGCGCTTGTCCGGATACCACGGGAACGGTAGCCTACCAGGATGCGTATCTGACGCATTGGAACGGCCTATTGGATGACATCGGCATCTGGAACCGCGCTTTGACCCAGCAAGAGATCACGGCCCTGTACAATGGAGGCGCCACCGGCATCGACGAGATGGCGGACGGGATGCCATTTTCGGTTTTCCCGAACCCAACGCATGATGAAATCAATGTCCGGGCAGATGAGCGTTGTGTTGGGATGGCATTTGCGCTGTATGATGTTTATGGCAAATCGGTTATAGCCGGACAAATAGAAAAAGCAGCATTCAGTTTGGATGTGAGTAATCTTGCCAAAGGGGTCTATATACTGCAGCACGGCGATAAATCGGATCGCGGTATCCGGATAATCAAAAAATAGCCACTCGACAGGGAAACGGATCCGGAACAGGTGATTCGCCCAAAAATTGAATGATCTGAATCAACAATCCACCAACGCGAAGAATGAAACTGAAAATCAACGCAACGCTGATCTTTTTGGCAGCATGGACAATCAACACCGTATCAGCACAGGATACGCTCTCGGTT
>Ga0315902_10006078_pt1 | contig 16842 bp, 17 predicted proteins | sample LakEriMetagenome_9_FD_203523 | JGI IMG/M metagenome (GOLD analysis project Ga0315902, IMG submission 203523) | Freshwater fungal communities from buoy surface, Lake Erie, Ohio, United States - Buoy 12 MA117 | ecosystem: Environmental > Aquatic > Freshwater > Lake > Lake biofilm | place: USA...
TGCGGATATTACTGAATTTTTTTTACGTCCTCTTTTTTTCTTTTCTATAATAATATTTGAATAAATTTCGCCTCCGTAGTCGGTTAGTGCATTGGTCGTGGTCAGCAGACCCTGAGTGTTGTTTTGTGTATCTTCCATATCTATGGATGTTATATAATATAAATAAAAAGACGAATTTAAATCCTTTTCATATATTTTTTAAGATATATATTATAATGTGTAAAATACTATAGAATCCTATTGCATCCTATTGAATCAAGCATCAACTTTTTTTTGTTTTGAAGAAGACATCTTTTCATAACATGATCGACAAAGTGGCTTATAATTCTCGACACCTATTACAACCTGATCAGTCTCGTTTGTAATCCTATAACTAAATAAGCCTGCTTTCCCATTACGACATTCACTACAAAGGGATTTAAGCTTACAAACATTATCACAATATGGGATAAGGTCAAGAAGAGAACCGATTTTGTTTTTCTGAAAATCACCATCGAGTCCGCATATATAAACGCGCTTGTGTTCTTTCTCGACTAGGTCAATAACATATTTAATATCGGCAAAGAATTGTCCCTCGTTAATAAGAATTACTTCTGACTTGCTGATTTTTTCCGAATTGTTTTTAATCGTTTCGATAATACTCGTTCCCATAATACATGGAATCATTATCTTGTCGTGTGTTGACATAACAGCGTCTGCTGAGTATCTCGTATCACCAGAGTAATTTATTACAGTTACAGGTATATTACAATACATACATTGGTCGTAAATCTTTTTGAGAGTTGATGTTTTTCCTGAAAACATTGGCCCGAGAATTAATTCTAAATATCCTTCACCGCTATCAGAACCTGTGACACTAACTGTATTGTTGCTACGTGAAGAAGACGCCATTACGGTGGGTGATACGTTTGTTGTTTGGATGCCTTTAATACTATTCATTAATATTATATAATATATCATTTCAATTATATTTATCGGAAAAAAACTTATTAAAAATAAGAAATAGAATAATAGTAACCAATCTTTGTAAAAATATTATAAAAATTTGTTATGAGTAATGTATCCAAACAAAAGCAGTCTATTTGTAAAAAAATAAATACCCAGAATAAATTAATAGATAATTTCTATAGAAAAACAAATGTCGAACCGTTTCGCGATTGTTCTAGCCCTCCTAGCCCTCCCATTCCCGACAATGTAATTATAAAGCCAAGTATAATTATAATACCTGTGCAGGTGTCTGTTCCAACGTCTACTATGCATAAAACGGATGTAGATACGAATGCTGACTCTGGTGATGGCGCTAGCGCTTACGTATATAATAAACAACCCATAAATGGATTTAGTTGTGGTGAGCTGATTGGTGATATGTGTGATATACCAAATGAATACTTGAAAAAATCGACACCTTGGGTGGAGAAATATCGGCCGTCTAGTTTTGATGATATTGTATTAGATCCGTTAAATAAGATGCTGCTTAAAAACGTAATCGACAACAATTATTTCCCCAACTTGTTGTTTTATGGGCCACCAGGCACTGGAAAAACGACGACAATTATAAATTTAGTAAATGCTTATCAGGAAAATATGAATCTTAAAAACAAGGGTCTTATGATTCACTTGAACGCGTCGGATGAGAGGGGAATAGATATCATAAGGAATCAAATAAATAGTTTTGTAAATTCGAAATCTTTATTCGGTGATGGAATGAAGTTTGTAATTCTGGATGAGGTAGATTATATGACAAAAACCGCACAAATAGCTCTCAGATATTTATTGAATAATTACAATAATAATTTTAATGTGCGGTTTTGTCTGATTTGTAATTATATTAGTAGAATAGACGAATCGCTACAAACGGAATTTGTTCGTATGCGGTTCAATCAATTGCCTGAAACCGATATACTCAAGTTCCTACAGAACATAAATATAAACGAGAATCTCAGAATAAAGGACGAAATTTTGGTTTCGATACAGAAGCACTTCGTGTCGGATATTAGAAGCATGATTAATTATATGCAGTCTAACCACGATATAATCCAGGAATGTAAAATAGTAAAAAATGAATTATGGGTAAAATTAACGGAGGATTTTAAGAAGAATAGAAAGCACACTGATATAGTGAAGAAGATAAATAAGATTAGTCGTGATTACAATATGGAGCAGAAGAATATTATAAAAAATTATTTGAATTATATTATACGTAATTACAATGTTACTAGTGAGCTTTTAAACAATATAGAGAATGTTATGCATATAAATGACTGTAAAACGCAACATATATTAAATTATATAGTCCATAAATTAAGAATATTTTTTGGATGTAATGTATAGTTTGCAATTTCGAGTTTCGAGTTTCACATTTTTATATGATTTTCATATGATTTTCATATGATTTTCATATGATTATGTATTGTATGTCGCATAAACCTAGTGCGTTTTTCCATTTTTATATAAATATTATATTATTAATTAATGTTTATATTGATTTTCCACAAATAAATAATTGAAACAAACTAACTTAAATAAAATAATATGAAGAAATATAGAACCTCCGCAAAATCCAAAAAGAGCCACTCCTATCCCACATCCATCAAACCACACACACACGAATGGCTTGTATCGACGATGACTGGGAGAATTTCTTGACTCAAGGGACTATTATTTTATCAAATGAAAAAAACACGGCGAAGAAAAATATAAATAAGGTGTATTCTGAAAATGATAAAATATCGCAAAGTATGAATAGTATGAATAAAAAGGCAATGAATATAGTGAATAAAAAGGCAATGAATATAGTGAATTCGATGTCAGCACCCATACCGGCCGCCGATATGCCAGTGTCATCTCCGACCCCCAAGACCGCAATCGCGACCGCGCCAGCGCTTATCCGTAAACCACGAAACGTGAAAGGAAATATTTGCGAGAATGACTGCGATGATAGCAGTGACAATAATGGTGAGGTTGATGATATAGGCGATGATATCGGTGATGACGATATTGACTCTGATCCTATTTCCGACAACGACAATGACAATGACAGTATTCTGGAGTCAGAAGCACTTCTTGATGGAGATATTAGTAAACCAAAATGTAGCAATATATATATTTCCACGAAAACCAAAATATCATACTTAAATATACCTATTGATATTAAACGCGTGTTTTGGAATATACCTATTTCACCCTATTCCACGCCTAGCGAGTGTATCATTAAAAAACAAATAAAGGTTTCAACAACTGACCCTGCTGAGCTGAAAGAAATTAAGGAACTTCTCAAGAAGGAGAAATACTATCAAGAACAAGAAATTGAGCACATCGACAATCCGGATGGGCGCATCAAATTTAAAGTCCAGCTTAAAATTAATGTTGGTCTATGTAAGAAGGATATCTTAAATTATCGCTGTAAACTCAAACGCGCATTCTTTAATTGCTTTGTTCTTATTATGCGAATAAAAGACGGTGCCACTGATTCTTTTAAAGAAATGCACTTGAAGGTATTCAATACTGGCAAACTGGAAATTCCTGGAATCCAGACTGACCAGTCTCTTACACAAGTATTAGATCTATTGATATCTATTTTGAAACCAATTGTAGGCGATTCTGTAGGATACATTCCCAATAAGTGTGAGACTGTTCTTATAAATTCCAATTTCAATTGTGGATACTTTATTAATCGCGACAAGCTGTATAATATTTTGAAATACAAGTATCGCATTAATAGCAACTATGATGCTTGTTCATATCCTGGAATTCAAAGCAAATTCTACTATATCCCTAAATTAGGAATCGAAAATCAAACTGGACAACAACCTACTCCTGCCGACGCTAACGAAGCAATCGAAATATCATTTATGATATTTAGAACAGGTAGCGTTCTGATCGTGGGGCGTTGTGATGAATACGTATTACATTGTATCTATAACTTTCTTAAAAAATTATTGGAAGCGGAATATCCAGAAATCGGGAATAAACTTAACATTATTGAACCGAAAAAAAATAATGTCAAATTGCGTCGCAAAATTATTAATGTTGTTGAAGATATTTGAGTTATTAAGACAAACTACTATTATTTATACAATTATACATTTTTTTATTATGATTTTTTTATTATGATTTTTTTATTATGATTTTTTTATTATGAATTTTATTATATATTATAGATTTTTATTATAATACATATTATATGTTTTTTAATAATACATATTATATGTTTTTTAATAATATATATTATATGTTTTTTTATTAATAAGTATTTAAAGATTATTAAATTTGTTAATTATATAATATGAGTTCAAATAGTCATCAATCATCTTCTGCTCCCTCTAACGCCGCCGCTGCTGCCACTTCCTCTACTGGAGGTGCTAAGACCAGCGAGTCTGCTTACCGTCTGCCCTCTAATGTCTGTTTACAGCATTGTACTAAACTTGCAATTGTTCAAGATAAGCCCATTATGATGGATTACTGGACCCCTTCCCTTGATAAGTCAATTATCATTGGTGTTAAAGAGACGGGCGAAAAGCTTCTTGTAAAAAGTGAGGACGAGTATACTAGCCCTATTGCTAATATCTACAAGGTTGAGACCGAATATATTATTGTAACTGAGAATTCCATTTACCTTATTTCAAATGAGACTCCCTCAAAGAAGATTAGTTGAAGTGAAGCAATAATTACTAAGTTTCTAACTATCTAGTATTAGATTTATATTTACACGTATCAAATATATATATTTAATCTGAAAAATAAATTGAATCGGTTTTTGTTATATAATTCAATATAACAAAAAATTTAAATAACAAAATAAATAACCATAGTATGTATATGATTACCAAACCACAAAATAATAATGCAACACCTGTTCACGAAAAATTTGAAAATTACGACGATTATGACTCCTCCTCCACGTCATTATATTCCCAAGAGCTGTATCGACAACGACACATCGGTATGCGCGACCAACGTTTCGCAAGTATTGCCCTAGACGAAGCATCCAAATCGACCCTACTTATGCAGCACGGATGTATCGCCGTTTTAAATGGGAAAATTATCGCGAAAGGATTTAATAACATACGCTCTCATTCAAAGGATGGTTTACTCAATTTTCGCAAATGCTGTAGCGCCCACGCTGAGATTTGCGTTCTTCACAAAATATGTATTAACGACTTGCCTAAAAAAATAGTTCAAAAATTGGTCCTCTATATTGTCAGGAGATCACGGAGTGGAGATATGGCGGAATCGGCACCATGTTTTCACTGTACTATGCGAATGAAAAAACTAAACATAAAGGCAATCGTTTTCAGCAACAGCGAAGGCGAGCTCGAAAAACGTAGGATGAATGAATACACCAGCAATAAAATTACATATGGTGGGAAACGCGTTATAGAGCCGACGTTTTATATTCGGTAAATGAGGTGGGTGGGTGAATATATAGAGTATTTATATTTTTTATTTATTTTTTTATTTCTTAGGTGGTGATGCGTATCCAATCACAGCACACGCGATTCTCTTTCCTGCGTGACCGGTTATCAAACTATCAGGCTGTCCACCTTGTCCGCAATCATCTTCATCCGCGTGAATAATAAGACCGCGGCCTATAATATTTGTTTTTGTCCCGCGAAGGCCGATTACATCGTCGTAAAATATATATTTTGCTTCTCCTTTTGCGTTCGACTTTAAATTCCCAAGATCGCCCACGTGACGATCTTTCATACCAGGGCATCCGTGTGTTTTATTATAGGGATTAAAATGGGCACACATACTTTCACACGAGTCGCTCATATCTCCATACTCGTGAACGTGAAATCCGTGAAGACCTGATGTTTTCAGACCTGTCAAATCTACATCGATACGGATGCGCGAGTTCGATGGCTCTTCCGTGAATCTTACTGTTCCTTTTACTTTCTTATCATTAAAAGTGGCAATAGCCTTTATTGGGTTTGACGCGTCCTTCGATAGTTTCATATACTGCATAGATAGATAATCACTATATATTATTATATGGGTTTATTTTTATATATTATTTTTATATGTTATTTTATACTTTATTTTTAATTATTAAATAGGTCAAAAACAACCCAAAAAAGTTCTTTGAAAATAGATCTAATATATTATAACACGTATTTTTAATTTCATATGGCAATAAAGCAACAATGCCATAAATTGACCAGAAAAACAGAAAATATGTAAATATTTTAAGACCCGTATCCCCTATTTCAACATAGTTTTTATAAATCATATAGTAATAAATTATAAATGGAATAAAACCTAAAAATACACCTAATGTTATAGGTATTATTGAAGTTTCTCCAAGATAACCAAATAAAAGCATCGCCCAGTTTAAAATAAGTATTACAGAAATAGTTTTAAATTCTTTGTAAAATAGTTCAAAATACTTTAATTCACCTTTATTGTTATCGGGTGTATTTAAAAATATTAAATAAAACATCAGTGTAAGAAGCATAGTTGGTGTTGAAAATGTCCAATCAATATATCTTTTTGGTGTAATATTCGCAATATTTTTGAAGTCATTTAACCAATACACATAAAATGAACCCTCTAAAATTTGAACCGTAAACTCCGCTGTTAATAATTTTTTAAGAAATGAAAACTTGTATGGGACCTTTATAAATAAACCAATAATATCTACTATTCCTGTTATGGCTTGAACTATAACAGAAAATAATAATGATTTATATATTTTTGAGTTCGTATTATTCACCATATTATGCTATATATTAATATACTAATATTAATATTATTATATTAATATAATAAAATACAAATATGAATTTATTTTTTAAAATGTTAATATATACGTGTTAATATATACTTATTCATACGACGATGTCTTATTCTATAGCAAACCCACAACCATCTCAATATGAAGATATTTATCTTCCCAATAATAGTGGAGATATACATCATTTACCTGTTTACTCTAGGCGCATCCGCTCCCCTTATTCCTATGAACCGTCTCCTATCTTCGGTCAAAGAGATAGAGATGAAATGATAAAAATTGATTATAATCAAGTAGCCCGAGATGCCGAAGAATTTAGAAGAAGGGGATATGTGCCCCTTCCTGAACTCCCGCCTGATTGGGTAGACTTTATAGCACGGCATCTATATGGTAAATCTAATAACTTTGTTCGAGCATTTATGAAGCGTTATATTATAGCCGATACTCTCATTACTAGGGATCACGAAGTGCGGTTGCGAAGATATGTGCTGGATATACTTAGGAGAGTTCCCACAAAAGAAAGCCAAGAAGAAGCCATACAATTTCTTAGAGATATGTGGGAATATTGTATATCACTAGATCCTAGTGACAACGATACATATGAACTTCTTGCATTGTTTATAGATACAGAAGCATTACATAGAATGTTTGAAAATAAGGTTGAATATAATCAAAGCGGTCGTGTTAGAACTTCGCCTATGCGGGCAAGTAGGGTAAGGGGTGTAGGCGTTAGAAGTAGTCGAAGACGGCGACAAAGATCTGTAAGCCCTGATGAAATTTATAATGGAGGAAGAAGGTGCAGAGGAAGACGCGGAGGAACACGTGGAGGAACACGTGGAGGAACACGCAAATATCGACTAACAAAAAAGTCTAAGCGTGGTGGACACGATAGACACGATAGATACGATAGACACGACGAATATAGCTCGCCGAAACAACAGTTACCCGAAGTATGGATGAGGAAATGTAATGATGGTAAATGGGAAGAATTGTCTAAAGTAAAAAATGTCCAAAATGATGTGACCGAAATCGAAAATGAAGTTCATGGAGTTCGTGGAGGATTTATTACTCCTTCCTCTAACACGCATTCCAAACGTTTATCATCGGGGCGATATTTGCGTTTTAATTGGAAGGGAGATCCATCTGTTCACGCGAATAGTATAACGAATATAGAGTATATAGGTAAATACGCAAAATGTGAACTTGAAAAACGCCGCCCCAAAAAAAATGGATTTACTCAAGATTTTACTAATCATAGATAATATTATCGATGGGTGGTGGTTCGGCACGATGCTGTGCCACACTTACTTACTGGCGATAACCATCGCGATATTCAGGGAATCCGATCTTGGCAAGTAATTGGAGCTGGCGCATTGTCATTGCCATACTGCCACCAGAATGCCCGACCTGCATATTGTATTGAACGGCTTCGACAACCATGTCCCCGCGACTAAACATAAATCCTTCTCCTCGGGGCGGTTCATATGTCGACAGGTAAGTCCATACATCGATTTCCTGCCGGATGATTTCAGTGTTTTCTTGTGATAGAATAACGGCATTCATAGCATCGCGAAGCATATCGGCCGCCCATTTATCGCCCAAAAACGATAGATCGAGAGCGGCGACTTCTTGGAGGCTGCGAGGATATTTGGATTCTTCTTCTTCGGCTTCGGTGCGAGGAGTAGGAGGGATCTCGGCGTCAATATCTTCGGCAGCGATAATAGCGGCAGCAATAAGAGATTCAAATGACATTTCTGGGTTATTTGATTGAGCGGGTGTGTGTTTGGATGAGTTTTCTATATTCTATTTATTGGCTTTTATTTATTTCAATTTTATGGTGTAGAATTGAAATGAATATAAAGTATAAAGTATAAAGTATAAAATATAAAGTATAAAATATAAAGTATAAAATATAAAGTATAAAGTATAAAATATAAAAAGTTATATTATTTCAGTGTTATTTTCTCTACTATATTCTAGATATAGACCTGTTTGGTTTTTTTAAACATCTTTTATGTCGTTGTGTTCTTCTTCCTTTACCTCTTATTTTTATTCTCCCTCCTCCTCTCCCTGCACTTCCCCAACTTTTAGGACTACTGTTGTCTTCTTCTTCTTGTAAATGATGTGCCGGGCTAGGATTACGACTACGCGTGCGTCTATTTCTAGAACTATATGTCGGTGTATGTCTAGGGCTAGGGCTATGCGGACTACGTGGACTACGCGGACTACGCGGACTTGAGCTATGCGTGCTTCGCCCTCGCCTCATTGAATCAAATATAGCATCATACTCTTCCATTGACCTCATACCTGATATACTAAATGGAATTCTCGCGGCACGATTGAGGTCTCTATCTATTCCAGCATTCATAACGATTTGACACGTATCACATCCACAACTCCGTGGTTCTGTATTTGCTTTCGCGTGTCTTTCCGTAAAAATTTTAGATTTCGGGCGAAGCGCTTCAAAAAATGAAGAAAAATAAGAAGATTCCATTCGTTTCCCCATCATAATTCGCATCGCCTTATCGTGTTTCATTTCGCTTACACTGACACCTTTACTACTCATTTGGCTTAATGGCGCCACCGATACACTTATCTCACTAGCAACAGTTCTCAAAGCATCGCGAAATCTCACCTCTACTTGGTATATAACTTTATCTGCAAAAGTTGCCGGTAATCCAAATTGACAACCCCCTAAAAACATTCGCAAATTGCGTTTCAAATTTTCACTATTTTCAACAGCCACAAGTGGGTCTCTACTTTTCGCCGCGCTTGGATCGCGTAATTTTGCACAAAGATGGTGTAATCTATGCGACACCACATCTTCGAAATAACAGCGCTCAAAAGCGTCGACAAGCATTATAATATATCGTTTCTGTTCCCACGTGTCATGTCCTCGTGGTCCTTCAGAATAAGGACATGATACATCAACACATTGAATTTTTCGCGGGAAAACGCATCTAAAATTGTCAAGTAATCTTTGAAACTGTCTTTCGGGGTTAAATTCTTTAAATGGAGCACACGCCATATTTACTTTAATAAAATTCGAACTAGCGGGAAATTCTAACGATTCTAAACTTGGTGGTGCGTGAGTTTGGTCTAAAAAACTACACAATTCTAGTGCGCGTTCTAAACTCAGACTCACTGGTTTCGCCGGATTGAACTTACCTATAACCACAGCATCTGTAAAACGAAGTCTTCTTAATTTTGGAACAACTGACAAATTAACACTTGCTACTTCGACTTCTGTAAAATGTCTTAACACATCATTTCGTTTTAAACTCGGTTCTTCTGTTGCGGACACAGTATTGTGTAGTTTAAAATCCATTAATACATCGCTCAATCTAGGGACATTTGATAAGAATTCTGAATATTTGCGGCCTTCAAATATATTTCTATTTGTTCGCAATACGCGCACAGTTGGCGGCAATAAAAAAAGCGGAAGTAAAACACTGCCGCTTTCTATATGTTCGACTACTGTTAATAGTTTAAGATTTGGAAATCGTGTCTTAAAATCGAATCGACAAGTATCCTTAAACTCGCGTCTAAGCTCGTAGCTGACTCTTTGTGCACCATTGTAATATCCACGGTCTATTAGTTCGAAATATTCAAATAATCGTCGCCCTATTTCGTGTTCTGCTTCGAGAGAGAATTCAAGAGTCAAATTCACTACTTCTGGGAATGTAGCGGAAGGTGGGTTGAATCTTGGGCGATGAAGTGCAGGCAAACGATCAACCATCGTTGACGAGTGTGTTGCTCTATATACTTGAATCGAATCTCTGGCTTGTCTAGTATCACCCACTATATCAACCGATACAGGTAATTCTTCGGGTTCAGGTTCGGGTATAACTAACATTTCCATAAGTGTCGCTAATTCACAAACTCTTTCGGGATTTCGCCCACTTACTTTATGCAATACAGGTCTCGTTACGAATTCGGCAGTAGGGAAATGTAACTTTGATTGTAACTCTGCTTCTTTTTCTGGTGTATGAAATCTACATACCGGTTGCCTAAATTCCCAATCATTTGAAGAACCGCAACCGACACATTTTTTTTCTTTGGATTTTGAATATTTTGGAGATTCGTCGCGAGGTTTATCGCTCATTAGATGTTTAGTTATATAATATCTGGGTATAATATTTTCGGTGTTAGGGTATTTATGGAATCAATATAAAATTGATTTAGAAAATACTCTATATATTAAATGTATTAACAATCAATTCGTTATAACAACTCGTATCATCATTTACTGGCATCGTTTACTATCATCGTTTACATCAATGATTACCTCGTTTCTTCGCTCTTTAACGCGTGAGCTTTTTGTGAAAAATACACCTATTTTAATTGGGCGATGGACTATTGATTATGACAAAAATATTCAAGAAAGAAAGGTGTATCTCACAAATATGGATCACTGCGGTTGTTGTGGTAATATAAAGATGCAATCAAAACAACCGAACGAAACTCCTGATACAACAAAAGTAGTTAAAAATATAGTATAATATTTTATAGTCCTAACTATATCCTATTTTTCATACAAAATAATAATCTCCACATAGTATATAAAATGCCCGTTAGCACCCAATCTTATAATCTAGCCCGTGGTGGACTCATTAACGCGAAGTCTACTGCTGGTGGTGTAGGTCGTCTTATTTTTGTCAACCCTACTGGATACAACTACAATAAATTCATTCCCGGATCAGGTGTAGGAGGTATGAATCGATCCGTTCGACGGTATCAGTATCGCCACGCCACTACGTGTGATAATGCCTCTGGTGGTAAGCGCACTGGAACTTGTTTCACTAACTAATAAATATATTATTTATTATTTATTATTTATTATTTATTATTTATTATTTATTATTTATTATTTATTATTTATTATATATTGTTTATCACTTCAAAATATTGTATATCTTGAATTTATACAAAGCATATGCTAATAATGAAACCAATGATGTAAAACTTGTATAGTAGCACCATATACTACCTTTAGAGTCCGTTGTTAGTCCATAAATAAATCCAAATGCTGGCATTATACTCAAAGCTACAACAATCTTATATGACATATCCCATAATACAAATATTGGTGCTGCTATTATAATTAGCCAAAGCGTATACGCAATTGGTTTAGTCCCTACATAGTTAGATAACCACCAGTTAAGATGTCCTTCTGGTGTAACAGTAGTACAGTTTTTTACTCTTTTTCCATAAAAGTGGATTAGTAATACGCTTGCTGATAGAATAGAAAATATTACAATAAATAATTTACGATTTTTGCTACATTTATCCCACGGTTTTACAAATAATGATCCTAATGTTGCTCCCACCGGTTGAAGTATTAATACAATAGGAATAAGAACATATGTTAGTATTTTATTCATCTGTGAACACGATTTACGCGGATTTGTAAGCCATAACAGTAGTTCCGCAAACTGCATTCCACACCAACCTACAAGCATCATTGCTATCCATTTAAAATGTGGAATATTTGAACTAAATAGTAATACGATTGCTATGAAAGAATAAAGCGATGTTTTCGCACTAGACTCTACGCTATAGCACATTTTTAGTTATATATAATATTTATATATTTTTGTGGCGGTGTATGGCGATTTATGGCGATTTATGGCGATTTATGGCAATTTATGGAAATTTTGTCTATCAGAAAAATTGATACACAAAATGTTAAATATTAACAATATAAAAACAACGCATACCTATTTAATAAAGCAACGCAACGAACTTCACCGTAACATAATGAGTCTCCATAAACGTCTTCAAAAAGAACTTAATGAGCTTGTCCGTGATCCACCCACCAATTGTAGCGGCGGGCCTCTCGATGACGATATTACAAAATGGCGTGCAACGATTACCGGCCCTGAAGGTAGCCCATACGCTGGAGGTGTATTCTTCCTTGATATCGAATTCCCTACAGATTATCCTTTCAAGCCACCTGTTGTGAAATTCATTACCCCGATTCTTCATCCGAATATTAACTCCTCGGGTGGAATATGTCTCGACATTTTGAAAAATAACTGGAGCGCCGCCCTGACTGTTTCTAAGCTACTACTCAGCATCTCTTCCCTCCTCGATGAACCAAATCCCGATGATCCTCTCGTCCACGACTTGGCGCATCTTTACAAAACAAATCGCGCCGAATATTTAGCAAAGGTTCGCGCATTTACAGTTCATCACGCGTCGTAGGGTGTGCGGTGTGTCGCCAACGATACACCTATAATATGTCCGCCAATGTTTTTATTTGTGCCTCCGTCAGTTTTTCCGGATATACCACCTTAAATGCTACATTTAAATTACCACGTTCTGTGCCACGCTGTATACCCAACTTCGGTATTGTTTTTACTAAACCGTCGCGAATAATATTTCCTGACGAACTATTAAATGCGAATTTTTTACCATTTAAATGCTCTATCTCGAATACAAATCCACAAAGCGCCTCCTTGAGTGTTATTTTCTTCTCCATTATAATATCAAGACCATTCCTTTTAAATATGGCGTGCTCTTCTACTATTAATGTGACCTTAACATCCCCACGACATTCTGGTATACCTTCATTGCCGCGATTGCTTAATATGATTACTTCTCCGCTTTCGGCACCCACAGGTATTGTCATATATTCTGTATGTTTATCTAACTCGTGTGTTCCCTCGCTATTCATATTCCAGCGCTCCATCTCTACAGGAATCGTTGCTCCTTGACAGGATTGCTCAAGCGTTATTGTCACATTTATACTTATAAGAGCAGGCTTCTGTTCAGCGCGTTTATTGATACGCGGCGTTCGCAGGACTTCAGGATGCGGATGTGGACGTTGATGATGGCTTGTATGTGGGTTGTCATTATGATGGGGATGATGGGGATGCTGCTGCATCTCTTGGTATGGCGGAGGCTGCGTGGTCTGTGGAGGTGGATGATGATAATGGCCTCCACCCATACGCATTTGCGGCTCATTAAACATTCCACCCATTCCCATCCCACCAAATATCTCATTAATTTCACCCATTATATTTTCATTAAATCCCTCACCATTTGCACCCTGATTTGGACCAAATGTTCTTATTATAATTCGCGGACCACCCGGCATTCCAGGCATTCCTCCGAAACCACCCAGCCCACCCAAATTCATAAACCCGTTCATTGATTGATGCTCCATTCCGCCACCACCGCCGCCACCCATAAACATATTAAATATATCCATCGGATTAATCCTTATTCCTCCGCCGCCGCCGCCACCAGGACCACTACCTATTCCAGCAAATGGATTATTGCGCGTTATATCATATTTTATCCTCTCGTCTGGATCACCCAAAATACTAAATGCCTCTGATATCTTCTGAAATTTCTCGGTCGATTCTTGGCTGTTTCCATTCTTATCGGGATGATTTATAAATGATAGTTTCCTATATGCCTTCTTAATATCGTCCTGTGAACATTTTTCCTCTACTCCTAATATATCGTAAAAAGTTTCTCCTCCTTTCATTTTCAAGTTGCGTCGGTGTATATTAAAACAGAATAGACCAGATTATTAATTATATTATATTAAAGAAACATAAACTTAAATATTTATTAACGAATATTAATAACCTTGTTGATTGATTAATTAATTCTTCGTCAATTCTTAGTAAAATCATTACTATTTTATATTGTCAAAACTAAAACTAACACCAAAACTAAAACTAAAACTAAAACTAACAGTAAAACTATCCTAATGTCAACCGTAGAATCACAAATTTCGACATCCATATGTCAACAAACGAATATACCATTTATTAATAAATACCAGCCTCAATATTTTGCCAATTTTGAGCAACTTGATGCTAATATTGTTCTACTACTCAATGCTCTAATAAAAATAAATAATTTAAACCTGCTTCTTATAGGAGATCCAGGTTCAGGTAAAACGTCTCTCATTTATGCGATAATCAGAGAATACTATAAAAATAACTATAATTCCGACAATATACTTGTCCTAAATAGCTTGAAGGATCAGGGTATATCATACTACCGCAATGATTTAAAAATATTTTGCCAGACGTCTTCTCTTATTCCTGGATTCAAAAAAATCGTCCTACTTGATGATATCGATATTATTAATGAACAAAGTCAGCAGGTGTTCCGCAACTGTATGGATAAATATAGTCATAAGGTTCATTTCATTTCATCGTGCACAAATGTTCAAAAGGTAATCGACAGTTTACAGTCGCGCAATATTATCATAAAAATGAATCAAGTTGAAGATGTATGTCTTGATAAAATAATGAATAAAATCGTCTGCCACGAAAATATAATTATGGATGCCGATGCCAAGAAATTTATTCTAAATATTTCTAATCTCTCGATACGAATCCTAATTAATTATCTAGAGAAAAGTAAGATTCTAAACACTCGTATTGACCTTGCTATTGCGAAACAATTATGTACCAATATTAGTTTCCATATCTTCGAAGAATATACTATAAGTCTTACAAATAAAGATCTAGATACTTGTATAAAAATTCTTTATTCTTTATACGATCAAGGTTACTCTGTTATGGATATTCTTGACAACTATTTCCTTTTTGTAAAGTCTACGTCACTCATTGACGAGACCAATAAATATAAAATTACAAAGATTCTTTGTAAATATATGACTATTTTTCATAATATACACGAGGATGAAATTGAGTTGGCGCTCTTTACGAATAATCTTATTGCGCTTTTTTGAGTTATTTTTTTCTTTTTTATATTTTATATTTTATATTTTATATTTTATATTTTATATTTTATATTTTATATTTTATATTTTATATTTTATATTTTATATTTTATATTTTATATTTTATATTTTTATCCTTTTATGACCTAATTCGTAGCTAGCAAATATTTTGCTATCTGTGTATTCGACGCCAGAACCTGTTTCGGCGACATTCTCACAAACCATCCAAAATTACGGCGCTGTATTAACTCACACGCTGGCACATACAGACCAAAAGACTCGTGGCACAAATCTAAATCAATCGTATCACTCATTAAATCGTCCAAAATTACCGGCGACTCATCCACCTTCTTTGCGCCTATAAGGTCAGGCTTGATCACGTTTACCGTTCCGGTCGATATCTGGTCAAAGAACCATTTGCTTGTCTTACCGTCGAAATCCATTTCGTTAGTATAGTCTTGCGAAATCAATATTTCTAAATACTCTATATACTTCTTCATTATGGTATTATCCTTCTTACATCCCATTATCTTCGTAGATGGCGCAAATGTTATCGCAGATGATGCGATGCTCCTAGAAACCATCTCTGTTACAAATACACCATCAGCACCGGTTCCTTTACTTATACCTAGCTCATAAAGAGTCTTCAAATTCTGGAAACATATAAATGATGGCGGCAATCTCATACCTCCATACTTATTAAGCAGTTGTGCCATTGCCAGCTCACGCATATGAGGGCGAAGTGGTGACGCTAACTGATCAACATTTATGCTCCATCCAGGTAATATTTTATTGAATACTTTGTCGTCAATAATACAAATATTAAATGAACCACCGCATTTCTCTATAATGCTCCTTATTGTTAAATATAAGTATGGTTGATTCAAATTCGTGGTATTCCTCGAACCAAAATTCTTCCACCACCGTTCATTGACGTCATATTCTACATGAACCCACATAAATGGCTTATTTCTATCCATTTTATTGTCATCATTTGCTAAAAATTTATGTATTAAATCATATTCTTCTTTCTCTACATCTTTCGAAATCTTATTGTTGTATTTTGAATACATATACCCAATTATTAAAAGTAGTGCAAGAAGTATTATCTGTTTTCCTGAAATCATATTGAATAATATATATTATATGTATAATAATTTATATGTATAATAATTACCTAGAATATAATTTATTCAGTATGATTCGTATTTAGATATTTAATTTTTCCATTTCGACACTTTCATCAATTCGTAAGTTGATAAAACTCCGAATTAAATCTTTTGTTTATTTCTCTCACGATTTCATCTTGTTTTGCTAGTCGATACGCACGTTGCATATCTTGTTCCACTTGGATTGCTGTCTCCCGATCTAACTTCGTAGTATGCGCCTCCTTCGA
>Ga0315902_10006079_pt1 | contig 16841 bp, 4 predicted proteins | sample LakEriMetagenome_9_FD_203523 | JGI IMG/M metagenome (GOLD analysis project Ga0315902, IMG submission 203523) | Freshwater fungal communities from buoy surface, Lake Erie, Ohio, United States - Buoy 12 MA117 | ecosystem: Environmental > Aquatic > Freshwater > Lake > Lake biofilm | place: USA...
CCAGAAGAAGAAGATGAATTTGTTGCTGTAACACAAGAAGAGTTTGATAATTACAAAAAGGGCAACATATCTCCCGAACGAGCTGCTGGTATAAAAGACGATGTTGATATAGCATTTAAAGACCCCTCGCATATTGAAAAGCTTAAAGCTGGAGATGCGCTGTATAGTGAGATGGTGAAAGATGCTTTTGATAAGCATATAGCAGCGTTGGAAAACCAAAAGCTATATAATATAGCAGTTGGTGATATAGCGGAATTGAATGGTATTACAGAGGAAGAGGTAAAAGCGGCAATCAAGCCAAATTCGGAATCGTTTAATCAAAAGATTGCAGACGATTTTAAAAATAGCTACAATGTTTTACAACAACAATACAAAGAGAAAGTAAAAAATGATAGTCAAAACGCAGCAGGGGTATCAGGTGAAGGCGGAGTCGGGCAAGAATCTCAGCAAGCCCAATCTCAACAAGGAGCAAGCGAAGAAGAGGTTGGCAATGGTAGAGTATTTCAAAAGGCGCTCGCAGAAGACCGCATAGCTGAAATTGATGATATGCTCTTGGATGATAGCAATTATCTCCAAGAAAGCGGCATGAATTTGCTAACTGATGAAGAAAGGGCGGATTTTTTAAACGAGAAACAATCTCTTTTAGATGAAATTGCAGCGCAAGAGCAGGGTCAAAATGTCGCAACAGGAAATGTTCAACCACAAACGAATATACCACCTACTGGTGGAATGCCACCCCAACCCGCACCTACAGAGGTGGTTGGTGGTGTTGCTCCGACAGCAGCACCAGCAGGAGCAGTTGCTCAACAAGCAGCCGCGACACCAACGGCGGGATTGGGTAAGGCCGTTCCTAAAGAAAAAGGGGTAGCGGCGGGAGTAACAAAACCGGCAAAACCTGTTGCCGCACCTACTGCGGCAAAGCCTAAATCCACAACTAAAGTCCAAGCGGCGGCTAAAGCAGAACCAAAGACAGAAGAGAAGCCCGCTGCAAAAGAAATCAAGCCAGCCGATGTGGAAATACGCAAAGGCAAAACACACGATAAAGACGGCGTATACGAAGCCGTATACAAGGGCAAAGTGATTGGCAAGATGTTCTTTGACAAGAAGGAGAAAGTGTGGGTGGATGCTGCCGGAGATAAGTTTGCTCAAAAGAAAGATGCAGTAAACAAGTTTGTTCTGAGGTATAATATGGTGGAAACAAATAAACCATCCACTAAACCTGCAAAAGCCGAAACTAAAACAGAGGAGAAACCAAAAGCGCAAACCGAAAAAAAATCGGAAACAAAAGCAGAACCAAAAAAAGAAACCAAGCCGCAAATCGCCAAAAAGGATGTAAGCGTTAGAAAGGGCAAAGACTTTGCCACAGAAGGCGTATACGAGGTGATGGCTAACGGTGAGGTGATTGGTCGTATGTATTACGACAAAAGCCTATACAATGCGTGGGTGGATGCTGATGTAGAGCCAAGCACGCCAAGCACTTTTAAAGGCGTATTAGGTACAAAGCCTGATGCAATGGAAGTGTTTATAAATCGGTATAATGCAACGGGAGCCGCAAAGCCAGCAACTACAAAGAAGGCTGAGCCAAAGGCAAAAGCGGAGGAAGTAAAGAAAGAGGTGAAAACCCAATTTGTCAATAAGACACAGGAGGAGTATGTTGCCGAAAAAGTTCAAGAATATAAAGATGGTGTTAAAGATTTTAATAGCTTAAAGAAAGAAACAAAAAATAAGTTAGTCCAAAACGCCGAAGAAAAAGCTATTGCAGAATATCAAAAACAAAGAGAGGTAGCTTTAAAAGCAAATACTTTACCAGCAGAGTTTAAGAATACAATTGAATTAACGGCTGAAGAAAAAGTAGCAAAAGATAAGGCGAGGTATGAAAAAGCGGGTTATCCGCAAAATCATAATGAGGCTCTAACAAGGAAAGAACATAAAGATGAAGTTTCCGATGCTATTAAAAATGGCTATTACGAGGATGCTATAGCAAAGGGAACTATTACAAAAGAAAGAGCGGTAGAGATAGTAAAAAGTGCTGGGCTGCCTATTCCAGAATCTCTTTCTGCAACCACAAAGGGCAAACCAAAAACCGAAACAAAATCTGAAGGCATTTCTGCAAACGATGTCAAGTCTTTGACAAAAGTTAATGAAGAACTATTTGGATTAGATAAGGAGAAGGCAAGTGTTGCTGCTTCTGTTATGGATGCCATGATTGCGCAGATGGCAAACCGTGCCGGAATAACAAAAGAAGAAATGTATGCTAAGCTGGAGTTTCGTAAAGCAACAGCAAAGGGGCTTCCAAAAGGCGTAAAACTGCAATTAGATGCGTGGCATGGTTCTCCTTATCAATTCGCAAAGTTCTTGCTTGAAAACATAGATACGGGTGAAGGAGCGCAAGCATTTGGATGGGGATTGTATTTTACTGATTTGAAAGATGTTGCTGAATGGTATGCAAACGAACTTGGTGGTGTAAAAGATAATATTTCATTAGAAGAAATACAAAGCATTCTCCCCGCCTCTCCAAATGTCGAGTCATTAGCAATAAACCTTGAAAGAAATATACGAATTAGAGGGGTAAGGGAGGGTTTGCAAAAATTTAAAGAAAACACCGAGCTTCTTGGGGTAGAGTTTTATACTCCCGAAGAATTAAATTTTGTAAAAAATCTTCAAGAAAAAGACCTACCGGCCAAATTTGTTTATAAAGTAAATTTATTCAAAAACAAAAAACGGTATGTAGTCGCTCCTATACAATCGCTTGACCAAAAATGGAATGTATACGATTCTCGTACATGGGAGCAAGTACATAAAAACCCATATCCATTATCGTCTGTTGAGGCAACCACTAAGGCATTGCAAGATTCATTTGATGATGGCGAAAAGTTTCTTGTATTAAAACATATCACTGGAGCTTTAAGGTCTAATCTAAGTGACTTAGAATATTTAGTAGAAAGTGAAAAGGATTTAAATATTGCAAAAAAAATACAACCCCTCCAAACCTCAATTACAGAGGAAATGGAGTTAATAAATGAGACGGGGAAAAAGAGTGAAATAAATTTTAAACAAGAGCTAAAAAAGTTCAAGTCTAAATTTGATGAAATTAGAGAACTGTTTGATTCTTTGGAAGAAAACAGCCCATCTATAAATCAAATGAAGGAAGCATTTTCGGAGGTTAGTGAAGATGGCGTAAATGCATGGATAACTGCAAATTCAAAACATAAGGCAAAAAAATATCACGAAGCCAAAGCAAAAGGAGATAATGCTCCTATTATAAGAGAAGTAGAAAAAACTGTTGGAACTGGAACGCAAGGGATGTTAGACGACCTTTTTAGAGTTACACCCGAAAAAAGGTTTAACTCTAAAGAGGAAGCGTTGTCTTGGATAAATGACAACAATGAATATACATTCCTTGAATGGGACAAACAAGTAAGTGACAGTATTTTCGATAAAGTTGAAAAGCAAGCAAAATTAAGTGGGAATGTAATGCTACAGATGCTTGCTAAAGATTTTAATAGAAGAAATCAAGATGGGCTAAATCTTTATAAAAACATTTCTCAAATATTAAAATCAGACAAAGAAGCCTCTTTATTTTTGCTTGATGCTGGTATAGATGGTATAAAATATCCCGCCGAAAGCATAGCGGCAGGAAGAACCAGTGATACCGCTCGTGGATTTAACTATGTAGTTTTTGATGAAGATGCTATAAGCATTGAGGATGTAATCAAATTCCAAAAAGATGCAAACAAAGCAAGAGGCGCTGTGATGGTGGGTATGGATGGTCAAGCGGTTATATACGCCCTCACTAATCCAAATATTTCTACACCTCTTCACGAGCTGGCTCATGTATACGAACACTATCTAACCGGTTCCGAAAAGGAAACGGTTCTAAAAAGCGCCGGAACTAAAGAGTGGAACACAGAGACAAGCGAATACTTTGCAAGAGGATTTGAAAAGTATCTTGCGGAGGGCAAATCGCCAAACGAGGCGCTTTCCAAAGTTTTTGAAAAGTTCAAGCAGTGGCTTGGAGATATTTATAAGGCAATCAAAGGAAGCCCAATAGATGTCAAGCTAAACAAGGATATGCGCAAGATTTATGCGCAGATGCTTGGAGCTGAGGAGGTAAAAACTGAGGCAAAAACTGAAGCAAAGACCGAGGTAAAAACTGAAGTGAAGGCCGAAACGCCATCGTCCACAAAGGGACTCCCCGCATTCGCAGAGTTTGATGCTATATCCGAAGACCGTGCTAAAATGAAAGAAGCAAAAGCGGCTTTCATAGAGAAACACGGGCAGTTAGCATATGATGCTATGAAAGAAATATCCACTAACTTTACGAAAATTACAAAGGCTCTTCAAGAGAAAGAAATCCTCACTAAAAAGTGTTAAGCATGGAACCAAAATCCCTCCTTTCATCATCCGACAAAGAACTGCTCAACGAAGCGGCTGAACACGAATTGTATGCAAGCAACTATTATAAATATGTTGCTGCCTGTATGCAGAGAAGCGGTTTTTTCGGCGCTCAGAAATTCTTTGAAAAAGAATCTGCAGACGAGATTAGCCATTATTATATGCTGCGTGATTTTGTTAATGACATGGGGTGTGAGATTGAAACCCCAGCAATAGATGCGCCAAAGCCCCTTAAAGACGATGATTGTCTGAAGTGCGTTTTAGAAGCGGCATACCAACTGGAGTTGGAGCTATACGAGTTTTATTCAAAATTTTATACCACAGCCAAAGCCCCGGCAGTACAGGTGGCGCTTATTGACTTTGTTAATATACAGCGCAAATCTGTTGGGGAGTATGGAGACTTGCTTGCAAGGTATTCTAAGGTTACTGATATATTGATTTTTGACAAAGAACTCGGTGAGCTTGCATAATGAAAGATTGTTTATACACCCCCAAAAACTCAAAGAAGGATTATAACTACGATGAGTTTCGAGCCTATCTTTTAAGAAACCATTCATGGTGGAGCGGGGTTGCAAAAGACCTTGCTCCATCTGTGTTGTCTTATAAGGCAACCACTGCTGCCGCGCCGTCTGCTGCGCCAAGTGCTGCCGCAGCGCCAAAGGTGAACGAGAAGAAGGTGGCTCAAAATAAAGCCGTGCTATCCAAAGCCACGCAAAGAATCAAGGCGGGGTTTGATGCCATTACAAAGGCAATGGGGATGCAGCCAAAGGTGGAATTCTTGACAGAAGACCAAGCAAGAAAGATGCTTGCTACCCGCAATGATTTGAATAAACTTATTGCTGGGTTTGGCATGACCAAACAAGATTTGCAAGCTGCTGTAAAATTTGGTATTGCAAATGAATTGGAACAAAAGGGTTTTTCCCCTATTGATATTAAACTACAAACAGGGTGGGAGCGAGGAGCAGACGGAGATTGGAGATTTGAAATTGGTGACGCTCGTATAAAAAAATCTGCGTTTAATAAAGTTATTGCTAATAACGAGGCAATCTTTGATGATTTAGAAGCCGCAGAAGAAAATATTGAGCAGTTTGAAACAAGGTTTAATTTGGGTGAACTTATAAATTCAAACAGTGAATTTCTAAAAAAATACCCTTCCGCAAAAAATATAAAGGTTGTATTCCATCCTCTATCTGGTTATGAACAACAAAAAGAATTGGCTCAATATGATTATCCTAATAACCAAATTGATGTCTATTTAAGTGGGATGAGCGTTGAAGATATAAACTTAGAAGAAATAGAAAGTTCGCTCAACCATGAAATACAGCATTATATACAAATGCAAGAAGGGTTTGCAATTGGTGGTAGCCCAAGCAATGTTTTTCTAACCGACACCGAAAGTGGTATTGGATGGGAATATAAAGTGTATAGAAATTTAGCCGGAGAAGCAGAAGCAAGAAATGTGCAAGAGCGCATGAAAATGTCTGCTGCTGAAAAACTTCGTACATTATTAGAAAATTCTGAAGATGTCCCAAGAATAAACCAAATAATAATAAAAAATCCATTTGGGGTTTTAGAAGGAAGAGATTTTACCATTGACGCAGATGGTCAAATTACAAATGGAGCAAGCGATGATTTTGATAACATGATGAAAAGCTTCAACTGGAAAGAGTTGGATAGCGATTATACAGATTATGATTATCTTAAATCCCCTACTGGAAAGGTTCTTGGATTCGTAGCAAAAGAAAAAGACGGCACATATAAAGTGTATATAGACCCAACGGCAGTTGGCTCCGAAACTCCTATACACGAAATAGCTGGACATATATTCCTACCAATTATTAAAGAGGTGGCTCCTGATTTATACAACAGGGGCGTGCAGCTTGTAGAAGGAAGTGAATACGAATCCCGTTTAAAAGAACTTGGCTATCAGTTTAAAACTAAAGCCGAAACCGCAGCAGAAGCCCTTGCTCAAGCAATTGGTGATAGGGGTAAAAAGCTGAGCGATTCTAAGAAGGGTCAGTTTATAGAGTGGCTTAAAACCATGTGGCAGAAGGTGGGTGATATATTGAAAATTAATATATCTCCTGAAAAGCTGCAAAACATGAACCTTGGGCAGTTTGCTGACTTCATTGCAGGAAGTATTGTATACGGTCAGGAGATTTCGGAAATGGAAGCTTCGCCCGTTGTAGCACCTCCGGGCAACACAACAATGTCCATAGAGCAAGCACAAACGCTTGTAGACACCACTCTATCTGATATTTATCTGGATGCCACTATGCGTGACCCCGAAATGGCACGCATGAGGGATGTATATCTGACACAGGCTGCTGGTAAGATTGCCGCCAAGGGCAAGGTGGTTATGGAAGCTCTTAAAGAAGATGTCAGAGAGTATCTTACTAAAGGAGCAACAGGTGTTCAGAAATACACCGGAGCGGCCATGCAGTTTATTAAGAGCATGGGAGAGCGTGTTAAGAAAGCTGCCATTATTGCTGTAATTGCTGCAACAAGTATTGTTGGCACAATGAAAGCAACGGCAAGCACTAACTTCACCGCTGCTGCCAACTCTATAAAAACGGAGCTTGTCAATCTTGGCGTAATGTCAAAGTCTGTGGCAAACGAAAGTTTTGCTGCTATAAAGACCGAGATTCAAAAAGCATACGAAACTACAGAAAAGCCAACAAGTGGCGAGCCATCTTCATCTGCTCCTATTCAGGCTTTGTTTTTTGGTCTTGCTATTCCTATTGTCACTCGCAAAAAGATATTAACGGCTATACAAGGAAAAGATATAGCCGATGCAAAAGAAGAGGCATACAACATTCTTGTAGAAGATGGGCTTGAGGATATGGTAGACCCGCTGATGGCGCAGATGGACGAGCGTTATGAAGCGAAGAGTGAGGCGCAATACCTTGCAGACCATATAGAGCGGATGCGTGCTGCACAGAAGCTAACACCCGCACAGGCAAAAAACTTGATGCAGCATTTTAGAAACTTTCTTCAAAGTGAAGAAGACTTAGATGAAGCCATTGAGTTTGTTGATAAACTTGCAGAGAAGAAAGACATGATGGAAAAACTTGCAAAAGCTAAAACAGCGTTTGTTAAGTTAAAGAGTTTGAGAAATAGCAAAAAGCTCACCATATACGACAAAAGTATTGCAAGAAAAATTCAAGCGCCAAGATATTATTTGCTTGATGCAGATGAATTGGATATGGTTGCGGATATGGCTAACGACTTTTACACATCCAGATTGTCTGAAAAAAAGCCAAAGTATAAAGATGCAGACCTTGTGGCAGCGTTTGATAAGTTGGCTCAAAAGAAGCCTAAAAAACAAAAAACAAAAAGAAAAACACGGGCGACCACCGTATCAATGCTTCAGTTTAAAGCAGAGCAAGCATTAACCGACTACGCATCTAAGCTGCCATTGGCAAAACAATTATTAGCTCAAGACCTATCTGTAATAGGCAAGGATAAAGACACCCTCATAAAGATTCTTAATGCGCTAAAAGCGTTTGATGAAACCGGTATAGTATATGACCTTGGTGGTATATATGAAATGGTTAGAGCTTTGAATGAGGCAAAAAAAATTCGAAACACGCCTGTTATAAGTAATTTAAATCGTCTTGCCGCTGGCGGAATTAGTGCTAAACTACAATTTGACAAAATAAATGCTGACGAAGTAAGAAGGATTTTATTTGGCGGATGGGATAGAAATGCTGCAAAAGTTACAGCAGATAATAATAGACAGCGCCTTGATATAGATATTAAGTTTGACAAACTAAACATAGGGTTAAATGAAAGATTCCTATTAGGCGCTTATTCGTTTTTTAAAGAATTGAGCGGTAATCAGTTGCCAAAATATAAAGCATCTGTACTTGCAAATCAAATGAACGAGTTGAATGACAGGATTGTTAATGCTAAAAATTTTGGAAGCAATAGCAGCACGGTTGAATCATTTGTTCATTATTACACCGGAGCCACAAACGCACTATCTCAACTTGGTATCTTAAAAAAGGTAAATGGAAAGTGGGAGCCAAATGCTGGATTTGAAACCGGAGAATTTGGTGTTGCGCAAATTGAATCATCTGTTCCGGATAATGTGTTAAAAGCTTGGGAATACTCAAGGCAGATTTTGAACGAAAAGCACGAATCATACCTTGAAGCAATGCAATCATATCACGGAAGAGATTATGATGAAATTGAATCCTACTGGCCGAGAACATTTATACGGACTAAGGAAAGACAATCCGAATTACAAGATACATCTGTGGCTTTACCGGCACTTGGTAATCTTGGAGAAGAGGGTGTTAATCAAAACAAAGAAATTGCCGCACGAAATAAGGGCCGTTTAAATATGCCAAATAGCGGAGGTTTTTATGTTCTTGATGGATATGAAACGCTTGTAAACGGACTTTGGGATATTAATGCAACAACCAATTTGTCCAAAGATTATGCGTATACAAACGCTTTAATCAACCGAACAACTTTGGTAGAAAACGAAGAAACCAATAAAGCGGTAAAGAAATATATAGTTAGCAGTGTAAAAGGTATTTTGCGCGACCCATTGTTGTTTGTAGATTCAAGACAGAACTGGGAAAAGATTGGAAGTATTTTGTTAAATGCGGCAACAACTACTGTTCTTAACAATTTTACGCAATTGTTTAAGCAACCAATGGCTCTTGCACAAGGGTTTAGAACAAATAAAAACGGGTCTTTTGCTGCGGCAAAATTGCTTTTACAATCTATAAAAAATCCAGAGCTTAATGAGGCTTTAAACAAGTTTTTTAATAACACGAGTGAGCCGTATACAAGTCAGCTTGCGCACATTGAACTTGAAACCGCATACAGGGTTCAGCCAAATAAGTATGTAAAAAAAATTAATAATGTGCTTGATTTCTTGCGCCCACAATCTTTGATTGCCGCTAACAGGCTTACTCAAAGAGTATTACTTCTTTCCGAATATCTGGATGAGCGTGGATATATAAAAAATGCGGCAGAAGGCATGATTAATGATGCCATTAACGGATTTGACGAGAACGCATTAGCGGCTGCTGAAAACAATGCAGAGGCAGCAAACTCCACAGCTAATAGGCACTTTTTGCCAATAGAGCTAAAAGAAGCCGGTGTATATAAAAAATTCCTCTACTTTCTTGGAACATATACATTTGTTGCGGTTAATCAGTTTTTTAACAATATCAATATTGTTAGAAGTCCCGGATATACTGGCTATCAAAAACAAGTTGCTTGGACGCAGATTTATGGGTTTGTTATTCAGCAGTTAATGTTTCAAATTGCGTCTAAAGCTATATACGAAAGTGTAAGAGGATTGGGAAGGGAAATGGATTGGCTTGAAGAAGAAGACCCAGAAAAGAAAAAAGAGCGCAGGGAAAAATACTGGTATCAAGTTCCGTCTCAAGTTTTAACTGATATTGTTACTGGTTGGCTTCCATCGTTTTGGGGTGATAGCATAAAGTTATCCGCTAATACAATAGCAGAAGTTTTGCAAGATAGATTTAGTGAAACAGACGAAGAAAAGAAAGATGTTTTGCAAATTCTGTATAAAAAGTCAAATGAATTCCCCGGCCCACTTGGTGTAATTGCCCCTATGATTGCTGAAATATACAAAGCACTTGATAGTAATGATAAGCAATACACTGAGTTAGCAATGGCACAAGCTGCTTCTATGGCATTACAAATTGGGGATGCTTATTATATTTTAAAACTTAAATCACAAGCAGTTAAAAGTGTTTTATCTGTAGAAGGCAACGAGGATGTGTTTAAGGCTATGAGGATGAACAATCCTATACAATTTAAAGAGTATGTAAACACCGCAAGAAAAGCCGGTGTTTCAGATGATGTTCTCCATTACATGGCTTGGAGAGAAGGTGACACCGGGTATTATATTGAGGCTTCTAATGCGGCTCGATTCCTAAAACTATTTAAAGAAAATTATCAAAACGAGTATAGGGATTTAAAAGAAATGGGCGAAATTAAGGGCGAGTTAAAGTTACAACAAGCAGCAAAGAATAGCGCCGCAATGCTAACGCAATATGAATTTGACCCAATAGAGATTACATTACCCGAAAAATGATACATAGAATAAATTCTGTTGCTCCGGATTTAGATGATAGAGTGATTAAGCCAAATCAAGCAAGGAGTGCTGCAAATTTACGGTTTGGCGCTTCTGTTGATGATAGCAATTTATCTGGAGGTATTCTGGTAAATGGAATGTCAATGCTTGACTTCAACCCAAACACCGCTTTTCCAGATGGAAGTGTAACAGAATCTTTTGTTGTTGGCGATAAAGAAGATTATGAAAATGGGTTTTTGTATTCTGCTATTTATTCATTTGCTGGCAGAACAAATGCTAATCATAGCATTGTAAGAATAAATATAGCAACAGATAAAATAGAATATGTTGTTCGCGGCGCTTGGCTAAACTTTACAAAATCGTGCAATGTATCAATGACTATTATTGATGGCTTATTGTATTGGACTGATGGTATTAATGAGCCAAGAATGGTTAATATTGAAAAGGGAATAAGAACATTTAATGGGGTTCCAACCTCAAGTGATATATACCCATTTCCAAATGAATTTAACCTTTGGTGTTTTAGTCAGATAAAAAGAAGCCCTCAAGAAAGATTAATTGTTTTTATAACAGATAATACAAATCCTCCTATAGATGCTACCGGAGCTGGATATTGGTTTACAACAGATATGATACCCGGTTACGCAAATAAGAATTGGGTGAGTGAAATACCATATCAGTTTTCATATTATTATATATATGACAACAACGAGGAAAGCAGACTTGCTCCTTGGAGTAATAATGTGTTTTTTACAAGAAACATTCTTTTAAGTGTCGGGGTAAATGAACTTCAGAATTATTGCAATCCACAATCACAGACAATTGTTAAGTTTGTTGTGTTTGTAATGAGAAATGGAAATGATGGGCTGGTGTATAACATTAAAAAATTTAATGTAGATGATTTTGTTTTTACAAGCACAACCTCTGTTCCATCAACACTTCCAATTCTTAACATAGACAGAATTGATTCAATAGACAAAACACCAACACCATCTTCTGTATACGACCAAAGATATGACAGTGTTCCTTTAATAAGTGGAACAAATGAAATAGCAAACAATATATTAAACCACGCTAACATAATTAACGATTACGGCGATTTTGGCAGTATAAAGATTGCTTCTGCTATTGCTAAAAAAGTTAATAATGTCGGAGAATTTTTCCAACAATATACTCCAGAACAAACTCCGCAAAGGATTTTTAAAACATTCAGGCCCGATAGTAGTTACACTGTTGGGTTTCAGCTAATTGATGAATACGGTAGGAGCAGTCCTGTTTTAAATACAACAACTGTAAAAATACCAGCCCCGATTATTAATAGTGTTCAAGCTCTTGATACGCCCGGAACAGATGTCAGGTATGCCAATGGTTTAAATCCAACAACATACAATGACGACCTATACAATAATCAATACAACATTTCTGTAAGTTTAGAGGGAGCGGTTCCAAGTTGGGCAAAATATATACGGCTTGCATATACAAGAAATAACACTGTTAATTTTTTCCACAAAACCATATGCCGTATTTATTACTGGTATCAGGAAAAAAGTGGAGCAAACATAATGGTGAGAACGAATGACGATTCCACTCAATTCAGAAACAACGCAAGTGAGCTGCAAAGTTTAAAGGACGAAAACAACGATAATACAATATACACTTTCAAGGGGTATGGTGTTGAGCTATCCTCAAATGTTCCGTTTCTATACAACGCAGACGAGCAACAATATTTAAAAATCGCAAGAGAGTATTATAAGCTTTCAGACCCAATAGAAAACACTGGAAGCATCTCAGAAGCAATTGAGTATAGAATTGTTGGTCAAACTGGCAGCATACTGTTAATTGAGGAAGATATTAAAAGTATTAAATTTTACTCAGCATATACAATTGGTGAAACAGCTCAAATAGGAAGTGGTTTGCCCTTATGGTATCAGGTTGAATTGTATTCTAAAAAACAAATTCAGGAAACAATATTTTATGACAGCGATGTAAATATTCTTACAAGCGAATACCTTGCAAATAATAATTCGTACACTGGTGATATAAAAGGGGATTGCTATATGGCCTATTTTAAAAAAACATTTACGCCGCAATCCAACAAGCCATTTAGAATTAAAGTTGGATATAAGCTAACGCAAGACGATGTTTCTATTGATGGGGGGTATACCGTAAATGGTTATTTTTATAGTATGAACCTCACAAATATATATAGTGAGAAATGGCAATCTGATATTGGACTTGAAAACATAGCGCAAGGGCCAAATTATAAACAAAATATTTTAAAAACATCTATTGCGTTCTCTAATCAATACATTAAAGGAACGCTTATAAATGGTTTAAATAAGTTTAATCCCTTAGACATTAGACAAGCCCCGGCAGAAAACGGGCCTATTACGGCTTTGGTTGTAACAAATGCGACACAACAAGAGCCGGGGGTTATGCTTGCCGTGGGCAGTCTTGGTATAAGTAGTTTCTATTACGGAGCGATTCAATTAACTAATGTTGATGGCTCGTCAAACCTTGCAACCACCGACCAACACCTTGCAAGTCAAAGACCATTGCTTGGGCAGTTTGGAACATCTCAACCAGCAAGTATTACAAAAACGCCATTGTCCACTGTATATTGGTGGAGTGATGTGGTGAATGATTTTATACGGTATACAAATGCTGGGTTGGAAAGACTTGGTCTTACATACTCGTTTAACAACAAGCTTCGTCAAAAAGCAGCTGGGAAAAGAGTAATAACTGGATATGACCAAGTAATGGACGAAGCAATTTTAATTCCGGATAAGGATGATAGTTTTGTTTTCAGCGAGCGATTTAAATCCTTTCAAGGATATAGAGAATATTTTAACTCAAGCGGTCAAACACCGGAACGAGTGGTGGGGATGTCTGTTAAGACATATTTCTTTTTGAACGGCTTTGTATATGTCTCTAAAGTAGATAGCGAAAGGAATATATTCTTTGACCGTGTTGCTCAACCCAAACTAACTCTTGTTACAAATGAGTTTCCAAGCGTTGTTAAACAATGGAACTCTATAAAAGTGTATGGCCCAAAACCTGAGCAAACAAACTTAGAAGTGGGAAGTAGTGAGGGATATTTTTTAGCATCAATTATAAAACCATCTTGGTGGATAAAAAGGAAGGGTGAATACGATGCTGCTGTACGAAGAGCGGTAAGCGGCGATGGTGATGGGTTAAGCGGGAAAGTTATGGAAAGTAGGATTTTATATTCTACCTTTGTATTCGATGCCACCACCTTTGATAAGTTAAATTTTATTGAGGTTAAGTCAAACACAGCAATAGTTCAATAAACAGATGGACGAAAATCAAAATTTATCACCAACAGATGCAGCGGTTTTAGCTAAGTCGGGTTTGTCAAATGCTGATATAGCTGGATTGATGGGGCAAAACATGAGGCTTAACCCGTATATGGCTGGAGCTGCTGTTTTATCTTCGTTGCCATCGTTTTATCAGGCATACGAGCAAAACAAAGAGTTACAGCGTTTAAAAAAGGAAGGGGTTAAGGATATAACTCCGGAGGCTTTCAAGCAGTATCAAGCTTTTGTTGAGCAGCAAGCTGCAAGTTCAAGACTTCCGGGAGAATCAATTGCGCGTGATGAAATTGCAAGACAGCAAGCAGTTGCTCAGTCAAACATTGAACGCCTTGCGCAAACACCAGCACAGGCATTAAAAGCCGCCCTTGGGGCAAACCAACAAGCAATACAAGCTCGCAATCAAATTACAATGCAGGGCGCTCGCGACCAAGCCAGAAGGAGGTCTATTGCAAACGAGGCAATGTTGAAGCGGGCGATGTTTCAAGAGCAAGCTCGTAAAGAATATGCTGCTACGCTTGGAGCATTGGAAGGAGCTAAAATGCAAAACATTAACAAAGGAATACAAGGAGGTATTTCCGGATTGCTTAATAGTTTTGTATTAAGTGGTGCTAATAAACCAATTAACACTGTAATACCCGGAGGCTCCACCACAACACCATATCAAACAACTGAAACCGGAGCTGCCGTTCCATCATTTAACACCACCCCATATGGAGCTTATGGCAATGTAATTGGGCGTAAAGATGTTCCATATGGAAGCAATGATTTATTTCAATTTGGCGGAGGATAAAAATGTATAGTCCGGATTTAAGCGTTCCTTTTGAGGAAAAGAATAGCAAAGATTATGGGCTTCGCTTTGCAAGAGGCTTGGAGATGATGCATCTTCAGCAAGTAGCACTGTTTAACAGTCCAAGAAGAAGGTGGGCGGAAAACTACCAATATGCTCTTGCCAACCAATCTATTCTCCGCACTATACGACCTATTGAAAATATTTCTGGCAACGATGCTTTTACGCTTCCGGGGGCAGACCTTCGCAATGTTCATATAGCTCCATCTATTGTGGATGCCATCAATGGCAAGATGAACAGAATGCAGTTTAAACCTAATGTCACGATGATTGACGCTATCAGCATGAGCAAGCGTGATGAAATCAGGGCAAAGGCAGAGATTGTAATGATGCTCAAGAAGATGGGTTTTGAAACGGAGGAGGCGATGAAGATATACAATCTCACGCCAGAAGATGTTCCGATTGACCAAACCGAACTTGAGCTAAAAATGCAGATGGCCCCTCAGTTACAAACAGAGGTGGCGCTTGAATTGGGGATTGAATATGTTAGCCACGAATCAAAGCAAGATGTCCTTGCCAAAATGGTGGATAACGACCTTATCATTACTTCCAACGGAGGATATTGGATTGATAGAACTGGAGGTAAAAGGGTTATTAAAAGACTTGACCCGCTGAATTCCGGATGGAGTTTTTCGTTGGTGGAAGATGCAAGAGATGTTGTATTTGCTTACACCATTGAAGCAGTTCCAATTACAAAGGTGATGTATGATGCCGCGGGCTATTTGTCCGAAGAAGAGATGAAGCTCATTCGCGGTGGCAGATTTGACCTAATGTATAACTGGCTGTTTACATGGAGCGCATTCTCAGAAGGAAGCACCCCAATATACAGCAGCACATATGTTGATTACGCTCTTGTAATGTACTTTGAGTTTATCAGCGTGGATGATTTCTACGGCATGATAGATAAGAAAGGGCAAGCAAAAAGCGGATATAGCGAAGATAAAAATGCCACAACGGTTTTGAAAACCAAAACCCAGAATGTGTTTGGTGGCAAGTATATATGCGGAACCGGTTTGATATACGACTATGGCGTAAAGGAATCTATACGCCAGCCGATAACAAGCAACCCGGAGAATGTATACAGATGCAATCCGGCTAAGTCCTATGGTAGCTTTATCATATACCAAGCCAACATGGTGCAGGGGCAGAACAAATCTGTTATTGACCGCGCCAAGAAACACATTGACATCATTCAACAAACAGTTGAAAAGATAGATGTATACACCAAGGAGTTTATACCTTGGATGACAGTGATTGACAAGGCTGCTCTTGCAGATTTTGCGACAGAGGAGAATGATGAAGAAATCACACAGGATGACCTTATCACTACGGCTCTTACAAAGGGTATTATCACCGTAGATAGCGGAAACCTACGCGGAATAGCAACATCCTCTGGCAAGTCAATTGTTCAGATTATAGCAAACCAAGGGGGTAGCAATCTTCAATTGTTATTCAGCCTTTTGCAGCAGCACATTGCAATGCTGCGTGATATAATTGGTATACCAAATGTTGAGCTTGGCGCTGCTCCGGGAAGTGAGCAGGGTAAGTTTGTTACGCAAACACAAATGGCGGGAAGTGACAATGTGCTTCGCGGATTGATGTTTGCTAAAATGCAGCTATACCAAAACCTCTGGGAGAATATAATGTATGACCTTCTTGCAAATGGTGCGCAAGGAGTGATGAACAATAAGATTTTTTCTCTCAAGCAGGGCAATCCAGATGAGGCCATCCCAAACCTGAAAGTTGAGGTTGCCCCAAGTGAGCAGCAGTGGAGCGAGTTATACGCATTGGCAAATCAGGCTCTTGCTGCTGGAACAATTACATTAGACCAAGTTGCCTATCTAAAGATGATAGACAACTATAAGCAAGCATACGCCTACCTTGCTCTTCAGCAGAAGAAGGGGCAGATGCAACAAATGCAAAACGCAACTGCTAATGCAGAAGCCAATTCTCAGATACAAGCGCAAGTGGCAGCAGCGCAACAGCAGGGAAAAGAAACCTTGGAAAAGATTAAGATACAGGGTGATATTGTAAAAGAGGTGGCAAAGGCTCTTATAGAAAACCCCGCCAACTCTGCGGCTGTGCAATCAATTATGCCATTAATGCTTATGTTTGCAACGCCAGAGCAACAACAAGCTATGGCGGCTCAAATGCAAATGGGGCAGCAGGGGCAACAAAT